>AR_comb_assmDRAFT_10208857_pt1 | contig 12302 bp, 10 predicted proteins | sample ArasoioldDNA_FD_10543 | JGI IMG/M metagenome (IMG submission 10543) | reverse complement strand
TCACTCGAGCGTGAAGGACACATACATCAGCCGTCCCTCGCGCTGGACCTGCAACGTCACCGGCGTGCCTGGCGTCAGGGCGCGCAACGCGTCTCGAAGGCTCTGCAACGTGGTCAGCTGCCGCCGGTTTACGGTGCGTATGACGTCCCGCGGCTGAAGAGGGACCTCGCTCCCGGGCCCTGCGGCGCGGGCGACGACGATGATGCCGTTCGGATCGCGCAGCCCCTGCGCCGCCGCCACGATGCGTGCGTCGATTTCGACCCCAAGGATGCCGAGCTCCGGCACGAGGTTCTTTTCGGGATCGGCCAGCGCCGACACGGCATCGAACTCGCTTCGCTGTTCGACGGTCGCGATGCTCAGCTTCTGTTCGGCGGCGCCGCGAAGCACGCCGAGCTGCACGTTGTCAGTGGAGTCCCGCAGCCTGAAGTAATAGTTGACGCTCGGCAGGTTGTCGGCCGGCTGCCCATCGACCGACGTCAGGATATCGCCGACCTTGAGGCCCGCTCCTTCGGCAGGGCCGCCAGGCCACACGTCCGAGGCGATCACACCGTAATCCCTGACGAGCCCGAGCGCCACGGCCATGCTCGGGGTGATGGTCTGCAGGCTCATGCCCACTTCCTGCCGCCGCATCATCCCGAACTGCTTCAGTTGTCGTAACGCGGTTCTCGCCGTGGCACTTGGCACCGCGAACCCGAGACCGTCGCTGCCGCCCGATTGCGACACGATGAACGTGTTGACGCCGACAACTTCTCCACGAATGTTCACGAGCGGTCCGCCGGAGTTACCGGGGTTGATCGGCGCATCCGTCTGAATGTAGATGAGCGGCGAATCAGGATCGACCTGTCGTGCGACGGCCGACACCAGCCCGTGCGTCAGGCTGTTGCGCAGGCCCACCGGGCTGCCAAAGGCAAACACCGTCTCGCCCTGCCGCACTTGCGAGTACGTCGCCAGCGGCAGCGCCGGCAGCTTCATGTCGTCCACCTTCAATAGCGCGAGGTCCAACTCCGTGGTGATGCCGACGATTCGCGCCGGAACGATGGTCGACTTCCCCGTCAAGGCGGTCGCCAGCGTGCCGTCGGCGGCTCCCGCGGGGAGCACGATCTGGACGCGCCGCGCGCCGCTCACCACGTGCGCGTTGGTCATGATGTAACCGTCCGGGTCGATGACGAAACCGGAGCCGGTGGATCGCTGCCTGCCGACGACGAGGCTCGTTTCTCCCCTCCCACCCTCGGCCCGCGGACCGTAGCTGCTCACGAGAATCTGGACGACGCTCGGCCAGACTTTCTTCGTCAGCTCGTCCATCGACTCGTTCATCCGCACGAGCGGGTCCGGAGGCGGTGTCGGTTTGGGAACCGGTTTCGGTCCTGACTGCGCGAACACCGCCGAGGACGTGAGGAGAATTACGGCCGAGAACCAGCAGAAAACATTTCGGACCGGTCGATACGACGACATCATCACGATTCTCCTCACGGATGTCCGGTTGACGGAGCCAGGGTCGGAACGATTCTGTCACGTCGAGGGCAGTAACGAATGGCACCTTCGTTCAACGGTGCTCGGCTCGCTCCACCCGCCGCCGCCAAGGCTTCGGCGAGGTTCGCCGTAGCATTGCCAAGGCGACGGCCCTGGCCAGCCAGCCTCGTTGCGGCATCGCAGTATTCGACGATCGATTGTGGCGCGCTCGGACATCCGCCGGAGCGAAGCGGTCGGATCGGCGTGACTCTGAGGGCCGTGACGGCAAAGGCACTAAAACGGACCCGGAGCGGTGCCGATCGGCGTCGGCGCGGTTTCGTCTCAAGCGGTCACTTGACCTCGATGCTGAACCGATGCTTTACCGGCGTGCGGCAAACCCCAGCCGACGCCGCATCGTAAGGCCAGCCGCGGAGGGACCGTTTTTGCACGGCCCGAAGCGGAGCGCCGAGCCGACCGCTTCGCTCCGGCGCCCTCTGACAGGCGCAAATGCAATCAATTCTAAGAACGCAGAGAAAAAACGGCGACGTCTCGGGACCGAGACGTCGCCCGTCAGGTGAGCTGTAGAACTAGTTGGCTTTCTTGGTAGCCGCCTTGTTGCCCGGCAGCTGCTCGGGCAGGCGGTCGAGGCCGACGAGCTTCCAGCTGCCGCCATCCTGACGGAAGTAGGCGCGCACGGGCTGTTTCCACGTCGGGTAGCCGTCGGCATCGGCGGCGATATCAACGGCAACGAAGCCGCTCGACGGCAGGCCGCTCGGTGCCGCGATCGTCGTCGTCGCACTTTTGGTTTCCGAGATCGGCTTGGTCGCGCCGGTGGCGTTGTCGAACGTCATCCAGTTGGCGCGATACGCGACGGCACCATGGGCCACGCCACTGGTGACGGCGGCATTCTCGACCGTCAGGCCGCTGGCATCGAGGCGCGGATTGACGATCGGATTGACCTGGGTCAAGTAGATGCTCTTGATTTTCTCGCGGCGCTGAATCAGCACGTCGCCGAGATACTTCTCGGCCGCCGGATCGCTGAACTCGCCGGTGTGGACCGCAGCCCGGATGAGCTCGTCGGTGAACGCCGCGATCCGGCGCGCCGCCCAGAACGCATCGTCGTCTCGCGTTTCCATGTAGGCGACCGTCGGCGTCTGTGGCCGCCACTTTCTCGGGTCCCAGACCTTGCCCTCGAACTTGCCGACGGACGGGTACTCGACGTAGTCGACCGTCTGCCACGGGCTCAGCCCGAAGCCGAGCGTGAACAAGCGCTTCCACGACGGTCCTCCCTCGAGGAAGTACTCCCAGCTCAGGTCCCACTCGTGGAAGTCGTTGCACATGCCGAAGGTGGAACCGACATCCTGCAGATAGTGTTTGACGATCGACTTGCCGTTCTCCGTGATGACCGTGTCGAGCGAGTTCGCCGCCTTGAGATCGGTGAGGTTCGTCCACGCGCCGAACACGCGCAGCGCTCGCAGCTCGCGGCGATGCTCGTGCGGCACGATATCGTTGGGATCGTCCGGGCGGGTGCCAGCATATTGGTAGCCGCCCAGAATCTTGCCAGGCAGCTGCCGGCCGGCAACCACACGGTACGTCCCGTCCGGGTTGCGCGCGACCCTCTCCAGGATCGCGTTGATGTCGTCGTGCGTGAACGGCGTCCGCTCGCCGTTCGGACGCTTCACCGTCGCATTCGGGTCGATCGTCGTCTTCTTCGGGTCGAACGTCGTCAGGAACGACTCGACCTGGTTGTAGCCGAGGGCCCAGAAGATTTTGGTCGCAATCGCGACCGCCCCAGTCGCACCGCCAGGGAACTCGGGCGGATCGAACTCCAGGAACCAGGTGTCGCCCTTGGCGTCCATCGCGGTGAAGCCGGGGTGAGCGCCGGCCGTCTTTTCTCTGGTCAGCACCCACTTCGACGGATCGGGCGGCGCGCCCACGAGCGGCCCCTTGGTGATTTCTTCGGTGGTGATCGGCCGAGTCCCGATACGATTCGTGAACCAGCTCGAGTCCGGCACTTCGTCAATCGTATTTATGTTCTTCGCGCGCAGGCCGCTCGCTTTGTGCTTGGAGTTCACGAAGAGGTTGAACACCAGCTCGTACATCTGGCTCGGGTCGTACGGCGCCGCCTTTGACGCATCCTGCGATTCCGGCGCACGCGTAATCGGATCGTCGGGATAGAAGCGCTGGCCCTGCATCGCGGCGCCGGTCGAAAACAGCGCGAGGGCGCCGGCGCATACGGCAACGAACGCAGGCCGGCGGAAGCGTGTCGAGAAGATTGAAGTCACCATGGTTGTCACTAAAAAGATGCCGACGATGAGAAGATGAGCCTGATGTTGCTCTCGCGGCTGTGGGCAAACTCGATGCGGAGTGGCGTGGCAAACGGCGAGTGGATCCGGATGCCGACGCCGAAGTCGTCCTGTAGGTTATCGAGATCAATGTCCTTCGTGCGCGGCTCAACCTTGCCGGCGTCGTAGAAGAAGGCGAGATCGAGATAGCGGTTGACCATGATGCGCCACTCCGCCTGGAGCAGCAGGCTGTTCTGGTCGCGGAACCGCCAGCTGCTGTAGCCGCGCAGCGTCGAGCCGCCCCCGAGGGCCGGCAGCATGAAGAAGGGGATCTGCTGACCGTCGTCCTTCTCGTTCGCATGCTGCAGCCGGGCCCGGAACGACAGGACCCAGCTCTCGCGCAGGATCGGAAGATGCGCAATACCTTCGTATTCCGCGATCTGAAAGCCGAAGTTGTCGTCCTGGTCCTTGTAGTCGTGCAGCGTGGCCGCAAGGTACGCGCCACGGCGGGTGTATCCGGGAGACGTGCGCCCGTCCAACCCGATCGTGCCCTGCGTGTGCAAGTAATTGATCTTGGCACCCAGTCCGGGGAGCGTCTCCGGAGTGTAGACCTCCTCCACCGACGGGGTGTTCGCCTCACCAGGTTCCTGCTTCCACTGAGAGAACTCGGCGCCACCGCGCAGCATCAGGAACCGGCGGCGCGGAAAGATGGTGAAGAGCGCCGAACCGTAGGGCTGCTGGAAGAGATAGTTCGTCTGGTCGTCTTTCGAGCTGTCTGGACCGATGCCGTAGAAGCCGACCTTCGTGGCTTCGCGCCAGCCGCCGGTCGCCACCAACTCGGCGCGCCGGTTGAACATCCGCGGCGCGCGAAACTCGGCCTCGATCCGCTTGTAATTCTGAATAGTGTAGCTGCCGCGGAAGTCGAGCGTATTGTAAGGGCTGACGTAGAAGAGGCGGCCAGCGCCCAGTGTAAAGCCGCCGCCCGAGTACGCGCTCTCGAAGTACGGATGCCACGCCAGACCGCTGCCCTGCAGGAGTTTGTCGAGCTTGGCGAAGTACTTCTCGGCGCCTTTCGGTTCATACGGGCGCAGGTTCGGCACCTTCGCCGCCTGCTCCGCTTCGATTGCTGCCTGCCGCGTCGATGCGGTTGAGGTCTGCGGTGGGGTCACTTTAGCTGCGGGCGCTTGCCCGCCGTCGCCTGCAGTCGCCTCCGGCGCCGGCGCAGGCGGTGGCGCCTGCGCTGCGACAGTCGCCGTCGACGCGGCCGCCAGCGCGGCCACCATCAGAAACCTCAGTAATCCAGAAGTACGCACGTATAACCCTTTCGAGCCTGCGCTCCGACCCGGGTGGGACGGAACGGAGTCCACCAGAACTTATCTGTTGAGATTACAGCGAATTGACTGTCGAGTGATCTTATACCCCGATTTTATGGCGGAGTTCGACGCGGGCCCCAGTTGGGTCCAGGAGGTGATACGTCGTTACGGTGGCGACCCGAGGAGGAGTGCGACCGAGGCCGTGGTGCTGTCCCGCCCCGATCGCTCTCGTAGGTCGCTCGTCTGAATCGGCGCCGGCCTGTGGCTACATCTTCTTGAAGAAGTGCACGACCTTCTTGCCGCCCTCTTCCGTGTAGTACACGGTGGCCTTGCCCGCCTTTTCCGTGCCGGCCGCCGTCGCCTTGCCGGCTTCGGCGGCGGCGTGCGCGGTCATGTCGAACGTCTGCTCGGTGCCATCCGCCGCCTTGACGACGATCTTCTTCGTGCCGGCGTCGACCTTCGTGATGGTGCCTTCAGTAGACTTGAGACCATCTTTGCTCAGGTTGTCCACCTCGACCGCCGTCTTCTTCGCGCCGGTGCCGGTCGTGTGGATGACAACTTCACTGCCCTCCTTGAGCCCCTGGAACGTGTCTTTCGATCCTGCCACCGCACCGTGGACCACGGTCTTGTCGGTGAACTGCACGGTTTCCTCAGTGCCCTTGGCTGTAGCAATGACGGCGGTCTTCGTCGCCGCATCAACCTTCTTCACCGTTCCGTGCACCGCGCTTGCGACCTCCTGGGCGCTGGCCAGTGCCACGAGACCGAGGACACACACCGCGGTTTTGATCACGATCTTCATAACACCTCCCTCAAAACAGACAAGCATCATATAGCCGCTCCCGTGCTTTTTCCGCACAACTGTGCCAGACCGTGCAATACACCGGCGATGAAAAGACCTGCGACAACGAGAACTCACCACACGCGCTTCACCGTCAGATCAACAACAAGATCGGTCGTGCTGAACGGTTCATCGATGGTGTTGCGCGACCGGTCCCAAATCAGGAGTCCCTCGAAGCGCCAAGCGGAGCTGTGACGATAGCCAATGCCGCCGCGCACGCGCTGCTTGTTGGCATAGCGTTCGCTGACGTCATCGAGTTGCCAGAACCATTCGGCGTCGCCAAGCGCGTAGGCCACACCATTGTCGGTGACCCGCGGCCGCGTCAGCGCGCACTGCAGCTCGACGCGTTCGCGGAACCGCAGCGTTGACTTATTGGGTTTATCCGCGGCGGAGTAGAACAGGTTGCGCGCCTCGAGCCGCGCCAGGTTGCGCAGCACGACGCGGTGCTTGGGCCGCTTCTCCTTGACGAGCGCCTCGCGCAGGTTCGACAGCAAGTGCAGCCGCACGCCGATGCGTGGGGTGATTTCGGTCGAATCCAGATCGTTGGTTTGCCGGGTCTTCGCGATCAGGAGCTCGCCGAGGACGTCAAGCCATTCGCCGTGGCTGTACTCGACCGACGGCGTCAGATCGAGCGTCACCCAACCCGGGTCTCCATCCGGCTTCGACAGCAACACCTTGGGCTCGACATCGAGCCCATAGGTGAGGCGACGGCTCTTGATCCAACTGAACTTGAATTCGCCCCACAGCTGTGTTTGGTCCTGTGCCTGGGCGGGAGACACCGCCCAGATCAGCAGGAACAACGACGCGACGACGGGCGGGACAGGAAGCTTCACCGCGTTCTGTGCTCGACGTCTGTCGTCTCTACTGACCACCCCAATGGAAATTCAATCCAAAAATCGGCCCATAGTAAGTGACGTCGTACTTCTGCAAGTTCTCATCGTCCGTATCGCTTCCGAAATCGACGCCTTCGCCTTTGTAACCGAAGACAAGACCGGCCCAGGGTTTGGGCCGGAACTCGAAGCCAAGAAATGCCGACCACGACAGGCCGCTTCCGCCACCAAGGTCCGCCCGGCTGAGGAAGGTCCATTTCTCGTTGATTTCAGGACGATATGTAACGCCGCCGAACACGTTGACCGCCGTGCGGCTCGCGTCCACCGGCGTGAACGCGATGTTCGCGCCAGTGAACTCGATCTCGGTGCCAATCGTAAACGTGCGCAGCCCGCCGATCACCGCGACATTCGCCTCTTCGTTCACGAGGTACGATCCACCCATCTCGATGAACGTGTTGGCCAGATCGAGCTCGCCCTCGATGGTCCGCGGCGACGGCAGCTGAATGGTGAACTGTGACGAACCCGAGAGACGTATGCGGTCCAGGTCGCCGAAGAATCCAACTCTGCCTTTCTGGCCTTCGAGGTGAAAGCTGAATGACGCTCCGAGGTGGTCGATGGCATCGCCGAACGACAGGAACACTGGTGTAGTCGTGTTCCGGACGGTGGACTCGCCGCTCAGTTCCGATGCCCAGAAGTACATCGGCGCGAACGTCCATTTCCAGGCGTCGGACGTCTGCGCCAGCGCTGGTGCCGGCAGGAGAACGGCGAGAGCCGCCGAGATCGTCAAGAGCCTTGCACCCATGACCAGACTTTTTCCTCTCAAGCGATCGGCCGGCGCTACTTCGACGCTGCCGCGATGACGAGATCGTCGTTCTTCTCGTCGAGCACGGCGACGCCACACGCGGTCTCGCTACCGCTTGCATCGAACTTGCAGCCCCACAGGCCTGCGGCTTGCGCACCGCACTCCCCTTTGTCGAGATCGGCGACCCAGAAGCCCGACCCTGCGGGCCGCTTTCGTGCGTTGCCGTCGGCGTAGGTCGCGACGAGGAGGTCCGCCGTCGCTGTCCCGCCGTTCTTGCACGTGAACGCCCCGGTGGCGTACGCGAACAGCACCTTGTCTTCGTCGTCCCACACCAGGTTGGCGTCTTCGACGTCGCCATCGCCGTCGACGTCAAGCTTTTCGACCCAGAAGCTGTCGTCGTCGGTCGCCGTGTTGGCAGTGCCGATCTTCACCTTGTTGTCGCCGGCGGTCTTTGCCGGCTTCGCGCTCGCGGGCGGAGCCGTGCCGGCCTTCTTTGCAACCGCTGCCGGCTTGACCGCGGGCCCCGGCGCCCCGCCTTGACCAATGGCGACGGCGGCACCGGCCACCACAGCCACGAATCCCATGGCGATTGCGCCCATCATTGCTCTCGAATTCCTCATGCCGACCTCCGGTTTACTTTTTCTTTTTCTGTTCCTCGGTGATCTCCGTCAGCCGGACCGGCTCCTGTCCGTAGTTCTCGAGCTCCATCCGGCCGTTCTTGGTCGTGATCGACGTGGCCGCCAGCATCTTGCCTTCGCCCTTCTCATTCGGCTTCATGCGCATTTCGACCAGTGTGAAGGGGTAGTCCATGGCTTCCCCCCCGCTGGCAGCGGCGGCAAAGCTCACTGGCTTGTCGGTCGCGATGACGAGCTGCCGTGTGCCATCGGGCATCGCCGATTCGACCGCGTATCGGAGGTCCCAGCCGATGCTGTTCGGTGTCCGGATGAACCCGACGCGAGGCTTGATCTTCTGCAGCGCGTCGAGCAGTTTCCGCTGACCGCCCTCGCCCCACTTCGCTGTTTCGACGAGGCCGAGGAGCTTCGTCCGCTCCGCATCAGTGGTCCAGCGCTCGACGACGATCTCGGTCACACCGGACATGCCGGTCGGCATGGAGACGTTGAAGGCCGTGAAGCGCAACGGATCTTTTTTGGTTGGCGTTTCGCTTGGCGAGCCGGCCGGCTTGGCTGGCGGCGGCTGTTGCGCCCCCATGGGGACGCCGATGACGAGCACTGCCGCGACGGCCGCGGCGATACGAAGGGCATGCAACTGGTTGCGCATCACGACCTCGCTTTTCTGTTCATCTCGGGCCCTGCCCCCGTCATTGGCGGCAGGACAGCTACACGTGGAACGCTCACCCGGTCATGGCAAGAACTCTGCCCGTGGCGATGCGGCAGTCGCGGGCCAGAGATGTCGAATTTTCCCGATTTTTTTCATTTGCGACGCGACTCGTGCCGTGCGCAGAGGAACGACTCTCAGGATGTTGTCACTCCGTCACAGCGGACGGTCAGGAAACGGCTCAGCGTCTTCCTTTAAAACGCCGACGTGAGTTGCACGGCCAGGCGCCGTTGCGGCGCGGCAATGAACACGGTGTTGCTACCGGAGGTGACGTAGCGCCGATTGGTCAGGTTTTGCGCGACGAAGCCAACAGCGAGACGCGACCCGGCGAGCTGGTAGCTTGCCGAGGCATCGAACCGCGTGTACGCGGGCGTGACGACGAGATTGTCGCGTGCGGTGAAGCGATCGGAGGTGTACACGACACCGCCCGCGGTGGTCAGCCTTTGCCAGATGCTGCCGGAAAACCGATAGCGCATCCAGAGTTCGGCCTTGTGTCGCGGGGCATTCGGGAGCTCGCGTCCAACGAACCCACTCGTGTCGCTGGTGATTTCCGTGTCCGTCCAGGCATAGCCGGCGCGCATGCCCAGTCGGGGAGCGAGGCTGCCGACCGCTTCCACTTCGACGCCATAGCTCCCGGCCTCGCCAATCTGGCGATAGAAGCCGCGCACGTCGGCTTCGGGCACGTTCGTACGGCGTATGCGATAGACGGCGCTCGTCAGGCTGATCTTCTGTGCGAAGAGATCGGCCTTGACACCACCTTCGACCGACGCGTTCTCGGCAGGGGCGAGTCCGCGGCCGTCCTCGAGATACTGCCCTGGCGTCGGTGGTTCGAAGCCCCGTGCAACGGTGCCATAGAACGACAGCCAGCGGCGCGGCAGGACCACGACTCCGAGGCTCGGAGAGAGCGCATGCTCGGTCGACTGAGGCTCGCCCACGCCGGCCGCGCGATTCTCGATTCCGAGACGGCTCCAGCGCAGTGCCGGGTTCACGATGACATGAACGCCGAACCGGATTTGATCGACGGCATAGAAGCCGAGGCGCGAGACGTCGTATCGAGTTGGCCGGCGCACCGGTTCCGGCTGCGGGTCGTACACGGGATTGAAAATATCCAGCGACGTGGCCGCCCCAATACCGATCTCGCTGTCCGCCGTGCTGAGCCCCGCCTCGACGCCTCCAACGAATCGATGCTCGAGACGGCCGGTATGTAGAGCCGTGGCGACAAACGAGTCCGACTGGTACTCGTGCCAGGTGCTGATCTCGTGGTACTGGAAGCGCGTCGCGGCGCGGCCGCCCGGCGCAAGCCCGGAAAGGGCTTGTGCCTCGATCTCGCCATCGATCTTCGTGTACCTTGCGGCAACGTGCAGTGACGTCTGTTGACCCAGCCCGAGATCGAGGCGCAAGCCCGGTGAGATGTTCCCACCGGTCCAGCCATCCTCTGGCGAATTGACGTTCAGGTCCCACGGGTATTCGGAGAAATCGCCACGCTGAGACGCCGGAGTGGCCGGTACGACGTGGCGGTAGCTCCGACCGCGCTGATCGTAGAACTCGGTGTCGAAGGTGATCGTGCCCTGCGTGCCGACATCGACGGCGATCGTCGGCAGGAGCGTCAGACGGCGCTCCTCATTATCGAACCCGTTGCCCAGCCACTCTGACGCGGCCACGAGCCTGTATCGCACGCGACGGCTCGACGTGAGTGGCCCGGTGAAGTCCGCCGTCAGACGGCCGAACCCTTGACTGCCGCCGCTGGCGCTCAACTCGTGCCGGCGGATCGGAAGTGGTTTCTTCAGCACCATGTTGACGAGGCCGCCAGGGCTGCCGTCGCCATAGAGCACTGCCGCGGGCCCTCGAAGGTACTGGATGCGATCGATGGCGGCCGGCTCGCGGACGCTCCACGAATAGGTGCGCAAACCGTCGCGGCGAAGATCGTAGAAGTCCACAGGGAAGCCGCGGGCGTACGCGGGACCGCGCTCGTCGACGAGGGAGAAGCCGACTGCGTAATCGTGCGCCTGGGTGGTGCTGATGAGGCCCATGTCATCGATGGTGCGGCGATCGATGATGCTGACGCTTCTCGGGGTCTCGATGAGCGGCGTATCAATCTTGGTCGCGACGGACGAATCGCGGGGCGGGTCGTCGCGGCTGCCGGTCACGACGACCGTCGCATCCGACACAACCAGGCGGCCTCCGACTTCGCGAACGACGGGAGCGTCCTGGGCAGCGGGCTTTTCTGGCGCGGGCTGGCTATCCTTCGTTGCCGCAGGCGTCTGGGCGGCGAGCACCACGCCCGCCGCCAGCCAAACGAGTCCGGCTCCTGTAACGAGAACGTAACGAACAAAGCTCATGCGAGGACGTGCGAACGCACTCTGACTCGCTTGGCCAAGGGCGGCAATAAGACCTTAGCTCTATGGTCGTAGGACCTTGGCGCTATATCCCTGTCGACGCCTTCCTCCGTAATCTTTCCCCGGCCCCTCCGTGATTTCCGCACCTCCGACTGCGGACTTCCCCGAAGCCGGCGCACCTTACCCGCCATAGGATCTGCCGCGTTATCAGTCAGCAGATTCTCACATGAGCCGGCTACGCGTGTTGCTCGCGGAGGATCATCAGGCCGTCGCCGAGCTGTTACGGGGTCTGCTCGAGGCCGAGTGTGACGTCGTCGGTGTCGTGCCGGATGGCAACAGCCTGATTGCGGCCATCGACACGTTGAGGCCAGATGTGATCGTGAGCGACATCACCATGCCGGGTTGCGATGGACTGGCCGCCACCGGCGCAATCCTCAACCGCTGGACTGGTGCGCGCATCGTTTTCGTCACTGTTCGCGACGAGCCACCGATCGTTCGCAAGGCGATCTCGCTCGGAGCGCTTGGCTACGTGCTCAAGGAAGACGCCAGCGAAGAGCTGCTGAATGCGGTGCGGGCGGCGCAAGCCGGCCAATCGTATTTTTCGCGAAGCGTCAGGACCGATCTTCTCTGAAAGGCAATCAAGTCATGAGCTTCAGGCTAGTCCGATCTTCGGGACTCTCGTCCCACCAACCCAAAGACTACGAACCGTTCGCGCGCATGCCGGCAACCGGTGCCGGCAAGGTCGCCGGCCGCTCGACCGCGAGCCACGCCGACGAGATCGTCGGCGAGAGTCCGCTGGTGAGGGCCGCACTCGCCAGGGTCGAAGCCGTCGCCGATACCGATAGCACGGTTCTTCTGCTCGGCGAAACCGGTACCGGCAAGGAACTCTTCGCGCGCGCCATACACGAGCGCGGCTCGCGTCGCAACCGTCCCCTGATACGCGTCAACTGCGCGGCGCTGCCCGCCAGCTTGATCGAAAGCGAGCTTTTCGGCCACGAACGTGGTGCGTTCACCGGGGCAGTGGCCACCAGGCAGGGCCGATTCGAGCTCGCCGACAAGGGAACGCTCTTCCTCGACGAAATCGGCGATCTGCCGCTCGATGTGCAGGCGACGC
>AR_comb_assmDRAFT_11368156_pt1 | contig 12305 bp, 10 predicted proteins | sample ArasoioldDNA_FD_10543 | JGI IMG/M metagenome (IMG submission 10543) | reverse complement strand
TCTTGGTCGTGTAATAACCGACTACGGTGTAGTCACGTATGAGTTGAAAGAACGCACGCCCGCTTTCTGTTGTGGGAGTGAATTTCGTTTTGTAGGCGAGTTCCTCCACCAAGCTGTTCTGCTGGTCCGGAGTACAGTCGAGGAACGCTTTCTGGAATTCGGATTGACTGCGCGCATTCATCCAATCGAGACCGGCGAGGAATCTGGTTTGCAGTTCGCTGCCGGCTGCGATAGCGTCAGCCGTGGAGCGAATATCACGGGATCCGCTCACGGGAACACGGTTGGCCACCATGAAGTCGATGAACTCAGCAACGCCCGCTTGCCGTGCGCCAGGCGTGTCATCTTCCGGAATGATCATTTCGGCGAAGTGCTCCACCATGCGGAACTGCTGCGCAGAAAAGAACAAGGGCTGATAGGAGTTGGCAGGCGCTGGAGCGGCTGGGGACGGGGGATGGTCCATTGGGCAGGCGAACACCCACTTGCTGAAACCGGGAAAAGAGGCCGCCACAGCGGCGATTCCGATGTAGCGAAGAATCTCCCGGCGTTCCACCCCCTGTCCGCCCACGGCCCCCTCACTTGCTGAAACCGCTTTCAGATAGCGGTTTCATAGGCCGCGTTTTTAGCACTCCACGAATTGCAGTGTCAAGCACTAAAACCCGAAACCCTTCCAGCGCAAGGAATTGGGCAAGTGATTTGACCGTTGCTAAGACCCGTGTTAGTGAATCGGAGACACCGATTTCTTCGTTGACAGAACTACGCCATGAATCGATGCCTCCAGCATGCCGCTAAGTTTGTCCTCCCCGGGTTGGCCATTGTGGTTTTGGTCGCAGCCTATCAACATTTCCTTCTCGCTCGGTACTCGAGCCGAGCCTTATTCAACGGCAAGAATCTCGATGGCTGGCAGCAAGTCGGACCGGGTTCGTTCGTTGTGAACGACGGCATGCTGAAAACGGAGGGAGGCATGGGCATGCTGTGGTACACGCGAGAAAAGATTTCCCACGCCACCATCCGAGTCGTCTTCAAACTCACGTCGAAAGAAGCCGACTCTGGTGTTTTTATCCGAATACCGGAAAAACCAACTGAGCCATGGATGCCGATCAACCGGGGCTATGAAGTGGAAATTGGGGATTGGCCCGATGACTACTCCTGCACGGGGGTGCTCTACACATTCACCAAAGCATTGGCACGCCCCATCAAACCGATTGGCCAATGGAACACCATGGACATTACGATTGATGGTCGGCACACGGTTGTATATCTCAACGCGATCAAGGTGACGGACTTCACAGAGGGACAACCCGTGCCTCCTAAACCTCCCGGTTCTCACGATCCGGATCGGGGACCGCGCCCAGACTCGGGATTCATTGGCCTGCAGAACCATCCTGGATCGGAGGTTTACTTCAAGGAAGTATCCGTGACGCCTCTAGGCAAATGACCACGGGAGGACCACTGCTATTTGGAAACTTGCTCCACAATTCGGTGATATCGGTTGATCTCCAGGCTTGTCGCGATCTGGGCGTTGCCATTTGGCCAAACGATCTCCACATCGACGCGTCGGTCCCCGGGTAAACTCCCCAACCCAAAGAGAACTCGTTTGTCGTGTGAAGCCAGATAGCTTGATCCGCCAGTCAGCCAGCGCACCAGCTTTCGATCGGCCACGCGAAGCGTTAACTTCGCTCCGATCGCATCGCGATTGCTTCTGACACCTGTCAGATGCAATCCGATCCAGGAGTTGGGCTGGCCCAGGTTGTTGCGCAGCAGCACCGGCCGCTCTCCGATGCAGGTGAAGATTGCGTCCGGCGCACCGTCGTTGTTCCAATCTCCAATTGCAAGGCCGCGTGCAAGATAGTCTTGTGAAAAAGCCGGACCCGCTCTGCTGCCCATATCCTCGAAGACCGCGTTGCCCAAGTTATGTAGGAGCAGTGGCCGTTCCTGGTAGGTGACCTGCGATTGCAGCGCTGCAATGACTTCAATCACGTGGCCGTTGACGATCATCAAGTCGAGCAAGCCATCATTATCAAAATCGATGAAGTGCACACCCCAACCCACCTCGGATCGTGTAAGAGCCGCCAGATGCGAGGTGCGTGTCCAGTCTTCCAAGGGAAATTTGCCGCGATTGAGAAACAGGGAATGAAACTCGAAATTGAAGTTTGTCACAGCAACGTCGGGGAGGCCATCACCATTGGCGTCAGCGATATCCACCCCCATGCCGGCCTTGGCATTGCCGTTGCTGTCGAACGCCACTTCCGCATCAAGTGCGGCGTCCACAAACGTGCCGTCGTGCTTGTTCAGGAGGAGAAGGTTGGGAGAGGCGTCACGCGCAACGAACAGATCCGGCCAGCCATCGCTATCGATATCAATCGCCACCACGCCAAGAGCTCTGCCAACAAATCGGTCCAGGCCCGAAGAGCGGCTGACATCGGTGAATGTGCCATTGCGATTGTTGTGATAGAGAGTGAGAGGCATGCCTTTGTAGGCACGCTGCTCGCAGTAAGTGCGAACGTTCATGTACTCGCATTTCGGCGCAATTCCTTCGAAGGAAAACTCGGCATAGTTGCAGACGACCAGGTCGAGGAATCCGTCACGGTCATAGTCAAACCAGGCTGCGCCCGACGCCCATCTTCCGACATTCTGAAGACCTGCATCTCCCGTGACATCGGTGAACGTACCATTCCGGTTGTTGTGAAAGAGCGTGCAGGCCGGGAATCCCGTAACGAAGATGTCGGGATGGCCGTCATTGTCAAAGTCCGCAATGGCGACCCCCATGCCGTAGTTCCTGACACGATGTAGCCCAGCATCCGCAGCCACGTCGACAAACTTGCCGTTACCGAGATTGCGATAAAGCGCATTCTGGAGAGGCTTGCTGCTTTTGCCGTGCGGGGTCTCACCGCCATTCAAGAGAAAGATGTCGAGCCAGCCATCGCTATCGAAATCGAAGAGTCCGACGCCTCCCCCCATCGTTTCTATCAAATAACGATCAGGCGAAAACCCGTTGAAGTGCCTCCACGTGATGCCGGCGTCTGCAGTCACATCTGTAAACACGGGTTTCGGCGGCTCATCGATAGGAAAGAGTCGACGCAGAAGTAAGGGACCCGCGCCGAGAACTGACAGTGCATGGAGAAAACGGCGGCGTGACCAATCCGGGCCCTTTTTATTAGCCTCATAAACCTGCACCGTTTCGATGGGAGAATTCTTCACGGCCTGCCTGTCGACGTAAGGGCCGCGTTAGGATTGGCTTGCTCGGTCGCCTTTAATTGCTCGAAGAGCGCAAATTCTTTTGCCGCTTCGTCGTTGCGTCCGGTGCGTCGGTATACAACGGATAGGGCGAAATGTGTTTTGCTGCGGCTGGCATCTGATCGGAGTGACAACAGGAATTCCTCTTCTGCATCCTGCAAATGGCTTTGCTGCAGAGCCATCTGTCCAAGTTGGTAGTGAGCCTCTGCCGAGAGTGGGTCTAGTTTTACTGCTTTCTGCAAAAGATCCTGAGCCTCCGAAAGACGTTGGGCAGAGTCGGAAGAAGACAACAACATCGATGCGTACATAACGTAGAGTCGCGCATCGGTGGGGAATCGAACAATTCCAGCTTTGTATTCAGCGATTGCAGCATCATTTTGGCCCGAAATGAAGTAGACAGCGGCTTTGCCCAGAATTGGGTCGGCGCTCGAGGGATCTAACTGAGAGGCACGAGCAAAACTTTCCATCGCGTCCTTGTATGAGTGCTTACGAAGGTCCACATTACCCTTCCACAGCCAAGGCCTTGCGTCCTTGGGCGCCATCGCCATTGCGCGATTTGCCAGTACGAGCGCTTCATCGGTCTTGCCGACATCGAGGAGCAGCGATATCGGGTCGTGGTATGAGTCGACTCGCTTCGGGTTGATTTCAATCGCGCGGCGGTAGGCTTCCAGGGCCCCGGCAGGGTTGTGCTCGGCTTCAAGACAGTTTCCAAGCAATGTCTGCAGATCGGAGCTCACTACCCCGTTCTCGACGAATGCAAGCAATAGGTCCTTCGCCGAGGATACTTGCCCACGCTCATATAAAAGCCTGGCAATCTGGACGCCGACGGCCGGCCGCACTGGATCACTATCGGGAATCAAACCAAAAAGTGTTCTGGCAGTCTCGAGGTCTCCATCGCTCAGGGAGATTTCTGTGCATCGACCGATCGCGCTGGCCCACAGGTGGTCATTCGCGCGTTGCTTGAGCAGTTCGACAATCGGGGGAAGTTTGTTGCGCTGTCCGCTCTGCACAAGAGAATCAAACAGAGCGACAGTACGATCGGGCTGAGCTTTCACCAGATCAAGTTGTGACTCGAGCAATTGTGCCGCGCGGCGATAGTCGCCTGTCTTTTCTTCCACCAGGCCGAGCAACAGAATGGATCCTGAGTCGTCAGGACGTCTGGACAACACGTACTGAAGATTCTTTACCGCCTCAGGCATGAGACCAACTTGCCACTGCACGGCTGCAGTTTCACGCCGAAAATCGAGGTTCTCCGGATCAAGTTCGACAGCCCTCTGGAAATGTCGCAGGGCATCGTCCCACTTTTCGCGCAATCCAAGTATGGATCCCAATTGAGCGCGGTAAGCGGGAACTTCCGGGTCGAGTTGAACAGCTTGCCGCAGCTCCTCCTCAGCTTCGGCAAGTTTTCCTTGTCGGGCAAGTGAAATGCCAAGGCTTGCGTGATTTTGGGCAGCCGTGCTTTGCCCTAAGACCGTCTGTAGTAGAAGAAACGCCGCTAGCAGAACAGGGATTGCGGGAGCCATGGGTCTGTGAACTACTACGAGCTGATCTTCAAGCCGAGACGTCGCACGGACGCGGTTGACTTGCGCACGACCAGGTCTGTCTCGAGGGTGTAATTGGATCCTTTAGGACGTTTGAGCTTCAGCATTCGATCAAGAGCTTCGAATGCTTTCACGCCCAGTTGTTCGCGTGGAACGCTGATGGTCGTGAGGGGCGGACGCGCCAGAAACGCAAAGAAGATATCATCAATTCCGATGACAGATACCTCTTCCGGCACGCGCACGCCCGACTCTTCCAGTGCACTCATCGCCCCCATGGCAATCAGGTCGTTTCCGCAGAACACCACGGTGGGGATTTCTGGACGCGACAAGACTTCTCGAACCGCAGAGGCGCCCGCATCCACGCGATAGTTGCTCTCCAGAACACAGACGGGCTTTAAGCCACGGGCAGTGAGACCAGAAACCAGCGCCTTCTTGATGGTGACTGCCGTGCGATTGTCGGCAGGTCCGGCAATGACGGCGGTCTGCCGATGGCCGAGCTCGACCACATGCTGGATGGCTTTGTCAATGCCGTGCTGGTATTCGATGCGGATGTTAGCAACCAGCTTTCCCGCTGGGTCTTCGTTGCATAAAACAAGGGGAATGCCGGAGTCGGTGAGTTCGCTGACCATGGTCCGATCTACGGACGAGGTTACGATAGCGACCCCGCGAACATCACTCTCCCGTAATTTTCGGAAGACCGCCTTGGTGCGTTCCCGGTCATATTCAGTGTTGCAGAGCAGAACGTCAAATCCCTGGTTCCACGCCGTTGCCTGATAGCCGCGGATGATCTCGGGAAAGTAGGGATTGGCAATCTCAGAAATGACCAGACCGAACAGATCGCTGCGTCCAGTCGCCAGTCGACGGGCATGAACGTTCTTGAAGTAGTTAAACTCCCGTACGGCCGCAAGAACACGTTGGCGGGTGTCCTCCGAAATGTACTGCGTATTGTTGAGCACGCGCGAAACGGTAGCGAGCGAGACACCAGCCCGGCGAGCAACTTCACGCATGGTGTGGGCCATAAGACCGGTCCTGCTTGCAGCGTGGAGGAGTTACCGACTGCCTCTCGGGAATGGCCTCCCGCATCTAGCAACTGGAAAACCTATCACGACCTTGTGGAGCAATGCCACGCTGCTTGACAAGGCGCAGACCCTCGGATACTTTAGCCGGGTTTCTGGAACCGGTTTCATATACACTCAGGCGATGGTCGTGAAACGTCTCGGATTTGTTCGTTCCCGCCGCTTCTCCCCGGTTTCTCTGGGTTCAGAGAGTGCTCAAATTTGCCGCCGCTGTCTTGCCCAAGGGGTGAGGGCATGAGGGCCCCTACTCGCTTCCTGCAGGACATCCTTCGGCAGCCGATGGAGATGCATCGTACGGTCGAGTTCCTGACGGGGCCGGGGCAAGATGCCCTTGAGCGAGCGAGTGCGCTGATTCGGTCGGCAGAGCACATCTTTCTGACAGGAATCGGCGCCAGTTGGAACGCTGCACTGAGCGCTGGAGCTCTTTTTGATTTGGTTGCACGCCCGACCTATATGCGCGAGGCGGGGGAACTGCTGCATTTTGGGGCCATTCCGCGCGGAGCCGCGATCGTCACGATTTCGCGTACAGGCCGGAGTATTGAAATCGTTCAATTACTCGCCAAAGCGAAGGCGAGCGGGGCATCGATTATCGGAATAACGAACACTGCAGACAGTCCGCTGGCCCGCGAATCTACCGTTGCCCTCGTAATACCAACCGGGCTGGACTATGCCATTTCCGTGAATGCATATTCCACGCTCTTGATTGCGGCAGGCGCATTGGCAGCTTCGACCGGCGACGCGGGCTTTGCTTCGGTTGCGCCATCCCTTATGCATGCGATAGGAGAAGCTGCGCTAAGACTGGAGTCGTGGCAAGAGCAACTGGAGCAGTCCAACTGGCTTACGAGCGCAGGTCATTACTGTTTTCTCGCGAGGGGCACCAGTTTGGGAACCTGCTACGAAGCACAGTTGCTATGGGAGGAAGGCGTGAAGGTGCCCGCGACTGCCATGAGTACCAGCAGCTTTCGCCATGGTCCGCAGGAAATCGTAGGGGATGGGATGCGATTTGCGTTGTGGATCGATCAAAAACAGATGCGGGAACAAGACTTAGCAGTCGCCCAAGACTTGAGAGAGCTGGGTGCATCGGTGATGTTGGTCGGAGAAGAACTTTTTTCTAGTGATGGAGCCTTGGTGTGCCAGTTACCCGCTTCTCCTCCGCACTGGCAGTTCGTGATTGACGTATTGCCGATTCAGTTGGCGGCCGAACGGTTAGCGAGAATATCCGGAGTGGACTGCGATACATTCCGAATTTGCTCATATGTTGTTGAAGACGAGCATGGACTCTTGCGAAAGAGAGCTGAGGCGTCTCCCAATGCAGACTGAGCGGAGAAACATTCCCGTCTGGCTCTGGTATGCACTACTGGGCATTTTCTGGTGGGGTTTGTGGGGATTCTTGTCGAAGATCGGATCCAGCGTTGCCGGTCCCATGCAAATGCAGATTTTGTTTACGTTGGGCATGACACCGGTCGCGATCGGAATGCTGTTGCAGATGCGATGGAGGATAGACCGGGATGGCGGCGGCGTGGCTTACGGTTTGCTGTGCGGAATTGCCACTGGTCTCGGCACTCTCGGATACTATGCGGCATTGCGCGAGCAAAATGCTTCCGTCGTCACACCTGTTACTGGGTTGTTTCCCGTTCTCACCGTGGTGCTGGCATTGGTGGTACTGCGTGAGCGCTTGAACAAGGTGCAGGTCGGAGGCATGCTCCTGGCCTTGGCGTCGATCGCAATCCTGTCGATATAGGAAATCAATGCACTGGATGGCATATGCCGGCTTTGCGATTGTGCTGTGGGGCGTGAATGGCCTGTTCATGAAGCTGGGAACCAACCGTGTCTCGGCTCGATCGATGGTCATCTGGGTCACCGTCGGCTTTGTTCTTCTTTTGCCATTCCTATGGAGCGGAACGAGCTTGTCTGGACTCGGCCCGCGCATAATATTTGTCGGCCTGATCGCGGGAGCAGTCAACGGACTGGGAAACTGGGCTGTATTTGCGTGCCTTGAAAAGGGTGCGAAGGCGAGTGTTGCCATTCCACTCACCGCTTTGTATCCGCTGTGCACCGTAGTTTTGGCGACGGTGTTCCTACACGAGCGTCCTAGCGGGCTGCAATGGATCGGTATCGTGCTGGCGCTGGCAGGGGGCGCGATGTTGTCCTACGAGCCTGCAGCCGCGGTTGCCTCGCCTGAGGAGCAGCCACAGTGCGTCCGATAACCGTCGGAATCATCGGGGCGGGGAATGTGATCTGGGCGTATTTGCAGATCCTGGATCGCTTGCTACCTCGGGATCTAGCGAAGCTGGGACCCGTCTGTGCGCGACGCCGCGAAGTTTGGCAGGACTTGAAAGCTCGACGTCCCGACATCAGGCTGGTCGCAGATGTGGGCGACGCTCTGCGGTCGGATGTGGATGTCGTGCTCATCATCACTCCTCCGGAAAGCCACGCCGAGTTGGTCCGCATGACGTTGGAGCATGGCAAGCATGTGGTCGTCGAGAAACCGGCCGCAGCAACCCATTGCGAAGCAAAACAGCTAGCCCAGCTAGCGCAGACGCGCAGTTTGCATTTGATGTGTGCGCCATTTGTGCAGCTCGCGCCCACATTTCGCGCACTCTGGGGACGGATTAAAGATGGTGCGATCGGCAAAATTCATTCGGCGCGCGGTCTTTACGGAAATGCAGGTTCGACCTGGGCGCGCTGGTATCACGATGGAAGTGTCGGTCCGCTGGCGGAAATTGGGATCTACAACCTCAAAAGTCTGACTGCGGTTCTCGGACCTGTGGTCGAAGTGCAGGCCGCCGAAACCCTGACTGTGAGCGAACGACAGATTGGCGGTGAGACGCTTGAAACCGCGGGAGCAGATGTCTCGTATGTTCTTTTGAGGCATGAGGACGGCGCTTTGTCATCGCTGGTCTCAAGTCACTGCATTCAGCGGTACCGGCGTCCGGCCCTGGAATTTTATGGGACCGAGGGCACTGCGAATCTGCTGGGGGATGATTGGGACCCACGAGGCTTCGAAATATGGCGAAATACTGCCGGGTGCTGGGAAGAGTTTGAGCCGATCGATCCAACATGGTTGTGGACCGATGGACTCGCTGAGATGGTGAATGCCTTGCGAGAAGATCGCGAACCTCTTCACAGCATTGAGCAGGACATTCACCTGCTTGATGTGATCGAAGCAACTGCCAAAGCCGCACGGGAGAAACGAGCCATTGCCGTGCAAACCCGGTTTCGTCCGATCGATCTCCGGTTGAATGAGCGCCAAGACCGTCACCATCTACACGACCACACTCGGCCCGCAGATGAACAATAAGCAAGCACTCGGCGCGATCGGGTTGGACATCGGCGGCACGAAGATCGCCGGCGGCGTGGTCTTGTGGCCCTCCGGTGAACTTGTAGGACGAACAATAATTGCGACCAAGCCAACCAGAGGCGGTGGGTCCGTTCTGGAAGACACTCTGGAGTTGGCCAGGAGATTGAACGCTTTTGCGCGGGCACAGGGTATTGATATCGCAGGTATTGGGGCGGGAGTGGCGGAATTGGTGGATTGTGACGGAAATGTCACCAGTAGTTGCACGATTCAGTGGCGCGACATTCCGGTGCGGGACAGATTGTCTGAGATCGCACTTGCGCACGTAGAATCCGATGTCCGCGCGGCCGCCGTTGGCGAGGCGCTTTTCGGAGCCGGACGCGGAGTCGGCTTGTTTGCCTATGTCACGGTGGGTACTGGGATCAGTTCGTGCCTCATGCAGGATGGGCAACCCTTGAAGGGCGCGAGAGGCAATGCCATTACGCTGTCGAGTAGTCCTCTGAGTACCGTCTGTATCCACTGTGGGGCAAAGCTGCGGCCGGTGCTGGAGGAGTTCGCTTCGGGGCCAGCGATTGCAAAGCGCTTCGCGGAAAGCAAGAGGCGGAACAACGAGAGGATGGAGACTTGCGAGGAAGTGTTCCGTGCGGCTTCCAATGGAGACCAGGAAGCTTCGAAAATTTTGGTTTCAGCAGGCGAAGCATTGGGTGTCAGCGTGGCATTCCTGGTAAACGTCACCGATCCGGAACTGATTGTCGTGGGCGGAGGATTGGGTGTGGCGGGAGGCGTGTATTGGGATGCATTCGAGCGCAGCTGCCGCGAGCACATCTTCGCCGTTAACAGCCGCGGATTGCCAATCGTTCCGGCGAAGTTAGGAGTCGATGCTGGATTGGTGGGGGCTGGAGCAGTCGTGTTCGCGCAACAACATCGCGGCAGGGCCAACTACACTTATGAAACAAGCTGACAACATACTGGAACGAATCAAAAAGCAGGGAATTGTGCTGGGCGATGGGGGCTACCTTCTCGAACTCGAGCGCCGCGGATGGGTGGACAGCGGCTCGGGAAGGGAAAAGGTCGGCACCGGCAAAGGCAGCGGACAATTCACCCCCGAGGTGGCCATTGAGCACCCGGACGCGTTGCGGGAGTTGCATCGGGAGTTTCTCCACGCGGGCGCGCAGGTTTTGCAGGCACTCACGTTCTTCGGGACGCGGGAAAAACTGAGTCGGGCCGGTTACGGCGAACAGACGGAAGCCATCAATTCGGCAGCCGTGCGTATTGCGCGGGAAGTTGCCGGCAACGACGCCCTCGTTGCAGGGTCGGTTTCGCGCACACAACTTTTTGAGCGCGAGGGGCAATCCGCAGCAAGCCACGTGCGCGACCTGATCACAGAGCAGATTCGCCTCCTAGCGGATGCTGAAGTCGACTTTCTCATACTCGAGACATTCTTCCATCTCGAGGAGATGCTGATCGCAATCGAATGCGCTCGCACTAGCGGCTTGCCAATTGTGGCGACCATGACATTTCGTCCGAAACTTAGCGCATGCTCGGATGGCCACTCGCCCGCGGACTGTGCACGATCAATGGTGGATGCAGGTGCTGCCGTCGTGGGCGTCAATTGCGAGCAGGAACCCGATCGCATTCTGGCTATCACAAGGGAAATGCGCAAGGCGGTAAACGTTCCACTTGCTGCCCAGCCAGCAGCTTTTCGAACCACCGACGCTATTCCTTGTTTCACGAAGCTTCCACAATTTCCGGACGAAATGGAAACCATTCAGATTCCGCGCACATCGTTCGAGAGCTTCGCGGAGAGGGCGAAATCTGAAGGTATTCAGTTCTTGGGTGGCTGCTGTGGATGTAACGCCGCGTATATTCATGCTGCCGCGCGAGGCTTGGGGGCTTCCAACGCGACCCTTGGCCATAAACCGGAACCGGCGGCATAGCTGGGTCCTAGTAAATAACAAGAGTACTTTCGCGCTCACGCATTCCCAACATCAGTTAACAAAGTCAACGAAACACAACCAAGCGTGCCTTTGAAGCAGGTGTGCAAGTCATGTCGAACAACGGAAAAGTGAAGGTTGGAATTATTGGATCGCAGTTCGAAGCCGACATCCATGCGGCATCCTTCAAGATAGCCTCGGAAGGGGCGGAGGTTGTTGCAGTTGCGTCGCCGACACCTGGAAATGCTGCCACTCTGGCAAAACGATATGGAATTCCGCGGGTATTTACCGACTACCGGGAAATGCTTAAGGAGCGCGACATAGAAATGGTCGCACTGGCCACGCCCAATGGGCTCCACGCGCAGATGACCGAGGACTGTGCTCGTGCGGGCAAGCACGTGGTCTGTGAAAAGCCGTTGGCGATGACCGTTGAGCAGTGCGAACGGATGATTCACGTCACAAAACAGGCGGGGGTCCTACTTCTCTATGCGGAAGAACTCTTCTTCACGCCGAAATATCGAAAGGCCAAGGAAATGGCCGACGATGGGGCGTTCGGACGCATCCACCTGATCAAGCAGAGTGAAAAGCATTTCGGTCCCCATAGTGCGTGGTTCTGGGACGTCGACCAGTGCGGGGGCGGGGCGCTCATGGACCTTGGTTGTCATGGAATTGCGTTCTGCTATTGGTTTCTCGGACGCCCAGCGATCCAATCTGTCTATTGCCAAATGGGCACGTACGTTCATGCGGACAAGACATTGGCCGAGGACGAAGCCTGCTGCATCCTGGAATTCGAGGGCGGTACGGTGGGCATCGTTGAAGACAGTTGGGGCCGCCGCGGTGGCATGGATGACAGGATCGAAGTGTACGGATCAGAGGGTGTGACCTACGCCAATCTCCATATGGGGAATGCCTTGCCCACCTACAGCGAGAACGGCTACGGCTACGCGGTAGAGAAAGCGCCGAGTACGAAGGGCTGGAGCTATCCAGTATTCGAAGAGTTGTGGAACTATGGCTTTCCCCAGGAGATGGCCCACTTCGCGCGCTGTGTGCGAGGCAAAGAGGAGCCACAAGCGACTGGCAAGGATGGCCTGGTCGTTATGAAAGCTCTGTACGCCGCTTACGCATCCGCCGGCGAAGGACGAAAGATACAAATGCCTTTTGCCGCAAACGGCGTGCAGAAGCCAATCGATCTATGGCTTCGCGGTCCTCAGTACCGCAAGCC
>AR_comb_assmDRAFT_10131143_pt1 | contig 12311 bp, 9 predicted proteins | sample ArasoioldDNA_FD_10543 | JGI IMG/M metagenome (IMG submission 10543) | reverse complement strand
TGGGACAGGAAAAAACGCTTCCCGCGAGACCTGGGCCGCCGTCCCACTCGAGGAACAGGGGTTACTGCTGGGAGCCCTTCAGGTAACCCGTCCGGATGGGCCAGAATTTACGACCGTTGAGTTGGAATCCCTGAAGGCGATCGGTGGAGTTATTTCCAGTGGCCTTCTGGCTGCCCGCCGGGTTGCCGTGGAGAGGTTCCGGCACGATCAGCTCAATCTCGTCCGCGAGGTGAGCGCACAGATCGCCAACGTGATGAACGTGGATGAACTATCCCGCCGCGTGACGGGTTTGATTCAGAAGACATTCCATTATTATTACGTGGCCATTTTCACTCTGCACAGAAATTCCGCATCACTGCGGTTCCGTGCCAGCGCGATGCCAAAGATCCCCGCCCAGGAGGACAAGGGACATAGGAACCGGCGACCGAAAGCAGTTGTTCTTGACGTGGAGATGGGGCAAGGGTTGATCGGTGAAGCTGCAGCAACAGGTGGACGGATTCTGGTCGCCGATGTTCATAAAGATTCACGCTACCGCTTTATCGAAGTGCTGCCCGAGACACGCTCGGAGGCTGTCATTCCTTTGAAGATGGAGGACCGTGTACTGGGCGTGCTTGACATTCAGAGCGATAAGGCCAATGGATTTCACCCCAATGATCTCTTGATTCTCGAGGCGTTGGCAGATACCATCGCCCGAGCTGTGGAAGGCGCACGTCTCTACAGTGATCTGCAGCGCCGAGCTGATCAATTGACTCTGATTACAGAAGTCAGCAAGAGCGTCAGTTCCTCTCTGGAGTTGCGCACTCTGATGGAAAACGTCTCAACCCTAATCCAGGAACGGTTCGGTTATCCCTATGTCCATCTTTTCACCGTCCATCTCAATCGCCGTCTGATCGCGTATCAGGCTGGGAGCGGGATCCGGAGTCAAGACCTGATTGGGTACACTCTTTCACTGGATGATTCTCAGGGAATCATCCCTTGGGTGGCTCGTGAGGGAAAGGCCGTCCTTGCCAACGATGTAAAAGAAGACAAACGTTATCGCCCCTCACCTCTCCCTCCAGAAAATACGAACTCAGAGCTATGCGTGCCGCTTCTATACGATAACAAAGTGGTCGGTGTACTTGATATTCAGTCGGATAGACTGAACGCCTTTACCGAAGACGATCAGCAGATCTTCGAAGCGGTGGCCGACAACATCGCCACCGCCATCCATAACGCGGACTTGTATTCGTCGGAGCAATGGCGGCGGCAGATAGCGGATGGCCTCCGCGAGGTGGCAGGCTTGATATCTGCTGATGTAAGTGTGGACGACGTACTGGAAGCCATCCTCTCCGAATTGGATCGCAATCTGCCAGTGGATGTCTCTGCCATCTGGCTGCTGGAAGATGACGATCTTTACCTGGCCGCCTGCCATAATTGTGACGAGAATCTGCTGGAAGCTACATTGTATGCCTCTCCTGAATATTATGATGGCATGCTGAAAGCGTTGTATTCGGAGGAACCCATCATTCGCAAGCCCAGCGATCCGGTCTGGGTCACGGGTGCCACTGCAGGCTTCGACGTTGATTATTCCGGCCTGGCTGTACCCCTGCGGGTTGGCGACCAGCATTTAGGGCTTATCACGCTTGCCCACAGCACGCCGGGTCGCTATGGACATGAAGCCCAGGCGATGACCACCACATTCGCCAGCTATGCGGCTGTGGCGATTGAAAATGCCCGCCTGTATGACTCTGCCCAGGAACAGGCTTATGCATCTGCGGCGTTGTTGCAAGTGGCACAGGCTATCGTCAGCCTCAACGACCTGGACGAGATCCTTGGCACGATCATCCGCATCCTGCCAATCCTGGTCGGCGTGGAGCGGGCTGCCCTCTACCAATGGGACGCGGAAAAGGATGTCTACCGTCCCTCCCAGGAGTATGGTTTGGACGATCAGGATGAAAAAATTTTCTGGAACCGCACTTTTTCACCAGGCGAATTTGCTTTTCTCGATTCCTGCCGGGGAGCTACAGGCATGATGGCTTGTGAACTTCCTGATAATCGCGGCCTGAATGCCTGGCTTTCTGTAGACCCAAGCCAGGATGTCAACCTGGGAAACCCCGGTGCATTCCTTTATGCAATTCCCATAGCGGTCAAGAACGATCTTTATGGTGTGATCCTCATCGAAGAGGCGCCCGGCGGATTACGCTTTCGCTCGCGCCGGCTCGAGATCATTACCGGCATTGCTCAACAGGCTGCCCTTGCCATCCAGAATGACATGCTACAAAAGGAGATGGTTGTCCGTGAGCGTCTCGAGACTGAGGTGCAACTGGCACGCCAGATCCAACAGACCTTTATTCCGGAGCAATTGCCTCAGTTTACGAATTGGGAGCTGGCCGCCCGCTGGAAGACAGCCCGTCAGGTGGGCGGGGATTTCTATGATGTGTTCGAGCTTCCCAATAAAAAGCTGGGTCTCTTCATTGCCGATGTGGCAGATAAGGGTATCCCTGCCGCCCTTTTCATGGCATTGACACGCACCCTGGTACGGGCTGCTGTCATTGAATCGGAAACGCCTGCAGATGCAATGCGGCGTGTGAATGATCTTCTCATCCCTGACACCCGCCAGGGAATGTTTGTAACTGCCGTCTATGCTGTCCTGGATATGGAAGCGAACGAGCTGACGTATGTCAATGCCGGGCACAACCCGCCGCTATGGGTAAAGCATGATGGAGAAGTCAAAAGGCTGACTCGCACTGCCATCGCATTAGGTGTGGTCACCGGTGAGGCAGTCGAACAGTGCACTATTAAGCTCGAGGCCAATGATAATTTGTTGCTGTATACCGATGGCTTGACTGAATCCTTCAATGGCGAGGGGACATTCTTTGGAGAAGAACGTCTGCTTGAAGCGATCAAATCTTGTGACTGTGGCTCAGCCCATGACTTATTGGATGTAGTTGAAAGTGCCCTGCTGAATTTTGTTCAGGATGTTCCACCTGCCGACGATTTGACGATGCTGGTACTACGAAGAGTTTGATTGTGAACTGGACCCATTGTTCGCTGGTCAGGTGATAGTCGGTATAACCCGGTTGCAGAATTTATATCCACTCCAATTCTAAAACAGATGTAGAATCACATCACCGAACCAAACATCAATACTAATCGCGAGGCCCCATGTACACCTCTGAAGGAAAGAAAATTGTCTCCACTGAAAAGGCTCCCAAAGCTATTGGACCGTATTCCCAGGCCATTTGCATCGAAGGTCTCGTCTTCACTGCCGGGCAGGTAGGGTTGGATCCTGCCACCATGGAGTTGGTTGAAGGTGGCGTAGAGGCACAGACCCGCCAGGTACTGACCAACCTGGGCCATGTCCTGACGTCCGCAGAATCGGGTCTGAACTTTGTAATCAAGACCACGGTTTTCCTGAAAGATATGAATGACTTTGCGACCATGAATAGCGTGTATGCTGAGTTTTTTCCTGAAAAACCACCAGCCCGTAGCACAGTCCAGGTAGCCGGGTTGCCTAAAGGCGCATTGGTCGAGATCGAGTGCGTAGCTCTACTAAACGCGGCGCGCGGAGATTAATTCCCTTTTGAAAAACATTTTACAAAAATTTTACAACCGCGCCACATCCATATAATCTTTATCATCTACAATCATCATCGTAAACCAAACAAAGGAGGCTTACGATGAACATATTCAAGAAAACCATTTTATTCGCTCTCGTCGCTGCGCTTGCGCTCGCGAGCCTTCCCCTCGTCAGTGTATTAGCGGCGGGGCAGCGTGATCCGATTACGCCACCACAAAGCCAGATCTCCAACCAGCGTTTGGAGCGAATCTGGGCGCGTCAGTTGCGTCTCTACAATCGCTTCGGGCATGTGAATAACTTTATGGATCGAATCCAACGTTTGATCGATCGTGCCCAATCAAATGGCAAGGATGTCTCCGCTCTACAGGCTGCACTGGACGGGTTCGAAGCCGCGGTTAAGGATGTGCATCCTATCTATGAGAGCATGAAGGGCATTGTCAACTCACACCAGGGATTTGACGAAAACGGCAAAGTGACCGACCCCGCCAAGGCACTCGAGACCGTCAAAGCCATACACGAAAAGATTCAGGAGATCAAGACGGGTCTCAACGGCACGGGTAAGACGTTGCGAGATGCAATCAAAGCCTACCGGGAAGCTAACCCTCGCCCGCAACCCTCAGCTACGCCAACAAGTGGATAATCAAAAGTAACTGCTGCCCGATCGAGACACAGAGAAATTAAATCTCTGTGTCTCATCTCAATTTACATACACACCTGATCAGAAGTACAATCGCTCGAATTAAGGCAATCAACCACAACTCACAACTTTCCTTGAACGAACTCATTCTTCTTGTAGACGACGAGCCATCTATCATCCAGCTTTCCCGTATGTATCTCGAGCGGGAAGGATTTCGTATTGACTCTGTGACTGATGGGGAAGCTGCATTGGCAGCCGTCGCCCGGGAACACCCTGCCTTGGTTGTGCTGGACATCATGCTTCCCAAGCTCGATGGATTTGAAGTTTGCCGCCGTCTCCGGGCTATGAATGACTCGATCGCCATCCTGATGCTCACTGCAAGGGATGAGGATATTGATAAGATCCTGGGTCTCGAGCTTGGAGCGGACGACTACCTCACCAAACCTTTCAATCCGCGCGAGCTTGTCGCCCGCGTCAAAGCTATACTGCGACGTGCTGAACGAAAAGTGGATGATGCTTCGCCGATCTACCTGGGCGATCTGGCGATCGATCCTGCTCGGCGGGAAGTCCGTATCGACTCACGGACTGTCGATCTGCGCACCCAGGAATTCGATCTTCTCCTCACCCTTGCGGAATACCCTGGACGCGTCTTCAGCCGCGAGCAGCTTCTGGAAAAAGCCTGGGGTTTCGACTTTTTCGGACAAACTCGCACTGTGGATGTCCATGTGGCCCATCTGCGCAGGAAACTGGAACCCAGCATCGTCAAAATTGAGACCGTAACAGGGGTTGGATATAAACTCACAGTATCTCAGCGCTGACGATGTTTATCTCTCTTCGCTCCCGGCTTTGGTTAAGTTATGCGGTCGTGATTACGATTGCACTCTGCATCGTGACGGCAGTTGTATTGATATTCCTGATTCGCAATCCATTCGCTGCTCGGGAGACTCAAGAGCGTATACGTGAAGTAAAAAATCTTATTCTCGCCGATCCGCAGAAATATATCAATACGCCGGACGCCATTGACCAGTTGAGACAGGCTTATGGTGTACGGATGTTGATCTTCGGTACCGGGCGTGAACTGGTATTCGATTCCAACCCGGGTGAACCTGCCCTTCCATTTCCACGCAGAAATATCTTTGGTCGTGCCACACAGCTTGCCCGCGATGGTTCTGGAAGATTGTGGTTGTATACCTTCATGCGCCTCTCGGCCGACCGGATCCTGGTCATCGCCTCGCCGCGTCCACGTGTGCCTCTGCTGAATATATTTACTGATCAGTTCCTTGTTCCCGTTGTGGAAGGCGGCCTGATCGCATTGTTCCTCTCGTTGATCCTGGCATTTGCCATTTCGCGTTGGGTGGCGGACCCATTGCAGGAGCTTGTACGTGCGGCGCAGAGTTACCCATCCGGAGAGTTAAAAGCCATTTCACCGGGTGGCCCGCATGAGGTCCAGGACCTGACGCGGGCCTTCAATTCGATGATCGTCCGCCTGGAAAGCAGCCAGAAATCACAGCGGGATTTTGTTGCCAATGTCTCACATGAACTGAAGACTCCATTGACGTCGATTCAAGGATTTGCACAGGCGATCCTGGATGGTACTGCCGACACACCTGAGACACGCAGACAGGCTGCTCAGATCATCCAGGACGAAGCCGGACGTATGCATCGCATGGTCCTCGACCTGCTCGATCTTGCTCGCCTCGAGGCAGGGACTGCCGACTTGAAAATGTCAGCTGTAGATATGAAGGAATTGCTGCAAAATATCGTTGAAAAATTCACTCCGCAGGGGCAAAAAGCCGGCATCCGTCTGGAGCTCAGCCAGCCAACCGATTTGCTGCCTGTGATCGGCGATGGAGACAGGCTGGCACAGGTCTTTACCAATCTCGTTGATAACGCACTTAAGTTCACCCCCACCGATGGAAAGGTCATTCTTGCTGCTGAGCGCGTTGGCGCAGAGATGAAAATCTCCATTACAGATACGGGGATTGGCATACCAAAGGAAGCGCTACCGCGCCTCTTTGATCGCTTCTATCAGGTGGATGCTTCCCGGGCGGGCGGTGAGGGGCATGGTGCAGGGCTAGGGCTGGCGATTGTCAAAGAAATCATCGAGGCACATGGTGGTAGAATTAGCGTCCGCAGTGATGTGGGGCATGGGACAACGTTCGAAATCTGCCTGCCGCTTGCGAAAATCTACCGAAAGTCCCATTGATAAATTTATTTTTTGAATGAATTTCCCGGTGAATATCCTAACAAAAAGTAAATGACATAACGCGGCACTATATAACTCCAAAGATTTTGATTTTCAATTATCATTGAAGATCGTATAGAAAATGCCACCTAAGGTTTCCATCATCGTTCCCTGTTATAACGAGCAATCCACCATCCGTCTGCTACTGGAGGCTTTGTGCGCTCAAACCTATTCTCGCGCCGATATGGAAGTGATCATCGCCGACGGTATGTCGCAGGATGGGACTCGAGAAGTGATATCGTCTTTTCAGGAGGATTTTCCGGAGCTAAGAGTACATGTGGTGGATAATGCGCTTCGTAACATCCCCTCTGGCTTGAATCGAGCAATTGAAGCGTCAGCAGGTGAGCTGATTGTCCGCCTCGATGCGCATTCTAAGCCTTATCCCGATTATGTAGAAAAATGCGTCCTGGCTCACGCAGCAGGACGCGGAGACAATATCGGCGGCGTCTGGGAGATTCAACCGGGTTTGCCGACTTGGGTTGCGAAATCGATCGCAGTTGCAGCCTCACATCCGCTTGGAGTGGGAGATGCGATGTATCGCCTCGCTGCCTCTGCCTCGGAGGTGGATACCGTCCCATTCGGGTCCTATCCTCGAGCCTTGATTGAGCGGATTGGTGGCTACAACGAAGCCCTGCTGACGAATGAAGATTATGAGTTCAATGTCCGCATCCGTCAGGCCGGAGGCCGGGTCTGGCTGGATCCGTCGATCCGGTCCATGTACTTTGCCCGCTCCACATTCGGGGAACTGAGCCACCAATACTGGCGTTATGGGTACTGGAAATGGCGCATGCTCAGGAACTTCCCTGGCACTGTTCGCTGGCGGCAGGCATTGCCACCACTCTTTGTTTTGAGTCTCATCGCTTTGATTTTCTTTTCGCTATTTTTTTCATTCGGATGGTGGCTGCTGGCCGGCGAATTACTCCTTTATTTTTCCGTGCTCCTTCTTGTTGGCCTCCATGCTGCAATAAAACATCGTAAATTTTTTCTGCTGCCCGGTCTACCCATCGCAATTGCTGACATGCACATCTCGTGGGGCAGTGGATTTCTCTGGAGTATGCTCACTTCGGGCAAGAATTAAGAATGGCTGAACACGTCCGTACTACACCGCTACGCCTGCGACCCAACGAACACCGCACGATCCTCTTTGCAGGCGATCTCCTTATGGCGCTGGCCTCTGTTTTCCTGGCACTTTATACCTGGCGTCAATACAATCACTATATCTATGAAATTTTATATGATCAATTTATCGCCAAAGGAATTGGTCCGCGTGTCGCCCAACAGCTTGCTGAAGGGCAGACTGTTTTTGAGGTCCCTTTTTGGTTTTATTTGTTGCCGGTGTTCTGGGTATTGCTTATGGTCGAACTGTATGAGCCCCATGCAGCGGGCAGTTTCAGGAAAACAATTCGCGGGATTGCAATTGCGGCCATCATTGGGTTAATCGCTTACTCCCTGGCATTCATCATCCAGCAGAAATCAAATCTGCCACGTATTGGTGTAGGGACATTCCTGCTCTATGCCTCGGCCTTAACATTAACCTGGCGGATGATGTTCATTCGCATGTATAAGACTACGGGGCAAAGAAGGCGAGTGATCATTGTGGGAGCGGGAAAGGCCGGCCAAACAATCGCGGAGCTCTACCGAAAGTTGGACACCCTATCCTTCAATATCATCGGTTTTGTAGACGATGATTTTAATAAGGTGGGTCAGGAATATTTTGGGGTCCCTGTACTGGGCACAAGCAAACAATTATTGAATTTTCTGGATATATACAGGGCCTCCGATCTGGTCGTAGCGATTAGCGGTGAGATTGAAGGAGCAACCTTTCAGACCATTCTGGATGCGCAGGAGCGCGGCGTGGATGTGACACGCATGCCTCTTCTGTACGAGGAGATGACCAGTCGTGTGCCTATCCTTCATCTTGAATCAGATTGGATGATTCGCTCGTTCGTGGACGGACTGCATGTCAGCGGCTTCTATGAGCTGGCAAAGCGCCTGCTGGATATTGTGGGCGCATTGCTTGGTTTGATCGTCTTTGTCATTCTTTTACCTTTCCTTGGAGTGGCGATCTGGCTGGACACCGGCTTGCCCATCTTTTATTCACAGGATCGCCTGGGAAAAGGCGGTACCCGGTTTATAATCTATAAATTCCGGTCGATGCGCCAAGGCTCGGACATGGAAGGCGCTCCATTTACAACGATGGAAAATGATCCTCGTGTCACGCGAGTCGGTGGTTTTCTGCGCCGCACTCGTCTTGATGAGCTGCCTCAATTTTGGTCTGTGCTGCGAGGGGAGATGAGCTTGGTGGGTCCACGCGCCGAACGACCCGGGCTGGTCAGCGAATACCAGAGCCAGATCCCATTTTACCGGGCGCGCCTGCTCGTGAAGCCAGGGCTGACGGGCTGGGCGCAAATCAATTATGGCTATGTCTCCAGTGTCACCGAAACGGTGGTCAAACTGGAATACGATCTTTATTACATCAGGCATCGTACGCTGGCGATGGATGTCTCTATTATCCTGCGTACGATTGGCACAGTCCTTCGAAGGACCGGGAGGTAAATTGAAAACACTTGTCACTGGCGGCGCTGGTTTTATCGGCTCTCACATTGTCCAAACATTGCTCGAGCAGGGACAGCAGGTCCGTGTGCTGGATAACTTCAGCACGGGGAAACGCGAGAACATCCAGGAACTGCGATGGCAGTTTAATGGAAACGAGCTCGAAGTCCTGGAAGGTGATGTAAGGGATGCCTCGGTCGTGGATCAGGCAGTGCGCGATGTTGAGGTCATTTTTCACGAGGCGGCTTTTGTTTCCGTCCCTCAATCCATGGAGGAACCGCAAGCCTGTTTTGACGTCAATATTGCTGGGACATCCCTGCTCTTTGATGCGGCACGCCGGGCTGGCGTACGGCGGGCAGTAGTCGCTTCCAGCGCGGCCGTCTACGGGGAGTCCGATGCGCTGCCATTGATCGAAGAGACGCCACTTCAGCCCAAGTCCCCGTATGCAGTCTCGAAGCGCGTCGACGAAATGTATGCGGAATTGTTCACTGGTGCATTTGGCTTCGATGTAGTGGCTTTGCGTTATTTCAATGTCTACGGTCCGCGCCAAAGACCCGATTCGATGTACGCCGCGGCCGTGCCTATTTTTGCCCGGCGCCTGTTGGATCAAAAACCTGTAACCGTCTTTGGCGATGGCGGCCAGACACGTGACCTGATCAACGTGCATGACATTGTTCGCGCGAACTTGATCGCATCCCAGCATCCGAACGCCGCCGGGAAAATTTTCAATATATGTACGGGTGTGGAGACTCGTTTACTCGATCTCCTTGATGTGATGTATGAACTGCTGCCGAACTCACCACCCCATGTCCATGCCGCGCCGCGAGCTGGTGACATTTATCGTTCAGTAGGAAGTCCGCAAAAAGCCGCAGACGTAATGGGCTTCCGAACGCAGGTCTCGCTGGTGGATGGCTTGAAGGAAGTGCTTGACTGGATGAGGAATAGCTGAACTTCAAGTTCCCAAGTTTAAATGTTTGAACGTTCCAACATTCTAACTTGCGAACCTTCAAACGATATTCATGTCCATCGTCTCCCTCTCCGCTTGGAATCAATTTCTTTCCACTCGTCCCAACTCGCACTTATTGCAGACCGGCGAATGGGGAGAGTTGAAAGCCAGCTTTGTATGGGAACCTGTCCGCATCGTAAGCGAAGATGATGGTGCCCAGGTTTTATTCCGTAAGCTGCCACTTGGATTCACCATCGGTTATATTCCAAAAGCTAATCCCGGCCAATCGATTTGGAAAGAAATTGATTTTGTTTGTAAACAACATCGCGCCATTTTTCTGAAGCTAGAACCCAACCTTGGGGATGACCAACCTTTTTCCCGTTTCCCCCTAACCCTTAAACCTTCCTCCTACAACATCCAGCCTCCTCGGACCATTATTGTTGACTTAAATGGTACCGAAGAACAAATCCTTTCTCGGATGAAACAAAAGACCCGCTATAACATCCGGCTTTCTGAAAAAAAAGGAGTAACAGTCCGTCCCTGGGCCGATCATACAGCTTTCCATGACATGATGCTGGTAACCGGCGGACGAGACGGTTTTGGAGTTCATTCTGAGGAATATTATCGCCGCGCCTACGAATTGCTCCATCCCAAGGGGATGTGCGAAATCCTCGTTGCTGAATATGATGGCAAACCTCTCGCTGCTTTGTTTGTTGCCTGCCATGGAAATCGTGCCTATTATTTATACGGTGCTTCCACAGATGAAGAGCGTAATCGCATGCCAACTTATCTCTTGCAATGGGAAGCCATGAAATGGGCCAAGGCGCGCGGATGCGAGGAGTATGATCTATGGGGCGTTCCGGATGAAGATGAGGCAACATTGGAATCAAATTTTGAAACGCGCCATGACGGCCTATGGGGGGTCTACCGTTTCAAGCGCGGGTTTGGCGGGCAATTAAAACGGGCTGCACAAGCGATGGACCGCGTTTACAATCCGTTTTTGTACCAGCTGTATTTAACACTCTTTCGCAATCGAGAATAAAGTGGATCGCACTTTCTGGAACTCAATCATTTCCCAACTTCCCAATCCACATTTTCTCCAAACCTACGAGTGGGGACAGGTGAAGGCGAAGTATGGCTGGAGTCCTCTTTATGCGGTTTGGACCTCAGATGGGAAGTTTTCAACATACAACGAAATTGTATCCATTTCTATGAGCAGCGATCAATGCCTCGCCGCCGCTTTAATTCTCCAACGCCAAATCCTGGACAAGGGATTTGCCAGGCGCCTATCCATTCTCTATTCCCCGAAAGGTCCTTTGCTCGATTGGACCAATGAGCCTTTGCGAAACCGCGTGCTGAACGATTTACAATCCTTTGCCAGGAGGAAAGGTGCAATATTCCTGAAGATGGATCCTGATGTGATTCTAGGTACTGGCCTTCCCGGTGGGGTAGAGGATGTCAAAAATCAAATTGGACTGGCTGTGATGACCGAATTGGGTCAGAGAGGTTGGCAATATGCCTCCGATCAGATTCAGTTCAAGAACACAGTTCTCATCGACTTGAGCCAACCTGAAGAACAGATTCTGGCGCGCATGAAGCAAAAGACACGCTACAATGTCCGTTTGGCTGAAAAGAAAGATGTTGCTTTGCGTATAGGCACACAGTCAGATTTACCTCTGCTCTACAAAATGTATGCAGAGACTTCTATTCGCGATGGTTTCGTAATTCGAGATGAGGGATATTACAAAACGATGTGGGAAACATTCATGCACAGAAATGTTACAACGCTCGAACGTTCCAACGTTCCAGCGTTAAACCTTCCAACCTGCGAACCATTGATCGCCGACGTCAATGGCGAGTCTGTCGCCGCGATCTTTGTCTTCTATTTTGCAAGGCGTGCCTATTATGTGTATGGAATGTCTCGTAATGTGCACCGTGAGAAAATGCCGACCTATTTCTTGCAATGGGAGGCAATAAAAAGGGCGAAAGCGATGGGTTGTACAGTTTATGATTTGTGGGGAGCCCCAGATGTTTTCGATGAAAGCGATTCGATGTGGGGCGTTTTCCGCTTCAAGGAAGGCCTGGGCGGACAGGTTGTCCGCACTCTCGGCGCCTGGGATTTTGCACCCAGACCGTTTTGGTATAAGATGTATTCAGAATTCATCCCGCGTGTCTTGGATGTAATGCGCTCGCGCGGTAAGACACGAACCAAACAAAATTTAGACGCGTGAGAATGCCGATCATTGAGTAGCGAGCGCAGTTTGCGAGCGTATCGAAACCATCGAGTTACATAATAATGTAATAATTATTGGAAACTAGTGGTGTGTCACAGCTGAATCTTAGGATAGAGGTGCTTTAGTTTTATACGAGC
>AR_comb_assmDRAFT_10155945_pt1 | contig 12315 bp, 11 predicted proteins | sample ArasoioldDNA_FD_10543 | JGI IMG/M metagenome (IMG submission 10543) | reverse complement strand
GGGGCCCCACCCCCGCTCGCCCGCTCAGCGCCGCTCCTACGTCGCGGGCTTCGCGGTCTTTTTCCAGTAGAAATACGCCGGCAATCCGATCACGAGCAGTGCCAGCCCGCTCAGCGACTCGATTGGCCTCTGCGTGAGTGTATTGACAATCAGCACGAACGCGCCAAGCACGAACACGGCAGGTATGAAGGGATAGCCCCACACGCGGTACGGACGCGGCGCGTTCGGCCGCGTCCGGCGCAGCTGAAACAGCGCCAGGCCGCCGAGCAGACTGAACACGACCGAAGCAAAGACGACGTACGTGAAGAGCTGCTCGTAGGTGCCCGACAGCGCGAGGATCGACGCCCACAGCGTCAACAGGATCACCGCCACGTGCGGGCTGCGGAAACGCGGGTGCACCAGCGCCGCGGACCTGAAGAACAGCCCGCGCTGTGCCATCGCGTACATCACGCGCGATCCGCTCAGGATCACCGCGGCGTTGGCGCCCAGCGTCGACACGACTACCGTGATCGCGATCATCGTCGCGCCCCACGGTCCGACGAGCGCGGTCGCGGCGCGCTCGGCGACGCGGGTCGTCCCGCGGAGCTCGGCGAGCGGCAGCGCGTAGAGATACACGAGATTGGCGGCGAGATAGATCACCGCGATCGCGACCAGACCGGCGGTGAGCGCCAGCGGCAGCGTCCGCGCCGGATCCCGGACCTCGCCGGCGGCGTACGTCAGAAAGTAGTAGCCCTCGGCTGCCCACAACACCGCGATCAGGGCCACACCGAATGCCGCCAGCGGCGACAGAAGATCCGGCGGGACGACCGGCGTCCACGCCGGTGAATGGACCGGCGACACCAGCGCGAACAGGATCAGCAACACCAGACCGGTCACCTTGGCGACGGTCAACACCGCGTTGGCGCCGCTGCCGGATCGCACGCCGAAATAGTTGATCGCGCCCAGAGCGAAAATCGACGCCACGGCCACGAGCTGATGCGCGGCAATCGTCCAGGTGAACGCGCCGATCGGCACGGCGGCGATGACGGTCTTCTCGCCGAGCGACGGCACGAAGTAGCTGAAGTAGTGGGCGAAGCCGATGGCGACCGCCGCAATCCCGCCGCTCAACACGACGAGCAGCGACGTCCAGCCGTAGAGGAACCCGACCAGCGGACCGAACGCTTCGCTGAGAAACAAATACACGCCGCCGGAGCTCGGGAACATGGTCCCCAGCTCGGCGTACGTCAGCGCCCCGGCGAGCGCGAAGAGGCATCCGGTCGTCCAGGCGAGCAGGATGAGTGTGGGCGATGGCAATGTCGCGGCCATCACACCGGTCGTGAGAAAAATGCCAGACCCGATGACGCTCCCGATGACCAGCAGCGTCGCGCCAACGGGGCCGATTGCGCGCTCGAGTGACGGCTGCGACATGCGGGAAGCCCGCCGATTATATGGCGTGTGCCGCGCGTAAAATCATGACGGGCATGCCCTTCATCATCTTCATGACTTTCATGTTCCAGGCGGCAGCCGCTCAGACCCCGCCGACGTTGGAGAAAGCCGAGGCACTCGCGGCGGCCGCGCGCAAGGGGGACGCGGCGACCGTGACGAAGCTGCTCGACGAAGGCGTCGACGTCAACACGAAGTTCCGGTACGGGGCAACGGCGCTGTCCTACGCCGCCGATCACGGGCAGCTCGAGGTCGTGAAGGTGCTGCTCGCGCGCGGCGCGAACGTGAACGTGAAGGACACGTTCTACGGCGCGACGCCGTTGACCTGGGCGGTGAGTCCTGCCTTGACGCGAAAGCCCGAGCACGCCGAAATCGTCGGGCTGCTCCTGAAGCACGGCGCCGAAGGCAAAGAGGACGCCCTGATGTCGGCGGTCTCGGAAGGCGAGGTGCCGACGACGAAGATAATTCTGGCGCAGGGCGGCTTCAAGCCGGAGATGCTGGCCGACGCGCTCGACATCGCGACGAGAGCCAGGCGGGCGGAAATCATCGCGCTCCTCGAGGCCGCCGGCGCGAAGCCGGCTCCGGAGCTCAAGCTGGACGAGACGCAGCTCGCGCGCTACACCGGCACTTACCTCAGCGCCGGCGGCTCAGAGCTGGTCATCGCGGTCGCCGGTGGACGCCTGACGATCGGCGCGGGAAAGACCGGCGGCGGTCCGCCTCAACCGCTCCCGCTCGTGCCGCGCGACGAAACGACGTTCATCGGCGCAGAATCCGCCCAACTGCGCGTGACGTTCACGATCGAAAACGGCGCCGTCACGGCGATGACGATCGGGCCGCCAGGCGGGGGAACGAGGTACGTCAAACAATGAGTCAAGGGCAGAGGGCAAAGGGCAGAGGGCAAAGGGAAGGTTCAAGGGAAGAGGGCAAGAGGGGTTTCCTCCGCCCTTTGTTCTTTGCCCTTGTCTTTGCCCTCTGCCCTCTGCCCTTTGCCCTTGTCTTCGCTCAGACGCAAAACTGGCCGTCATTTCGCGGCGCGAACGCCTCCGGCGTCGCCGATGGCCATCCGGCTCCCGTCAAGTGGAACGCGACGACCGGCGAAAACGTGCTGTGGAAAACGCCCATCCCCGGCGTTGCGGTCTCGAGCCCGATCGTGTGGGGCGATCGCGTGTTCGTCTCGACGGCGGTCAGCAGCGATCCCAAAGCGGGCATCCGTACCGGGCAGTACGGCGACGTCGAGCCGGTGAACGACGCGACGCGTCATTCGTGGCGATTGTTCGCGCTCGATCGGCGCTCCGGAAAAATCGTCTGGGACCGGGTCGCGCACGAAGGGACGCCGAAAACGAAGCGCCATCCGAAGTCCAGCCAGGCGTCGTCCACGCCGGTCACCGACGGCCAGCGCGTCATCGTCTGGTTTGGATCGGAAGGGCTCTACGCGTACGACTTCAACGGGAAGGAGCTCTGGAAGCGCGACCTTGGCGTCCTCAACGCGGGCTGGTTCTACGATCCGGACTACGAGTGGGGAATCGGAAGCTCGCCGATCATCTGGCAGAACCTGGTGATCGTGCAGTGCGACATCCAGAAAAACTCGTTCATCGCCGCGTTCGATGTCGCGACCGGCGAGCCGGTCTGGCGCACGTCCCGCGACGAGATTCCGTCGTGGTCGACGCCGACGATCTTCGACAATTTCGGACGCGCGGAGCTCATCACGCAGGCGACCGGCTTCACGCGCGGCTACAACCCGGCGAGCGGCGAAGAGCTCTGGCGCCTTGCCGGCAATTCCGAGATCGCGATTCCGACCCCCGTTGCCGGGGCGGGACTCGTCATCGTGACGAACGGCTACCGCGGCGTGCAGCCGATCTACGCCATCAAGCCCGGTTCCAAGGGCGACATCACGCTCAAGGGCGATGACACGAAAAACGACGCGATCGCGTGGAGCACGAAGCGCGGCGGTCCCTACATTCCGACGCCGCTGATCTATCGCGATCAGCTGTACCTGCTTCAGGGCAACGGCGTCGTCGCGGCGCACGACGTGCGCACGGGACAGCGGATCTATCAGGAGCGGCTGGTGGCCACGGGCGGCTCGTTCAGCGCCTCGCCGGTCGCCGCCGACGGCAAAGTCTATTTCGCCAGCGAGGACGGCGACATGTACGTCGTGCAGGCTGGGCCGAAGTTCGAGTTGCTGGCGACCAATCCGATTGGCGAGATTCTGATGGCATCGCCCGCGATCTCCGAGGGCGTGCTCTACGTGCGCGGACTGAAGAACGTGTTTGCGATCGGAATGAAGAAGTAGGCCGGCCCTTTAGGGCCGGCGGGGCTGAAGCCCCGCCCTACATCTGTCGCTGGTGAGTGCCGCGAATCAGCCGGGCTTCGCGGATGCGTGTCGTCCGGACGCCGTTGTCGAACTCGACGCACATGCCCGGCGCGGCGACGAGCGCGGTGTGAATCGCGCTTCCACCCCAGGTGCAGCCGACGACGCGAACGCGGACGTTGTCGCGCTGCTCGGCGGCAAACCAGCCGCCCGCGACCTGAAACGTGCCGTCGCCGATGGCCGCGAGCGAGTAGACGGAGTTGCGCGTGCGCACGACGACCCAATCGCCCGCCTCGATTTCATGCGCCCAGATCCCGTCGATCTGTTGCGCGTGCGCCACAATGCGATCGAGCGTGCGGGCTTCGCCGACGCGTTCGTGAACCGCAGTCGTCGTCGTCGTTTGCATCATGCCCGAACGGTCTGTAGATGGTCGCACAAAACGCTCTGATTTGTACCAATGCAAACCACGGGCCATGGCGAACAGGCTCGCTGCGGGGAGGCGGCGGCCGCGGTGTCCGTTACTTTATCTCGTCCTGCGACCGGAAGATCCGTTCGACGCGAAAGTTTTTGCCATCGGGCCTCAAAAGCATCAGGTCGGCCGGATTACCCGGCTGAATCGCGCCGGCCACGGATTCGAGGCCGATGACCGCGCCGGGCTCCGCCCCTGCCACGAGCGGCGCGATCGTTCTGCCGGCGAGGCGGTCTGCGCCGGCGCGTACTTGATCCTCGACACGGCGCCGCTTGCCGGGACGACAAAGAACAAATCGTCGTACTCGGAGTCGGCGACATTCACGTCACGGCCGGTGAGTGCCTTGATGATCGCGGGGATCGTGTTCGAGTGCCCCACCACGAGCACGACGTCGTTGACGTGCTTCGTTTTGAGTCTCGACAGCAGATCCGGCGTCTCGGCCGCTTTCACGACTTCGGGCGTCAGTCCGAGCTTCGCGGCGATCGGCTTCGCGGTGTCCTGCGTTCTCCTGAATTCCGTAACCATGATCGCCGTGATTCCCGAGTCCGCGAGCATGGCTGCGAGTTTCGCGGCGCGCGCCTCACCCGCCGCCGACAGCAGCGGATCGGCGGGCGCGCCAGTCATCGACGTCCCGGCACCGCCGTCGGCGCGTTCGGCGTGCCGCACGACGATCACGAGCTTCTGCGCGGAGGCGATCGCCGGCGCGCCCAGCAGCAGCAGCCCCAGAAAAAGGCGCCGGGTCATTTCCGCCTCCACTGCGCCAGGAAGTACAACGCCGCGCCCGCGACAAGAAAGAGCGCGCCGACCTTGAGCTGCAATGCGGTCGCACCGTACAGCACCGCCGTCGAGATGACGAGCGCGAGAATTGGCACGGTCGGCCCGAGCGGGACCGTGAACGGCGCTCGCCCCTGCCGCCGCCGCATCGCCAGCACCGACGCACACGTGCCTCCGTACACCACGAGCCGCGCGATGGCGCTCACGGCCGCGAGCGTCCGGAAGTCGGAAAAGATCGCGAGCAGCAGAGCAACGGATGAGATGAAGACAATCGCGAAGTCCGGCGTCCGGAATCGCGCGTGGACGTGCGCGAAGATTGGCGACAGATCGCCCTGTTCGGCCAGCGCAAACAGGTTTCGCGATCCCGAGAGCGCCTGCCCGACGTTGTTGCCGGTCATCGAAATCGCCGCGCCGGCCGTCATCAGGAACGCTCCCCACGCGCCGATGAAAACTGCCGACGCATCGGCCAGCGGCGTCTTCGAAGTGGCCAGCCCCGGCAGAGTCCCCAAGGCCACGATCTGCACCAACGTCATGACGATCGCGACGATGGCAATCGTCGCGATCATTGCAAACGGCACCGCACGCGTCGGGTCGCGCGTTTCGCCGGCCGGGACCGGAATGACCTCGAAGCCGCCATACGCAAAGATCAGCAGCAGCGACGTCGCCGAGATCTGGGTAAGCGTGAGCGAGACGTCCGGCCTGAGCGGCCCGGCATCCACATGCGGAAGACCGAGGGCGATGAACACGAGGAGCGGCGTGAGCTTCGCGAGCGTCAGAAAGTCCACGACGTACGCGCTCTGGCGCACGCCGCGCACGTTGACGATCGTGATCGCAATGATGACGATCGTGATGACCAGCACTCTGGGCACGCCCGCGCGCAGCTCAGGCCAGTAATAGCCCAGCGCGTCGGTGAGCGCGTTGATGACCGAGGCCCAGCTCGTCGCGCGGGTGACGAACAGCATCCACCCGACCTGGAATCCCGGAAACCGGCCGAACGAGGCGCGCGTGTACAAGTAGGCGCCGCCGGTGCGATCGAATCGGCTGGCGGCCTCCGCAAAACACAGCGCGACGAGCATCGCCAGCAGCCCGATTGCCATCACGCCGACCCAGCTCCAGCCGCCCACCTGCGCGGCCAGCGTGCCGGGCGTCGCGAAGATCGCGGCGCCGATGACCTGATTGACACCAATCGCGGTGAGGTCCCACTTGCCGAGCTCGCGCCGAAGCTCGGGGCGGGCGTCTCCGTTCCGGTCAGACATGCGGAGCGGGTTGTATCATGAGCGGCAGGCGATTCACATGGCTTTCAAACCGCGCGCGACGCTGCCCGATACCGCGTTCACGCTGCCGTCGAAGTACTACACGGACCCGGCGCTCTTCGAGCGGGAGCTGGAGATCTTCTACCGGCGGATGTGGGTCGGCGTCGGGCGGCTCGAGGAAATTCCAGCGCGCGGCTCGTACGTCACGCGCGACATCGCCGGCGACAACGTGATCGTGCTTCGCGCCGGCGCCGATGACGTCCGGGCGTTCTACAACGTGTGCCGGCATCGCGGAACCCGGCTCTGCGCCGACACCTCCGGCCAGCTCGTCAGCGCCATTCAATGCCCGTATCACGCGTGGACCTACGACTTCGAGGGACGTCTCATCGGCGCGCCGCACATGGACGGTTCGCCCGGCTTCCAAAAATCTGACTTTCCCCTGAACGCCGTCCGCGCCGGCGTGTGGGACGGCCACGTGTTCGTGTGCCTCTCGACGCCGGGCCCGGCGCTCTTCGAGCAGCTCGCCGATCTGCCGCGCAAGTTCGCGGCATGGCGCATGGGCGATCTCCTCGTCGCGCATCGGCTCGTCTACGACGTGCGATCGAACTGGAAGCTGATCGTTCAGAACTACAACGAGTGTCTGCACTGCCCGACGCTGCACCCGGGGCTGAACAAGCTCTCGCACTACCTGAGCGGCGAGAACGAGCCGCTGCGGCCGACGTACATGGGCGGGCGCATGGATCTCAGCGATGGCGTCGACACGATGTCGATGGACGGATCGTGTCCACGCGATCCGTTGCCCGGCCTCGATCCGGCCGACCGCCGCCGCGTGTACTACTATTCCGTCTTCCCGAACTTCCTGATTGCGCCGCATCCGGACTACGTGCTCGTCCACACCCTGTGGCCCGGGGCGCCCGATCGCACGCGCATCATCTGCGAGTGGCTCGTGCATCCGGCTGAGCGCGCCAAACCCGAGTTCGAGCTCTCCGACGCGATCGCGTTCTGGGACATGACGAACCGGCAGGACTGGCACGTCTGCGAACTCGCGCAGGCCGGAATCAGCTCGCGCGGGTACCAGCCCGGCCCGTACTCGAATCGCGAGGATCTGCTCTACGCGTTCGACAGGTTTGTCGTCGAGAAGCTTGGCGATTAAACTACGCGGGCGTGAGGTCAACTCCACAACATACGTTCGACGTCCACCCCGAGAGGCTCGAGCCGGGGCAGATGTGGTCGCTGCGCAAAGACGGCGGGACCTTGACGTGCGTGTTGCAGCACCGTCCGGATGCGGGCTGGGATCTGAAGCTCGAGTTGAACGGCAAACTGCTCCGCGTGGATAGCTGCCATGACGACCGAAAAGCGGCGACGCTGATCGCGCGGTGGCAGTATCAGGCGATGAGGAAAGGCTGGGTCGAGCCGACCTGACGGACCTTCAGCCCACGAGTTTCGTGGGCATCACGTCTGGTCCTTCCGCCTTCGGGGCTTCCCAGCTTCATGGCTCCCAGGCTTTCCGGCTTTCTGGCTTTCCGGCTTTGCGGCTTCTCTACGCCGGCGGCGTCAGCGTCTTCCTGCGCGGATTGAAGAACGGCGTCGCCACCGTCATCGCCCGGACCCGATGCCGCACCGCATCGACGGTATGCTCCACTTCGATGCGCGTCCCGGGGCCGCTGAAGGCCGCGTCGATCGTGGCCAGGCCGATCATCTGCTTCAGCACCGGCGACCAGGTCGACGAGGTCATGCGGCCGATCTGCTTCGCGCCGGCAAAGACCGGCACGGCGACGCGCGAGGCGGTCGCCTGCGCGAGCGGCGGCAGCCCGACTGCCTCATAAAGGTGCTCCACATCCGGCCAGTCGACCGCGACCCCGGCGATGCGCCGTTTCGGTCCTCGCGCGTGCTCTGCGGCGAGCGCCCGCCGGCCGATGAAGGACGCCTTGCTCAGATCGACCAGCCGATCCATGCCCATCTCGAACGGCGAATAGATCTGCGAGCTCGTCAGCGCCTTTCTCACGCTGAAGAAGTCGACGTCGATGAGCAGGAGCCCGGCTTCGATTCGCGCGACGTCGAGCGCGAGCAGACCCGTCGGCCGCAGTCCGAACGCCGGACCCGCCCGAACGATCGCGTCCCAGACCGCGCCCGCGTCATCGCGATGAATCCAGACTTCGTAGCCCAGATCTCCCGTGTATCCCGTCCTCGAAATGTCGACGGGCCGGCCGGCGATTTTGCCGCTCGTCGCCCGGAAATATTTCAGGCCATCGATCTCCGCTTCGGCGACCGTTCGGAGCAGCGCCGCCGACGTCGGTCCTTGCAGCGCCAGCGCGGCGGTTCGTTCGGAAATGTCTTCGACCGTGACGTCGAGCCCCGCGGACTGCCGGCTGATCCATCGCAGGCTCGGGTCGGCCGCCGTCCAGCGAAAGCGGTCTTCCTCGAGACGCGTGACCGTGCCGTCGTCGATGACGTGCCCCTTCTCGTCGCACCACGGCGTGTAGACGACCTGCCCCGGCTGCAGCTTGACGGCGTCGCGGGTGATGATGCGATCGACGAGCCGCGCCGCGCCGCGACCCGTGACGAGGTACTTGAACAGCGGCGAGACGTCGATCAGCGCCGTGGCGTTTCGAATCGCGTTGTATTCGTGCTCGTGGAGCGGCTCGTACGAGCTCGGCGCGAAATACCCGGCCCAGTCACGATAGCTGAGACTCTCGCAAAGCGGGAAAGTACGATTATGAAATGGCGTCCCGACCGGCATGCGTGGCACTATCGTAAGTTCTGTGCCGAGAGTTTTCCATAGCCTCACACGATGCAGGAACAACAGAAGTACGACGCCATTATCATCGGCGCCGGACACAACGGTCTGACGGCCGCGGCGTATCTGGCGCGCGCGGGACGGCGCGTGCTGGTGCTCGAGCGCCGGCATGTGCTCGGCGGTGCCGCCGTCACCGAAGAGATCTTCCCCGGATTCAAGTTTTCCGTCTGCTCCTACGTCGTCTCGCTGCTCCGGCCGGAGATCATCCGCGAGCTCGAGCTGGCGCGGCACGGCCTCGAAATCCTCCCGCTCGACGGCACGTTCACACCGATGCTCGATGGCAACTACCTCTGGCGCGTGAACGATCACGCGCGGACGTTCCGCGAGATTTCCCGGCACTCGAAGCTGGACGCCGAGATCTACGACGAATACGGCCGCGCGATGGTGGACATGGGACGGTTCGCCAAAGACATTCTGGCAATGACGCCGCCCGATCCGTTCTCGATGAAGCTGCGCGAGCTGCGATCGCTCGGCGACCTCGGCCGCCGCTTCCGCGCGCTCTCGGACCACGATCGCGCGAACCAGCTTCAGCTGCTCACCATGAGCGCCGTCGACTTCCTCGATCAGTGGTTCGAGACGGACGTGCTCAAGGCGACGATGTCCGCGTCGGGCATCATCGGGACGTTTCTCGGCATCCGCTCACCCGGCACCGCCTACGTTCTTCTGCACCACTACATGGGTGAGATCGACGGCGCATTCAGATCCTGGGGCCTGTCGAAGGGCGGCACCGGCCGGGTGTCCGAGGCGATCGCCTCCGCGGCGCACGCCGCCGGCGCCGAAATCAAGGTCACCGCGCCCGTCAAGAACATCCTCGTGACGAACGGCGAGGCGACCGGCGTGGTGCTCGAGAATGGCGACTACTACCTCGGCCGCGCGATCCTCTCGAGCGTGGATCCGCGACAGACGTTCATCAAGATGGTCGGCGCCGATCGGCTGCCTGGCGAATTCCTCGAGGACATTCAGCGCTACAAGTTCCGCGGATCCTCGGGAAAGGTCAATCTCGCGCTGGATGCGCTGCCGGATTTCACGGCTCTGCCCGGCCGCGGTCCGCACCTGCGCGGCGCCATCTCGATCTCTCCGAGCATCGACTACATGGAACGCGCCTACGACGAGGCGAAGTACGGCCGCTACTCGCGCCGTCCGTACGTCGACATCGTGATTCCGAGTCTGACGGATCCCTCCGTCGCGCCCCCCGGCAAGCACGTGATGTCCTGCTTCGTCCAGTACGCGCCGTACCACCTGCGGCCGGCTGGCGCGGCGCCGCCGGGATCGGCGATGACGCCGGGCGGGAACGGCGCGTCTGGCAACGGCGACGCGGCGGCCAGCGCCGAAGCGCCGCATCCGTGGGATCTCGAGCGGGACGCGTTCGGCGACGCCGTCATCGATGCGATCGCGCAGTTCGCGCCGAACATCCGGAACTGCATCATCGATCGGCAGGTGCTCACGCCGCTCGACCTCGAGCGCGAGTTCGGTCTGTCCGAAGGCAACATCTTTCAAGGGGAACTGACGCTCGAACAGCTGTTCTTCCTCCGGCCGGCGGCCGGCTGGGCGGACTATCGCACGCCGATCAAGCGGTTGTATCTGTGCGGCTCGGCCACGCATCCTGGCGGCGGCATCATGGGCGCACCCGGACGAAACGCGGCGTTCAAAGTCATGGCAGACATCCGTGCCTGACGTCGTCGTCATCGGCGGAGGGCTGAACGGCCTCGTGGCTGGCACATGGCTGGCGCGGCACAAGCTGTCCGTCACGGTTCTGGAGCAGCGCGCCACGCCCGGTGGTGCCGCGACGACCGGCGAGTTCGCGCCGGGCTTCCGCGCGCCGACGCTCAGCCACGCGTTCGGGCCGATCGATCGAGAGGTCGCGCGCGCGGTACGGCTCGATCGCGCCGCGCAGTTCATCACCCCGGATCCGGCGTTGACCGCGCTCGGACGCGACGGGCGCGCGATCGTTTTCCACCGCGATCCCGTGCTCACCGCCGCCTCGATCAACGCGCTCTCGTCGACCGACGCGATTCGCTGGAGCGAGTTCCTGCGCACGACCCATCGCATCGCGAGTCTCGTCGGCAGTTTGAACCATCACCCGCCGCCGTCGCTGGACGAGATCGATACCCGCGAATTGTTGCGTCTGCTGATGGTCGGCCGCCAGGCGCGCCAACTCGGCCGGCGCGATCTGGCACGCGTCGCGCGATGGGTGCCGATGGCGGTGGCGGACTTCACCGCGGAGTGGTTCCAGACCGACCTGCTTCAGGCGGCGCTGGCATCGCGCGCGATATTCGGCAATCCGGCCGGACCGTGGTCGGCGGGGACGACCGCCACGTTCCTGCAGCGGCTCGCGGAGGATCCGCTGCCCGTCGGGAGCGGCGTGACCGCGCGCGGTGGTCCGGGCGCCGTCGCCGACGCGCTCGCGAAGATTGCCGTCAAGGCCGGCGCGACGGTCCGCCAGAATGCGCGCGTTTCGCGAATCACGACGCGCGAAGGCCGCGTGAAGGGTGTCGCACTCGACGGCGGCGACGAGATCGCCGCCCATGCCGTCGTCTCCGCGATCGATCCGCGGCAGACGTTTCTGGCGCTCGCCGATCCGGCCGACCTGCCGCCGAGCTTCGTCGACCGGATTCGGAACTACCGCGCCCGCGGCGTCACCGCGAAGATCAATCTCGGCCTCGACAAAGCGCCTGTCTTTGCTGCGTTCGAAGGTGACGCCGTCCCGTCGCGCGGGCGGTTCGTCGTCGCGCCGGACATCGATTATCTCGAGCGGGCGTTTGACGCGACGAAGTACGGACGGATCTCGGACGAGCCGTGGCTGGAACTGTCCATTCCCAGCATCATGGACACCACGCTCGCGGGAGAGGGGCGGCACGTGATGTCCATCTACCTGCATTTCGCGCCGCGTCAGCTGCGGGACGGGTCATGGAGCGAGAACCGCGAGCGCCTCTACCAGGCCGCTCTTCGCGTGCTCGAGCCGCATGTTCGCGGGCTGCAGGAGACCGTGTCGGCCTGTCAGGTGCTCACGCCCGAAGATCTCGAGACATCGTGGGGACTCTCCGGGGGACACATCTTCCACGGCGAACCGGCGCTCGATCAGTCGTGGATCGCCAGACCGCTCCTCGGCTGGGCGCAGTACCGCACGCCGATCGACGGCCTGTATCTCGCCAGTGCCGGCACGCATCCCGGCGGCGGGCTGACCGGTCTTTCGGGCCTGCTCGCGGCGCAGACGGTCGTGAAGGACCTCAAGAGGCTCAAAGGCTCGAAGGCTTAGAGGCGCGGAGGCGCGGAGGCGCGGAGGCGCGGAGGC
>AR_comb_assmDRAFT_10162988_pt1 | contig 12320 bp, 11 predicted proteins | sample ArasoioldDNA_FD_10543 | JGI IMG/M metagenome (IMG submission 10543) | reverse complement strand
CACCGCGCGATCGGCTCGTTGAGGTCGGGCAGAAGTTGATCGAGCACGCCGGCGCCGGACGATTCCTGGTGAATCAGCAGCAGGTTGACGCGCGCCGTTCTCGCCAGTTGCCAGTCGTCGGAGAGAAGCGAGTCGCAGTCGAATGAGTTGCTCACGGGCGCGGCTCCGGCGAAGGCGTTCGACAGGTGCTCCATACAAACCTCCCGCACTGAAAAACAGGCGGCCGCATGGCGCGAATCTACGCCTCGTGCGCACAAGCGGCTATCAGGAAAACGGAGGAGAAGCGTAGGGAGAATCCCTAGTCTCCGGCGAATCCAGAAATTTGTGCGAAGTGAGAAGGATGAACGAAGAAGCTCGAAGTCTGAAGGAAGAAGTTGAAGAAAGAATTGACAGGAAGAAGCACGAAAACGAAATGACGGTTACTGCATCGTTACAAGACAAACACTACGCGTTTTCCAGCCAGCCTTGGAGGATCGCGTACTTGACGATGTCGATTCGGCCATTGAGACCGAGCTTGCGCATCGCGTTCGACTTGTGGGCTTCGACCGTCTTCACGCTCAACGACAGCTGCGTGGCGATTTCCTTGTTGCTGTAGCCGGACGCGATGAGGCGCAGGACGTCGGATTCGCGTTCGGACAGGGCGGCGGGCGCCTTGCCATCGCGCTTGCCGTCCCGGCCCAGGAATCCCGCGGTGACGCGCGCCGTCAGCGACGAGTCCAGATACTGTCCGCCGGCGGCCGCTGCGCGGATGGCCTGTACGAGCTGGTTCGGCGCGCTCTGCTTCAGCACGTAGCCGGCGACGCCTGCCCGCAGCAGTTCCTGAAGGTATGCGTCGTCGCTGTGACGCGTCAGGGTGATGATGGCGCCATCGGGCCGGAGCTTCTTCAGCCGCCGGGTCGCAAGCAGCCCGTTCATCCGGGGCATCGAGATATCCATCACCACGACATCGGGCTTCAGCGCGACAGCGCGTTCGATCGCGGCTTCGCCATCGCTGACTTCGGCGACCACGGTCATGTCGGGCTGACCTTCGATGATCAACTTGAGGCCGTGACGGACGGTGACGTGGTCGTCGGCCAGGAGCACGCGGAGGCGCGGGGTCTTCGTGTCAGCCATGGTTCGCGATTCCGTCCGCCGCCGCCATGCGCACCAGGATCGTCGTCCCCTTGCCCGCGGACGACTCGATTTCGACCGTCGCGCCGACGAGCGCCGCGCGCTCCTGCATACCGAGCAGGCCGAAGCCACCGGGACCATGCGGGCGCGCAGCACCCTCGGTGGCAGGCTCGCCGACGTCGAACCCCACCCCGTTGTCCTCAACGATCAGCAGCACCTGGTCCGGCCGCCGCTCAAGGATGATGTCGACCCGCGCGGCCCGGGAATGCTTGGCGACGTTCGTAAGGGCCTCCTGCGCGATCCGGTACAGCGTCGTCTCGACGTCCGGCGACAGCCGATCGTCCAACAGGCCGGACGTGTGCAGCTGCGCCGCGATACTCGTGCGCGAAGACCAGTCCTGCACGTAGTTGGCCAGCGCAGCCCGGAGGCCGAGATCGTCCAGCGCAGTCGGTCGCAGCTCCCAGACGAGCTGGTCGACGTCACGATCGAGGCGTTGGGCCACGTTCTCGAGCGAGACGACGAAGCTCTGCAGGTCCGGGCTGCCGGCGCAGGCCACCTTGAGCGCGTTGATGCGATGCGTCAGCGCCGTGAGCTGCTCGCCGAATTGGTCGTGCATTTCGCGCGCGATGCGCCGGCGTTCGTCTTCCTGTGCGAACACCAGGCGCGCGAGCAGCTCGGTCCTCGCGCGTTCGGCGTCGGCGCGCTTCCGCTCGGTCAGGTCGAAATGCGTGCCGACGATGCGGACGACTGGACCGCCCGGCTCGCGGCGGACCGGAAAGCCACGCGACAGCACGTGGACGTAGTGGCCGTTCTTGTGGCGGATACGGAATTCGGCTTCGTAGGTGGGGTCGCCTTTGGCGACGCGTTCGTTCGCCCGGTCCGCGCGTGGCCGGTCGTCCGGATGTACGAGCCGCTCCCATGCGCTGACATGCGGCTCGATTTCATCGGCCGTATAGCCGAGCATCTCGATCCAGCGCGGCGAGTATACGACGTCGTCGGTCTCGAGATTCCAGTCCCAGACGCCTTCCTGCGCCCCGGCGAAGGCGAGCGTCAGCCGTTCTTCGCTTTGCCGCAGCGCAGATTCGGCGCGCTTGCGCTCCGTCAAGTCGAGGTGCGTGCCGACGATGCGGATCACGGGCCCGCCGGGAACATGACGGACCGGATAGCCGCGCGACAGCACGTCGATGTAGTGGCCGGCCTTGTGGAGCAGCCGCACCTCCATCTCGTAGTTGCCGCCTCCGTGCATGACCGATTCGTTCACCTGGCGAGCGCGCGCCATATCGTCGGGGTGAAGCAGCCGCTCCCATGCGCGGACGTGCGGTTCGACCTCGGCGTCGGCGTATCCGAGCATCTGTTTCCACCGCGGCGAATACACCACCGCGCCGGTCTCGAGATTCCAGTCCCAGACGCCTTCCTGCGCACCCGCGAAGGCGAGCGTCAGGCGTTCTTCGTTCTCGCGCAGCGCCGCTTCGCTGCGTCGACGCTCGCTGATATCGCGGGCGCTCAGCTGCAGCCGGCCGTCCGCAAGCGCCGCGCCTGTCAGTTCGACGTCCGGTCCGGGTTCATCCGCCGGACCAAACCGCGCTTCGCACACGCCAGGCGCGGGCGCGGATTCCAGCGCCGCGAGCCAGGCGGCCATCCGAGCGCGGCTTGCAGGACTCGCCAATTCGATCAGCGATCGGTTCACGAGTCGGTCCGGCGTGCCGCCGCGACTGACGAGGCGTGCCGCGGCGTCGTTGGCCATCAGGATTCGATCGCCGCGAGTGACCAGGATGCCGTCGGCGGATCGATCGAACAGGTCGCGATGAATGGTGTCCGGCAAGCGGGACATCTGATCGAGTCTAACAGTGGTGGTTGGTTGTTGGTTATTGGTTCGTGGTTGTTGGTTGTTGGTTCATGGTGGTTGGTTGTTGGTTGGGCCCGGCTTTTTCCAGCGCTACGCCGGTCACATAAATGAGCAGGACGATTCCCAGCCCCGGCAATGCTGATTCAGCGGGCGTGGTGGGACGTTTCTCGACGTCCGGATACAGCAGAGGCGTCAGCGGCGGCAGAGCTGGGAGGATACCCTCCGCGATCAAGCGCCCCGTATACAGCCGCACGAGTACCGCGGCGGCGCCGTCGAGATCGTCGTACACGAAAAACGGGTCGATCTGACGATGCGCCGCGCGCGTCAGCTCTCCATCGTCCGCGACACGACGGTCGACGTCGTTCAGGACGACGATGACAGATTGGCGGGAAAGGCCAAGAACGGTTTGACGGCTGGACTGCGCGAGTGTGGTCGCTTCGGTTCGGAGTTTTACCTCATCCGCGTTCATGATGAGCAGCGACACCGGATGCCCGGCGCGACGTGCGATGTCCAGCTCGTGTTCGAGCCGCGCGCGTAACGGCGCAATCATGCGAGCGTCGTTCAGACGGAGAAAGCCGATGGCCGCAAGCCCGACGCCCGCCACGAACGCCGCGTGAAGCCACATGCCTCCACGCATCATGGTTCGTGCGGATCCACCGTCACGCGGTAGAGAGCCTGGACGGGCGACGAGTGCAGCGTGGTGCGGAGCCCGCGCCGCCAGAGCATGAGCTCGGAAATGTTTCGGCTCACGGGTTCGAGCCCGAACCGTGGCGCCCGATCGAGGCCAAGACGGTAATAGAAGTTCCACGGATCCGGCCGGCTCGTCGTATAGCCAAGCGGCAGCACGACGTAGTTCACCCCTTCGGCCCTCAGGTAGTCCGCAACGCGGCCGTCGCGAAGAAATGGCACGACGCGGGGATCCGTCAGCCCGCCGATCTCAACGATGGGTCGGCCGCTGAAATAGCCGATGCCGCCGATGTCGAAGCTGGCGATACGCGCGTCGGAAGGAAGCGCGCGCAACTGTTTTCCCATGGCGACTTCGGTGTCGTTGATATGACGGACCGCCGCGCTGTGCCCTTCGCGCCAGACCAGGAGCGCCTTGGCCGGTCCGGCCGCGACGAGCAGGATCGCGAGCGCCGCGAGCGCGCCAGTGACGAATCGGCGGTCGCCCCGCACGAGGATCCGCAAAGACTCAGCGACGCGCAGTGCGCCCGCGCAGCAGAACATCAGGAACAACGACGGAACCAGCGGCTGGTAGCGGCCGCCGTGGCCAAACGTCGGCAGTACGGCGGCGTACACGCCGAACCAGACGACCGTCCACGCCATCAGCGCCTGCGCGCCACGGCCGCCCGCCGTCCGCAGACCGAGTGCCGCGACGCCAACCGCAATCCAGATGAGCCAGGCCGAACGCGTGCCCAGCGTGAACTCGCCAAGCCGCGTCAGCCAGTCGAATACGAGCAGCGTCGCGCGGCCGATCGGTCCGATGCCTTCCATTGGAGTAAGCCACAGCCAGCGGCGCCCGGCGAAGGTCGATGGCAGAAGTTGTCCCGTCAACCACAGGTTCAGCAGTGCGTTGATCGAGACCGCGGAAGCCGGGACGAGTAGGCACGAGAGCCACTCCGCGCGTGACGCTGGGCGTCGCAGGAAAATGAGCAGCGGAACGATCAACGCGCCTTCCGGCCGCGCAAGGCTGAGCGCGGCAGCGGCGAGTCCCGCCAGCAGACGTATGCGAGGACGTGGCGAGAACCAGGCGGTCACCGCGGCCACCGAAAGAAAGGCAACGAACGTCGCCTCCATCCCGCTCAGCGCAAACCATATGTAATTGGGCGCACATCCAAACGCGACGGCAAGCGGCAGCGCTCTCGATTCCGGCTGACCGTCGTTGACGAGAAGTCTGAGGACGAGCTGTCCCGTCAGCAGCAGCAACGCGAGGTTCAGGCCGTTCGAGAACCAGGGCGGCGTGATGTGTAGGAGCGCGCCGATCGACAGGGTCAGCGCCCAGATCGGGCTCGTCGCGCCCGACCCGTACACGTGCGGATTGACGCCGAGGACGCCGTGCTGGACCAGGTTTCTCGCCGCAAGCTCGTGGATCCACGCGTCGTCGAGCGGGAAACCGGTCGGCGGCCAATCGGCGCTCGCAATGACAGCCCAGGCCGTCAACTGGGCCGCGAGACACACGAGCGAGATGCGCGACCAGCGAGTCATTCGATCGCAAGCTGCGGGCGCCGCGCGTTGACGTAGGCCGTGCCGAAGAGCGCGATCGCCAGCACGAGAGCGGCCAGAATCGGAATGGCTACGAGCAGGGCGCTGGTCGTCGTCGGCGGCTGATCCTGCGGCGACAGAATCGGACGGCAGCACAGCGCGAAGGCGATCGCGACCATCGCCGCCGGCGCGACCGACCCGGCCCGCTGTTCGGCGAGAACGATGGCCATCACCGGGAGCAGGAAGACGTAGTAGTGCGTCCAGGCGATGTTCGGCGCAAACAGCATCAGCAGAAACGCCATGCCTTCGGCGGGATTCCGCCAGCGATGATCTGGCGCCGCAGGAATGCGGAACAGGCAGTACGCGGCCGATAGTGACGCCATGACGAGGATGGCCCGCGTCGCGACCAGCGGGACGACCGGCGGATCGTACATGTGCCAGTAGATCCACATCGACGGATGGAACCAGGGTCGCGACAGCGTCGCGAGGATGCTCTGGTTGTTGAACGCCACGAGGTCGATGCGGCTGATGGCGGCGAGGCGCGTCAGGTACTGCACGTTGCTGGCCACGCCCATGGTGGCGAGCGACGCCGTCCAGAGCAGCGCCAGAAAGATCGCGAACCACGCGGCTGGCCGCCGCGGCCCGCGCCACAGCCATGTCGCGACGACGACGATCGGCGTGAGCTTGATGAAAGCGGCGACGGCGAGTGCCAGGCCCGCAGCGATCGGCCGCTCGTGCCGTTGCAGGGCCACGGCCGCGACGACGAGAGGGAAGATCAGCGCGGTCGTCTGGCCCAGCCAGAATCCGTAACGCAGCGGCTCGAAGAGACACAGAAGGAGGAGCACCGCCGCCCAGCCGAGAGGACGGTTCCATGCTGGCAGGTACGCGGCGAAGACGCCGTACAGCGCAGCCAGTATCATGATGGCCGACGCGTACGCCCAGAACCTCGCGATGCGCGAGAACGGGACGTCCGTCATGGTCTTCATCGCGTACGCCACGAGCGGCGGATAGACGAACGGAGTGGGTTCGGACACGAAGCCGGCCGTTCGCGCGACCTGCCGGAACGTGGCGTCGCCCACTCGGTTGAAGCGCACTTGATCCTGTGAGTACAGGTAGGCGGTCTGGCCGTCCGCGACAAGATGCCCGGCGACGACGACCGGCGCGAGGTCGACGCTCGGGTACGTGTAGGGGCCGACCATGACCTCGACGAAAAGCGCGAGAGCGGCGCCCGCCGCGAGGAGCTGCAGCGGGCGGGCCACGTGGGATTCGATGACCGAGACGAACGACCGACCTGGCACCATCTATTACTGTCGGCCAAAGGCGTCAGGCGCATGACGCTCGCGCGCCGCGAGTCGCCGGTGGTGGCGTGGACGCTGCTCGTCGCGGGTGTCGTCTCCGTGCTTTATGCCTGGCAGATTCGTCAGCCCCTGACCAGCTCGGATTTCACGATTCTCTACACATCCGCGCGCAATCCGCCAGAGCGCATGTACCAGCCGCCGCCCGGCGCGCGGGTCAACATGAACCCGCCGCAGTTCCAGCTGGCGCTCGCACCATTCGCGGCGCTGCCGCTGCCCGTGGCGAGCACGGTCTTTCGTGCTGTCAGCCTCGGGTCAATGATCCTCTGCGTCTGGTGGCTTGCGCGATCCTCGCGCGATCGATGGACGGCTGGAGACGTGGGTGCACTGCTGGCCTGGGCGCCGATGGCGTCGATGCTGTCGCTGAACCAGGTGACCTGGCTCATCTGGCCGCTTTTGATCTTCGCCTGGACGAGCTGGCGCCGCGATCGCTGGACCGCGGGTGCCATTCCGTTCGGCATCGCGATGAGCGTGAAACCGTTCCTGGGCGTCATCGCGCTGTGGCTGCTCGTGACGCGCCGGTGGCGCGCATTGATGACGGCGATTGCCGCCGCGTCCGGCGCGTTCGCTGTCGGGTTTCTTGTATATGGCGCCGGTCCGTACCGAGATTGGATTACGGCACTCGTCCGCGAGCAGTGGTCATGGGCGCCGATGAACGCCTCCGTCGCCGGCTGGCTTGCGCGGATCGCGATGGCAGACGACATCACCGGAACGACGCCCACACCGACCGCTGTTGCCGCGGTCGCCCTTCTGCTCTCGATCGGGATCCTCGTCGCCGCCGTCTTCCGTACCAGGCACTGCGGCGCCGAGCGGAGCTGGCCTCTGCTTGTAGCATCTGCGCTCCTGGCGTCGCCGCTCGGCTGGATTTACTACGTGTGGTGGATCGTCGCCGCCTTACGCCCGATGGAAATCCTGATGATGAGCCCACTGCTCTGGGTACCGTGGGCGTACGTTCCGGCGCATTCCGCCAATCGATTCGTGGCCGGGACGCTCGGGTCGGTCTATTTCTGGGGACTGCTCCTGCTGTGGGTGCAGCAGATGCGCCGCGGTTACGTCCTGCCGGAATCCGTTCCGCCCGGCACCGGGTCCGCGGGATCGGGCCAGTACACGCGCGACAGGTAGTGCAATGCGATGCCGACGCCCCAGCGGTTGGGCGACGTCAGCACGAACAGAATCCCCACGACCAGGAACGTCGCAAAGCCCCACGCGCGATTTGCCCGGAACACGCCGAAGTAGATGAGCACGACGAGCAGACCCAGCGGGAGGCGGTCGCCGATGATCGTGAACGCCCACGTGTCGCCAGGATTCCGCTCGTAAATCAGGCCGCAGTGGTCGCATCGCGAGACGTGATGCGCCAGCCCCGAAAAAAGCGGCCCGACACCGCAGTGCGGGCACCGCTTCATCACCCCGCGCTTCAGCGCCGTGAAGATCTGCTGCCGGTTCATTTTGCCGGCAGGCGCGCAACGACCTTTCCCTTGGCGTCCAGGAATTCGATCCGCGGGTTGCCGGTCGCGTCGACGATGATATTGAGCCGAGCCTGGCCATTGGTGTCCGACAGTGAAATCTGGGAGGAGCGGTCGAGAGCTTTGCCGACGAACACGCGGCGCGAGGCCGAGGGCGCGTTGGCACGCGCCCTCGCAATGGCCGCGTCACGGGCGGCCGCATCCGTCAGCTTGTTCGCGCTGTTCAATTCTTCGATCAGCTGCGACAGCGGTGTCTCGGATCGATCCCAGACCTCGAGCGCCGCGGATCGCTGACCGTTGGCTTCCCCGTAGGACAGGCCGATCGTCTGATCCTGCTTCAACTGATCGAATGTCAGTCCGGCCGATGCGCTCCGCAGCGAACCGGCCACCTGTCCGGCGTACGTGATGCCGCCCGATTCGTCCCCCTGGTCGTTGAAGAAGATGATGCCGGCGTAGGGACGCGGCCGATCGATCGTCTTGCCGTCCATCACGCCCGGGTGCATCCGGTCCTTGTTGGAGATCACCATGCGCAGCGTTCCGTCACGATCGACGACGTTGATGCGTTCCACGGTGATCTCGCCCATTGTCTGCGGCGGACGCTGCTGAAATGCCGCGGTGGTCAATCCGACGAGCATCAGAGACGAAACAACGACATACGCACGAAGCCACATGCGCCCCTCCGCGTGTTAAGGTAAGCCTGCTCTTCGGAGGGATTATGGCGTATTCACGCCGCCGCTTCCTGCAGTGGGCGGCAGCGGTGTCGGCGGTTGGCGTCCGCAGCAGCGCGGCCGCCGCGGCGCCGGCCGGCTATCGGCCGCAGCTGCTGCCATCCCGTCGGGAGATCTGGGAACAGCAGACGTGGATGGCGAAGCTCGGTCCGAAGTACACGGGCAACCGCGCGCACGTGGAGTTCGTCGAGTTCCTCGCGACAACAATGAAGAAGCTCGGGCTGGACGTGGCGCGAGAGCGCTACACCTTCCCGAGATGGGATGCGCGGCGATGGAGCCTGTCGATCGCCGGCGCGTCGCCGTTTCAGCCGCACGTCACGTCCTACTTCCCGTACTCGGGACAGACAACGGCCGAGGGCGTCACGGGCGAGCTCGTCTTCGCCGGGCGGAACCCGTCGTTTGCGCTCGATGACCTGCAGGGCAAGGTCGCGCTCATCGAGTGTCCCGTCAACACGCGGAGGTTTGCGGAGCTCTATCAAGCCTGGGGGATCCATCCCGCGGGCGATCGGTTCCCAGCGGAAACGCACCCTGCGCGCGGCCCGGTGGCGGACCTCACTCCGTTCCAGAAAGCGGGCGCCGTCGCCGTCGTGCTGGCGTGGACGGACATTTCAGATGAGAACGCCGCCGATCAGTACACGCCGTTTTCGCGACCGCCTCAGAACATCCCGGGCGTGTACGTTGGCCGCGATGTGGGCATGAGACTGCGCGCGCTCGTGGGCACCGGCGTCCGCGCTACGGTGGTGCTCGAGGCCGAAACGATCGCGGACGCGCCGACCGAAACCATCGTGGCGACGCTGCCGGGCGCGTCCGATGACGAGGTCGTGATGCTGAACACGCATACGGACGGTCCGAACGCCACCGAAGAGAACGGTGCGCTCGGCCTCGTTGCACTCGCGAAGTATTTTTCGAAGATGCCGCGCGCCGAACGAAGGCGGACGCTGGTGTTTCCGATGACCACGGGTCATTTCGCAGGTCCGTGGGTGCCTTCGATTCGCGGCTTCATCCAGAAGAATCCAGATCTGATCAAGAAGACGGTTGCCGCCGTGACGGTCGAGCACCTCGGGTGCCGCGAATGGCTGGACGAGGTCGCCACCGGTGGAGCGATCCGCTATCGAGACACCGGGCGCATGGAATGGAGCGTCGCCATTACGCCTTCGAGGCCCATGGGAAACCTGCTTGTCGATGCCGTGCAGGGAAGCCTCGATCGCGCTGGCGTCGTCAACCCGGTCAAGGGCGGATTTCTTGGAGAGGGCAGCAGCCTGTCGCGCGCAGGTGTCCCGACCATCGGTTACATCCCGCAGCCCAACTACCTGCTCGCCGGCCCCGCGGATGGCTGCATTGAAAAGCTGAGCCCGGAGTTGATGCACAGCCAGATCGAGGTCTTCGCCAAGCTCGTTCACCGCATCAACGGATTGACTGCCGCGGAGCTTCGGGCGTGACGGCCGCTGCCGTCCTGGCGGCGCTCCTGATCGCGGCGCCGGGAATCCAGACCGTGGAGCTCGAAGATGTCGTGGTCATGGGCAAGGCGGACGAAGCGCGCAAGCTGCTGGCCAACGCCGACGTCAACGTCGCGGACAAGGACGGCGTGACACTGCTGATGCGGGCGGCGTCGGCTGGCCGCGCCGACATGGTGCAGCTGCTGCTTGCGAAGGGCGCGCGTGTAAGCGCGAAGACCAGCGGCGGCGTGGACGCGCTGATGATGGCCTGCGTCGGCGGCTACGCGGAGGCGGCGGGTTCGCTGATTACGGCCAAGGCCGACGTGCGCGCGACCGACAACCAGGGTCGAACGGCGCTGATGGCCGCAGCGTCGAGCGGCAACCGGACCGCGATGGAAGCGCTGCTGAAAGCTGGCGCGGACATCGCTGCGAAAGACGCATCTGGCGGCACAGCGCTTACCTACGCCGCCGCGGAAGGGCACGCGGACGCGGCGATCCTCCTGCAGAAGCACGGCGCGAAACCGACGAACCTGGATCTCATCCTGGCGGCGGGCCGCTGCAACGCCGTGGTCGTCCAGTCGTTCGTCTCGGCCGGCATGAACGTCAACGTCACGGAAGGGGGTACGACCCCGCTCATCGTGGCCGCCGGCGCCGACTGCGTCGATGCCGTGGACGTCCTGCTCGGGAGCGGCGCGAACGTCAACGCGACGAACGGTGACGGCTGGACCGCGCTCATCAAGGCCACCGCCGCCGGTTATCCCGATGTCGTCAGGCGGCTCCTGGCCAAGGGGGCCGACATCAGCGTCGAGGATTCGCTCGGCCGGACGGCGACGATGTATGCATCGCGCGCGGATCGTCAGGAAATCGCCGCGATGTTCGCCGCGGCAAAGGAGCGCGAGGCTTCGACTCAGAAGGAACGAACCTCGCTGACCGTCACGAGCCCGACGATGAAGGCCGGCGAACCCGTTCCCCGCGACTACACCGCCGACGGACGCAACATGTCGCCGCCGATTGCGTGGTCGGACGTTCCCGCGGGCACGAAGTCGATTGCGGTCGTCTGCGAAGATCCGGACGCCGGCAATCCGCCGCCGTTCGTCCATTGGGTCATCTACAACATTCCTGCAGCGGCGAGAGCGCTGCCAGAAAACATTCCCTTCGAGCCGAGCGCCCCGATGCCGGCCTCGATCGCGGGTTCGATTCAGGGCGTGTCGGGCTTTCGCCGCCCGATCTACCGGGGACCGGCGCCGCCTCCGGGTAAAGTCCATCATTACCACTTCGTCGTCTACGCGCTCGACGTCGATCGACTCCAGGCCGGGCTGACGCGCGCCGATCTCCTCGACGCCATCAACGGACACATCCTCGCGCAAGGTGAACTCGTCGCCACCTACGAGCGAAAACCATGACATTCATTTCCCGACGCGAATTGCTCAAACGAGTGGGTGCGGCCGCTGCTGCCGCGCCTGTTGCCGGAAGCCTCGATTTGAACGCGTCCGTTCGCGAGGCGCCGCAGGCCGCCGGACAGCGTGCGGCGCTCGAAAGCTTCACCGCCGCCGAGGCCGAACTGATGGACGCCATCGTCGCGCGGCTGATTCCGACCGACGAGAATGGTCCGGGCGCCACCGAGGCGCACGCGGTGCGCTACATCGATCGCGCGCTCGGCGGAGCGCTGGCGAGCTCGCGCCAGGCCTACACGTCCGGGCTGGCGGCACTCGATCGCTACGCCCAGTCGTCGCGCGGATCGGCGTTCACGAAGCTATCGCCGATCGATCAGGACTCGGTACTCATCGATGTCGAAACGGGCGCCGCCACGGGCTTTACCGGCAGCTCCGCCATCTTTTTCGCGATGGTGCTCAGCCACACACACCAGGGGACGTTCGGCGACCCGTACTACGGCGGGAACGCGAATTACATCGGCTGGGATCTCGTCGGCTACCCGGGCGTACGCACGATGGTATCGGCTTCGGATCAGAAGGCGCTCGAGGCGAAGCAGCTGAAGCCCAATCACAAGTCCGCTTACGACTACGACTCCTTCACCAAGGCGTCCCATGACCACCAGGCTTAAGGAAACCGACGTCGTCATCATCGGGCTGGGCGCGGCCGGCGGCATCGCCGCGCTGCCGCTCGCGCAGGCGGGCCTCGAGGTCGTTGGACTCGAGGCCGTGACGCTCCTCACGCGCAAG
>AR_comb_assmDRAFT_10376608_pt1 | contig 12321 bp, 13 predicted proteins | sample ArasoioldDNA_FD_10543 | JGI IMG/M metagenome (IMG submission 10543) | reverse complement strand
CTCAAAATCCGCCGGTACTTAGTACCTTGGGGGTTCGACTCCCCCTCCCGGCACCACGCATCTTTGGTATCGACCGGTTATGTCGTTACCTAGTACTCCCCTAGTGTTCCGGGATACGTTTCCAAGGGCGGAAAGGATTTTCCCATGAACAGACGCGTGCAGTTCTCGACCAAACGCCTTCTTAACCACACCAGACGGGATCTGGATGGACATGTCGGGATGCGACGAGGCGAGATCAGACGCGACAAGACGAGAAATTGATGGAAAGCCAGGTCATAAGCCAGAGTGAAAGGGAAGGCCTAGTGAGACGGAGAGCGGTGTTGCTAGTCCGCAACTTGTCCAAGGCTTTGCATGAGCCCGAATCGAAATCGCGGATAGCCAACTCCACTGGTTATTTCCCGAGCGATGCGAGGAGGGAGACGGAGGCATCCAATCGTTTCCTTCTCGGGCACCCGAACTGATGCAGTACGCTCGGCAGAACAATTTCCAACCGTTGGGCATTGTCATTTTGGCCGAAAACGGAGATTTTTCTGACTTTATGAATGAGGATGCCATCCCGCGGAAGACTTGGATTTCGCGAAACACTTATTTCATATCCACGCGCTGTTTTGGAGCTTCTGTTTGCCGCGCGCACCAGACCAGGAGGCTCAGACATGAAGGATATTGAAGTAGGGTCATGCGATCTCTGAAGAGCATGGTTGGAGAAATGATCATCCTCCGCCTTCCTGTACTGGACCCAGAAGAAATGGCAATGGTGAAGCTTCACGCAGTAGATGCGAGCGGCATTTGGATCGAAAGCCAGGACTTCACAGACGCGATGATGAAGAAACTGCAGCTCACCGCAACCGCGCCAAGCACTGCCCAACATGCTCTCCGACGTTCCCCGGCCAGCTAATATCCGACCGCTACACTGAAGCAAGGGATTGCACTGTTCCATCCACTCGCCCATGCGGCAGGCTTGCTCAGTATCTTCAGGAATTTCATCGGATTATCCCATCGAAGAAAATGGCAGTGCCGCACGCTACCCTCGTCTTTCTGAGCGTAAGCGATATTTTTCGCCAGTAACGTGAAAAACCTGCCATGGCCGAACGTCGAATACGGTTCGCTTCACTTCATGCCTTCGCGAACCTCAACCAGTGATTGATCAAACGCCTGAAGGCGGATCAAACCTGCCCGTGGGTACTCCACGTCAATGATGACATACACGATGATCACAGTCATGACCGCGAAGCTCAGGATATGCAGCCAACTCCGGCGTTCGCCGGTTGCCATCCGGTAACCGGCCAACAGCGCACAAATAAGACCGAGGCTGAATAGAAGTGCATAGATGACGTTTGGTGGGTGGGTTTGTAGCGCCATCCCGCGCGTCGTAGTGATGTCTATCATGCTATTGAGCGAAGGAAGCAGCAGCTTGCCCGCGTCGGCGTGAGAATCTCGGAGTTGTGTAGCGGCCACAGCCTTGATCCAAATCTCTCTCTGGAGCTTCTTGGATTTGGCCACCTCCACTTCCGCTGCGTCCACATCGGGCAGCTTGCGGTAGGTTTCCAGTCGAGAGTCCAGATAGCGGCGAAACAAATCTTGAAGTTCGGGCTGCGCTTTCTGTGGCAGCAAGTTGAGCCGCAGATACGCGGTTTCGATGCTGTTAGCTTCCACGGCGATTAGTGCCCGTTTCTCGTTGAACCGCCCCGCCGCGCCCGAAAATGTGAATGCCACGACCAATCCAAATAGGGCGAACATCGCGCCTTCGATCGTACCAAGACTGCCCCGCTCGCCTTCCGACTCTGTCGGGCGGCGCCTAATGCCAAGGCGACGGCCGACTTCAAGCATGATCAGCATGCCAGAAAAGAGCAGCACCGCAAAAAGCAAAGGGGAAATAGTAGGTTCCATCCGATGCGCTCCTTTTCGGTTCCGTAGGTTCGTACCTACATTACCGTCCTTCTCAATCTAGCATGCAGATCACTAGAAGATTGGGCACTGGTAGAGTTGTCAGGATTGTCGCCCAGCATGGGGCGTGGAGCAGACCGTGAAACGGGAACGGTGGCTTAGTCAGACTGTTTGCATGAGTGAAATCCGGTCACAACGCGGCATGAAAATAATGGTCCGACGGTTGCGGGCGGGCGGGATAAACGAATGTTGGAAACCTGCTTAGTGGTACATCACAGATGGCTGTCTGTATTAAGGAAACTCACGGCAACCGGGAGCTGCTGTGATGCGTTAGCATACGCAGGACACGCCAAAAGAATGCTCTCGGGAGATGTTAGCTCCAGGGCGGTTCAAACACAATGAGCGATGTGGCGATTTTGCGCCAAGAATCCCCTGGCCTAGTGTGCCTGCAAGGACTGAGAGAGACTTACCAGATTCTGCGGCTCCACGTGAATCAGGCCTCGACGCGGACTGTCAATGTCAGCTATGAGAAAGAACGAGATAGAGACGGCAAGGGGCAAAACCAGAAAGAAGAGCCTGCCCATTCGACGCGCACCATAGCCGATCAATAGGTTGCAGCCGATGGCAATCGCGGCCATCAGACCCCACGCCGCAACCGGGATCCGGTTTTCCCAAGCGGCCTGAGTGTACCCCTGCGAGTTCAGCACATCGTTCATACCCGAAACGGCGAGGGCAACCATTGGTGTTGGCAACGCGACAGAGCGGGCTTGGACAGTGGACCATAGCTCCGTTTGCAGTTGATCCGTAGAGGCGTTGATCCGGTCCAACTGGCGCTTATCGCGCGTCGTATAAAATAAAATCCGCTGATCGAGATAGTTCCTCAGCAGATCACGCACTCTTGCCGCATCAGCGGGAGGCAGAAGGTCGGCCCGGAGGTATTCCGTGCCGATCGCATTGGCCTCTGCCTCCTCGTAGTCTTTTCTCTGATCGTATCTGCTGATGGACATCGAAAAGGCGAATCCAATAAGCAAGCCGAGAAGCGTCAGGATGGCGGCTTGGACGATGCCGAAGTCTTCCCGCTCTTCTTCTTTCATCGGGCGTAGCCTCTGGCAAATCAGGTGTCCGAGGCAGGCCGAGAGCCACAGCACAACCAGAGAGAGGGCGAAAATGAGACGTGGAAAATTCATTGGAACTCTTGATTGTCTTTAACCTCAGAAGTCATATTGCTCTTATGGCAAAACTGCCTGTTGCGCAATCCTTTGATCAATAATGCGCGGTAGGTGAGGCACATGGGAACTGTCAAAACGTGCTACTTGCAATGGGGTTGCTTAAAGTGGCGTAAACAGATGGGATGAGAAGGTCGATCCCCGATCACGGATGGCGTTAAGCTAGCGGTGCCAAGATTGAAGCGGACGAAAGTGCGAGGTCCACCCGATTGCGGCACGCGGCACAACAATGGCACACCGACACGTGTTCTGAGATCCTATGGACAAAGTGAATGCTCGGCCGGATTACGGCGTCAGCCGGCCGCGATGTTTCAGATATCACCAGTCTAGTTTGACACTTCCTTCCGCGCAGGATAGGTTCTCATTTCGAAGTGGTGCGATTCGATGTCCAGCCATGCTTCTGGCCGGGGCAGCGCCGATTGCGGCAGCAGAACCGCCCTTGAGGAGAGCGATGGCACGTAGAGTGTCGACTGGATCCGTGGTACTAAGATTTCTGCGCCGCCTCGGTGTGAGCCTGCTCTCGGTCGGATTGGCCTTCGCCCTCACGATGCTGTTGCAGCCTCTCTTTCCGTACCCGTTCTTGTTTCTCTTCTTCGGCGCCGTGATGGCCAGTGCATGGTTCGGGGGCGCCGCTGCAGGACTGTTTGCCGTCCTGCTCTCGACCATGCTGGTGGAGTACTTCTTTGTGCCTCCCGTGCATTCGTTTTCGATTAGTGCGACGGCTGAGGCCTACTTTGCGGCATTCATCTTGTGCGCTCTGGCCGCAAGCTGGATAAGCTCCGCAAACAAGAAGAGTGAAGATGCACTGCAGGAAGCCCTCGATCACCTGGAAACCCGCGTCTCAGAGCGGACTGCCGAACTCCTGAAAACGCAAACGGAACTCGCACATCTCTCGCACGTTCTCAGCATGGGCGAGTTGACCGCCTCAATCGCGCACGAAATCAACCAGCCACTGACGGCAGTCGTAACTCAGGGCCATGCCTGCGTGGAATGGCTCTCGGCAGATCCGCCCAATCTTGAGAAGGTGAGACACAGCGTCGAACGCATCATTCAGGACGGTACTCGCGCCGGCGCCACCATCAGCCGTGTCCGCGCTCTGTTTAAGAAGGAAGCTCCCGTCAGGGACTGGCTTGATGTCAACGAAGTGGTTCATGAGTTGACGGTGTTACTGCGAGATGAAGCGATGCGGCGGGGCATTCACATGCAGACTGAACTAGTGCCCGGACTACCGAAGGTCAACGCGGACCGGGTGCAGCTACAGCAGGTGCTGTTAAATCTTCTGATGAATGGCATGGACGCGATGGATAACGTCACGGCTCGTCGCAAGGAACTGATCATCAGCGCGCGCGTCGAAGAAGCAAATGTGATCGTCTGCGTCGAGGACTCCGGCAAGGGGCTGGACGCGGAGACAGCAGAGAATATTTTCACTCCATTCTTTACAACCAAGCCGCACGGAGTCGGGCTCGGGCTATCACTCAGCCGTTCCATTATCGAGGCACATGAGGGGAAGTTGTGGGCTTCGGCACGACCATCCGGCGGCGCGGTCTTCCAATTTACACTGCCGGCATCGGACGGATCCGATGCCTGAGCCACGTCCTATCATCTTTATTGTCGACGACGACGCATCGGTGCGCGATGCCATCAGCAATCTTCTCGAGGCTGTCGGACTACGCACGAAATCGTTTGCCTCTACTGAAGCATTCTGGAAAGAGCAGCGCCCGGATGTTCCCAGTTGTCTCGTCCTCGACGTCAGGCTTCCCGGCGCAAGCGGCCTCGAATTTCAGCAAACGCTCATCAAACACGGCATTTCGGTCCCTATCATCTTTATCACTGCACACGGCGATGTTCCGATGACTTCTCGCGCCATGAAGGCTGGCGCGATCGAGTTCCTTATGAAGCCCTTTCAAAAAGACGATCTGTTGGCGGCGGTTCGTCAAGGATTGGACCGGGATCGCGTCCGTCGTGAGCAGGACGCCGAAGTCGCTGCGTTGAAAGCCAAGCTTGCTCAACTCTCGCAGCGAGAGCGAGAGGTTATGGACCTGGTGGTCACGGGACTTATTAACAAGGAAGTTGGCGCCCGCCTGGGATTGAGTGAAGTGACGGTGAAGATTCACCGCGGCCGCGTCATGCAAAAGATGGAAGCAACCTCACTCGCGGAATTAGTCAGAATGGCCGATAAGCTTAGCGCTCACCCGTGAGCGCCGCGATTCTGATGGGAGCAATCTGTTTTTTCCATGAGCAAACATACCAAAGGATGATTGTCGTTCAGCGACCGAGCTAATACCGTGTCGCTATGAGCGCTCGCACTGCGAGTGAGATGGGGAACCCGAGATCGTCGTCGATCGGACCGCAGGTCGTCGCGGACCCGTTTGCGCGGCAACACGCTTTCCTGCGTAGCATCGCGACCCGAATGGCGTCTGCAGTACCGTTCGAGCTGGTGCTGACCCAGGTTGTTGATTTCGTCACATCGGTCGTCGCCTGTGACTCGTGCTTCGTCTATGTCCTCGAAGGCGATACTTTGATATTGCGGGCCTCCAAGAATCCTCATCCGGAGGCTTTAGATCGGCTGCAGCTTAAGGTGGGGCAGGGAATTACGGGCTGGGTAGCTCAGCATCGGCAACCTGTCGCGGTTCCTCGCAGCGCGGCGAGCGATGCACGGTTCCAGTTCTTCAATGAGCTTCCCGAAGATCACTTCGAATCGTTTCTCTCGGTCCCGCTACTGAGTCGCGGACGCATCGTCGGTGTGCTTAACCTCCAGAATCGGGCTCCGCACGTCTACAGCGAGCGCGAAATTTCGCTGATTTCCACCGTCGGCTTTCTGGTCGGGGGAGAAATCGAGATGGCCTGCCTGGAAAAAGAGAAGGCCGAACTGGCGGATCAACTCCAGGCTAGAAAGGTTGTCGAGCGAGCCAAGGGGATCCTGCAGCGGGAACTCAAGATCAGCGAGCCGCAAGCCTATGAGATGCTGCAGCGGCAGAGCCAGCAACGACGTCGGCCGATGAAAGACATCGCAGAAGCGATAGTTCTGAGTCATTCGGTTACGCACAATGGGAGACATCCGTAAGTTCGAACTCCCGAGTTATTGGGTTAATGGACGCAATAAAAAGTTTGAATTGGACTTTGCAGTAGATGACACTCACAATCTGTAATCTCAAAGTGGATTAGCGTAGCTGTAAGTTGTTCCCTCTTTTCGAAGCCGAAGAGAGGCGATTCTCAGGCACGACGCGGTGCCGAACTAAGACAAATATCTAGTTGAGGAATGCACGATCAGGCACGTTCCCTGGCAGCGGGCTCGGAACCTCAGGGTCGCGCCTGGAAAAGAGTGTCGCTACATTCTTTTGGTGCAGCGGCTGTGAAGTCGAGAGATTGTACGGAGCGAAGGAATGGATGGGAGAACAGCTCTATTCGAATTGCTGATGGCGGGCTTCTTCGCCGTGGCTTGTCTGCGCGCGCACGGGCCTATCGCCACAGGTAGCAGATTTACGATTGGCGGATTCCTGCGGCTGCCGGATCGGCTGGAGAGGCTGCGTCGAACGCGCTGGCAATGGGCCTCGATGGTGGCCATCCTGCTCGTGGTTCGACTGCAGCAGCCCATTCCCCTTGCGCTTGAAATCATGATCGCTGCGCAATTTGTTCTCTTCATAGCCTTGCCGGCTCGCGCTGCGGCGAAATGCCGAGTGAAACGGCGATGAGGCCACTATGGAAAGCCGCTGATTTCGTCCGGCGAACCCATCGGCGGTTGCGCTTCGGCGAGCTATCGAGAGCGCCGCTGCGACTGCTGCGGTTTGAACTGCGAGGCGAAGAAGCGGAGTGCGAGTGGATGGCTCGTCCACCGGATCCATGGGACGCGGATCTGCCTCCGTCCATCGCACACCGGAACCAGACGTATCAGGCGTTACGCGACACGATCGCGATTCGAGAGCTTATGTTCGACGCGATTTCGGAAATCAGAACCGCGAAGCTTCGCGTGTACCGCCAATTGGAGAGTTCAGCCGAGTTGATCATTACAGGCACGGTGACTCGCGAAGATAAACCGCCTCTCAGAGTCAGTTCGATCGCAATGCAGGCGAAGCTCTGTGGTCTGCATTTCACGCTCGAAGACGGAGTGTTGGGAACGCTTTCAGCAAGAGAACGAAATCTGGGTTACGCAACTTAACTCGTAAGGGGCTTCAGGCTCAAGGAGGCAATTGATGGCAGCAACATCCGGACAAGGCCGTTCATTCGGGACATTCATCGTCGGACTGACCGTAGCCTGCGTGGGAATCGCATATTTCTCCAGCGGGATCGGCAAATTCACGCTGGCGGTTGGCGCGGTAATTTTCGGGCTGAGTCTAATCCAGTTCCTCAAACTCAAGCCACTTGAAGGGCAACCGGCGCAGATTGGGGGAGCAGGGGGAATGAAGGCGCTCGGAGCATTCATCGCCTGCTTCGGATGGCTCCTCATCCTCGGTGGACTTCACGTTGTCACGGGAACCGGCGGCCGCATTGGTCTCGCGCTTGTCGGGATCGCGGTGAGTCTGTTCGGGATTCTTTTCGTATTGCCAGCCGCGTTCAACAAAAATGCGATCTGGAAGGCATAGGAGCCACCAGGAGCGAATAAAAAATGATCATGGAGCACACAATAATGAGACGGATCGTACGAGCTTGTTCATGTTTCTATCTGCTTGCGATCGTGCTTTCGCTGTGCACAGCGGCTCTCGCACAAGCCGCCGCGCCGTCGTCAGCCGCAACTCCACCACCCTCGGTTGCCACAGCAGAGCTTAAGGATGCTGCCGTAAAAGCCCCCACCGCGGATGCACTGAAGGCCGGTGATCCCGGGGGCACTCTCACGGGCACCATCACCGATGTTCCTGCCTCGGACTCAAAAGCAGGTGTGACACTGCCCGATGTAGCCAACCAAGTTGGTCAGAACAAGATCGGGATCAACTTCACCTGGACGTTGGTGTGCGGATTTCTTGTCATGTTCATGCAGGCCGGATTTGCCATGGTGGAAGCCGGTCTGTGTCGCGTCAAGAACTCGAACCACACCTACATGATGAACTTCTTCGTGTACGGCTGCGGACTCCTCGCCTACTGGCTGATTGGATTTGCTATTCAGATGGGTGGCAGCGCAGGGAACGGAAACTTGGGCGGCTTGAACCCACTGAACATCGAACATCCCATCACGCTGTTTGGCAAGACGTGGGGGCTCTTCGGCGGTACAGGAATGTTTCTGGCTGGTCACACATATGACGTCGCCGTGATGGTGATCTTCCTGTTCCAGATGGTGTTCATGGATACGGCGCTGACGATTGTTACAGGAGCCTGCGCAGAGCGCTGGAAGTTCCTGACCTTCGCCGTTTCCTCAGTACTGATGGGAGCGTTTACCTATCCGCTATTCGCCAACTGGGCCTGGGGCGGAGGCTGGCTCGCGCAACTCGGAACGAATCTGGGCTTGGGCAAGGGCTATTCGGATTTCGCCGGTTCCGGGGTCGTGCACGCGGTAGGTGGGTTGACGGCCCTCGCGGTTGCCTTGATCGTGGGACCGCGAATCGGGAAGTTCAACCGCGACGGGTCGAGTAACGTGATTCTTGGGCATGACATCTCGGCTGTGCTGATCGGGTGCTTCATCCTGGCGTTCGGCTGGTTCGGGTTCAATCCTGGCAGTACGCTGGGCGCATCGGCGAACGGCAATCTGCGCATCGGTTCCGTCGCAGTAAACACCATGCTGGCTGGATGTACTGGAACCTTCGGAGCCATCCTGTATATGTGGATCATGAAGGGGAAGCCGGACGCCTCGATGAGCGGTAACGGTCTGCTTGCTGGACTGGTGGCGATCACCGCACCCAGCGGCTTCGTCAATCCGACGAGTTCAGCGATCATCGGTCTCATCGCTGGTGTTCTGGTCTGCGTGAGCGTGGCATTCGTCGAAGGCGTGTTGAAAGTCGACGATCCAGTTGGCGCAATCTCCGTTCACGGGGCCAATGGGCTTTGGGGCGTGCTTTCTGTGGGGCTATTTGCGGATGGCACCAGCAACTACGGAGGCAGCTGGAACGGCGTCTCTGGCTCGGTAACCGGATTGTTCTACGGCGACGCGAGTCAGCTCGCGGCCCAACTGGTCGGCATTTCGACATTGCTTGGCTTCGTTTTCACCTTCAGTTTCGCGCTGAACATGGTTCTCGAGTTCTTCCTCGGGCATCGCGTTTCAGCCGAGAGCGAAGTCGCCGGTCTCGATCTGCCTGAGATGGGACAGCTAGGATATCCCGAGTTCCTATTCGCCAAGGAGCCAGATATCTTCGTGACCCATCCGCGGGAGTTCGCGGTCGCGTAAAGCCTGCGACAAAAAAGTCCGGCAGGCACGAGCGCACATGCGTGCTTGCCGGATCTGCTTAAGCAACGAAACACGAAACTCAAACGGGGATGCGATCTCATGGCAGAAATGATAAACACAAATCTGGCGCTCGATGAAAGAACGGACCTCTCGACTCTCGATACTAAAGTTTCGTCGCTTGCGCTTGCTTCGATCTCGCAAGAAACCCACGGCCTCTTGCTCCGCATGTTTTCTGATCCCTACCTGCTCGAAAAGGAAGAGCGCGTTAGTATGGTAAGTCAATTGCGAGAGTTCGTGGAGCAGTTTCCGGACGTGTCAGAACTGCGCGTCCTTTTGGGGATGGCCTTGTGCGTTAACTTCGATGCCCAGGCTGCGATCGAAGAACTGCGCGAGTCGGTGCGTCTCGCTCCCGACAGTTTCATTGCGCAACTAAAGTTCGGCGAGCTGTGGATGCGTCTGCGGGTGACCGATCAGGCAGAAGAACATACACTGCTTGCTGCGAAGCTGGCGCGGAATCTGGCACAGTCGGAGATGGCCCGTCGGCAAGCTGCCTCCATCCGGACCATGAAGCGCGAGGGCGTCGAACGCGGTGGATACAGCGCGCCTTTGCAAAAGCTGACATCTTCTCTTCGTCGTTTCTGGGCACGGCGTCGCAGCGAGCCTGTTGTGGCACTCGATCTCAGCTGATCATGCAGCCAGCCCTTCAGCTTGCGCTACTGGTTGCCATTCTGCTGCCTGCCGGCAAGTTTGCGGCATCGATGTGCAGTCGTTTCGGCATACCTGCGATTCTCGGGGAGCTTCTCATCGGCGTGCTCCTCGGTCCCGGCGCGATCAACCTTCTGCATTTCCGTATCTTCGATGGTGAGCTGGCAAGCGGCGCACTCATGCTGCTCGCTCAACTCGGCGCCATGCTCTTGATGTTCATGGCAGGCATTGAGACCGATATCGAGCGCATGCGCGAAGCCAGCGTAACAGCGTTCGTCGTAGCGCTCTCCGGGGTGATCTGGCCGTTTCTTCTTGGAGCTGGCGTCGCGCATCTCTTCGGGCTCTCCTGGACAACATCCTGCTTTATCGGCGGTGCATTGACGGCGACAAGCGTGTCCATCTCGGCGCGGACATTAATGGACGCCGGCAAGATGTCGACGCCGGAAGCCACGGTCATCCTCGGTGCTGCGGTCATCGATGACGTGATGGGCCTGTTTGTGCTCGCCTTCCTTGCCGCCTCGATCACATCTTCACACGGAGAATCGTTCGGCGTGGCTGCGGCAGCGACTGCCTGGCTCGTGCCGAGGGTTGCGTTCGCAGCGAATCATCCGCTAGTCATTCAGATGCTGGTCATCAGTCTGTGCGTGTCGGCATTCTTCGTGGTGGGATACAGTGCTGCGCGAAGATGGCTGGACCCGTTCATGAAGCTGTTGCGCAAGCTCTCTGCCACTGAAGCCGTCCCAAGCTGCGTGCTGGCACTGGTGTTGGCCTATGCAATCGGGGCTGAGTGGCTTGGCAGTGTGGCTGGCATCACGGGTGCGTACCTGCTGGGCTACGTGTTTGCCCAGTCGGAGTTCAAGGCCGACGTCGAGCGCAGTTTCTACGCCATCGGCCACGGCTTCCTGGTGCCGCTGTTTTTCGTTTCCATTGGCCTTACGAGTGACTATCGCGCCTTGTCGGGCCACTGGGGACTGATGTTCGTAATCCTTGTGGTAGCGGTAGTCGGAAAGCTGGTGGGGTGCGGACTCGCAGCCTTGGGCTCTGGAATGGACTTGGTTCGGAGCCTCCGCGTGGGTTGCGGGATGATCTCTCGCGGTGAGGTAGGCCTGATTGTGACCGCGATGGGAGCCAGCACCGGAATTTTCGGCAAATCCGAGGTGGCCGTCATGGTCGCGATGGTGCTGCTAACGACGCTCGTGACCCCACTCGCTCTGCGCGGAACGTACCAACTCAAATCCAGACAAGATGCAGAAGAGGGCTTGTACGAGCAGACAGTGGCCGTCACAGTCGATGAAGTAACTCCCGTCTTGGCAGCCGATGCTTCTAGTATTCTGAGCGAATCGATCAACCAATGAGAATCCCTGTCCATCCTGGCGATCAAATCGACCATTACCAGATCGAAGGTGTGGCCGATCGCACCGGTTCCGCTTCTGTTTTCCGCGGAATCGATCTGCGGACAAACAATCCTGTGGCGATCAAGATTCCAGATCCTGAGACGGAGACGGACCCAGTCTTCTTCGAACGCTTCCAGCGCGAGGAAGAGATCGGTCGGTCATTGGACCACCCGGGCATTCTGAGAGTGTTGGCTGACGATCAACGAAGCCAAACCTACATCGTCACGGAATGGTTCGACGGAGTTCCACTGCGTCGAATCCTGAATAGCGAACAACTTACTCATGAACGTGCGGCTCGAATTGCTCTGAATATCGCGAACGCGTTGGCGTACATCCAAGACCGTGGAGTGCGGCACCGGGATGTGAGGCCGGAGAACATCCTGATTGGAGCTGGCGATCAGATCAAGCTGACCAACTTCGGCACCGCAGCAAAAACGGGTGCCCGCAGGATTACGTTCACCAACATCGCCCAAGTGGTTGGCGTATCTGAGTACGTATCTCCAGAAGAACTGAACGGCAAACGCGACGATGCCCGAAGCGACATTTATTCCCTCGGAGTGATTTTGTACGAAATGTTGACCGGGAAGACGCCATTTCAGGGGTTAAGTCCGTACGACCGATTGCTGAAGCATCCCATACCGCCGCGCGAGCTTGACCACACCATCTCAATTCAACTTCAGGAAGTGATCTACCGTGCCCTCGAACGGGAAGCCAAAGATCGGTATGCCAATGCTCACGAATTCTCTTCTGATCTCGCGAATTTGGATAGTGTAAAGGTTGTCCGCCGTCCGGGACCGCAACC
>AR_comb_assmDRAFT_10036202_pt1 | contig 12321 bp, 10 predicted proteins | sample ArasoioldDNA_FD_10543 | JGI IMG/M metagenome (IMG submission 10543) | reverse complement strand
GCCTGGACACGGCCAAGTGGTCGACCGGATGGTACGGCTCGGGCATCACCCCCCCGATCGATTCCGCGGAAAAGGACTGCTATGATCCCGCCCAGGTCAGCGAGGGCGGCGGGACGATTGGCCTGACCCTGATCCGCAAGAGCGAGGACTGCGGTGTCAGCGATCAGGCCTATACCACCGGCGTGGTGACCAGCCGGGGCAAGTTCAGCTTCACGTACGGGTTCATCGAAGCGCGGGTGTGGCTGCCCGCGGTGCCCGGGAATCCGAGCGAGGCCGCGAACTGGCCGGACGTGTGGGCCGACGGCCAGAGCTGGCCCGAGGATGGCGAAATCGACATCGCCGAAGGCCTCGGTGGCGACGTGTGTGCGCACTTCCATGGCCCGGATAATCCCATCGGGGTGGGGGCCGGAGGCCCGAGCCAGACCGGTTGCCCCGACGGGACCTACGCGGGCGGCTGGCATGTCTTTGGCGCGGACTGGAAGCCGGGGATCGTGACCTATTACTACGACGGTGCCGACATCGGGAGCGTGACTTCGGGAATTACCTCCGCGCCGATGTTCCTTATCCTCAGCTATGCGTCCGGAGATCCTTACCAGGCTCCAGCCACCATGAGGGTGGACTATATGCGGGTCTGGCAGCACCCATAAGCAGGCATGGTGGCTGGCGGACGGTTAGGACATCGTATCCGCAGCTTCGCATGTACCGCCGTGTCCAGCAGATAGCCCGCGGTCCTAGCCGACCGATGCCCGCTCGCGCTGGCCAGGTACGCTCCCAGCCCCGCGATGGCCGACGAGCACCATCAGCATCGCAGGTAGCCGGTCCCGGGGTCGTCATCCATAACATCACGGAACCACGAAGGACGGCGTGGGGCCGTTCTCGCTGAATCCCTTCGGGAATGTCTTCGGCGGCAGTTCATATATGACAGCGTCAGGAGTGCTGGTTACCAGTTTCCAGTACTTGGAGCGGGCCAGCGAGTTCAGTAGAATCGTGAAATAGCTTGTCGGCGTCCCGTAAGCCCGGCCGTAGGCAATCATAGCTGACGTAACCATCACATAGGCTGGCTGATCGCCTGATGTATAGCGAGCAGCCTGATTTGCCAGGACAAGGGCAATATCAGATTGCGGCTTCTTAGCGCCCAGAACGCCGCCAGATCCAAAGATTGGCGCGAATGGGAACAAATTGTACCTGGCGGTATCATTTAGCGGAGCATTTCCGTCAGCGGCAAGTATAGGCCCTCCAGGCGCCGTCTGCTGAAATGATGTAACAGCGGCAACCTCGGAGGCAGACATGGTGTTCGACTGATCGCTACCGAAGAAGGCGACCAGAAATAGGGCAACGACCACGGCGAGGACAATTGGCGCGCGCAACGCTTCGGCCCGGAACCGGCGGATTTGCCGGGATGCGCCGTTCTCGCCGCCTTGGCGGGATCTGGCGGGTAGACGGGGAGTGGGCGTCAGTACCGCGGCCGCGAGAGCCGCACTCCACGGCAGCGAGAAGAGATAGACGCGAAGGATACCCTCATCGCCGTAGGCCCCTGCCACCAGCACGATCAGCGGTGAATACGCCAGGATGACCAAGGCCGCAACAGTTCGCCGGGATCGTCGCCGCAGCCAAGCGCCAACAAGGGAAAGAACCCATATCAGCACTGCAAGCACATCCGCGCAGTGCTGGACTATCAACTGGCTGGAGGAAGTAGAAGACGAGCCCTCTGCCACTGACGGCGGAGCGACGTTGCTGAAGAATGAGCCTAGAGCAGCGAGTACGCCCCAGTGGCTATTCACATACGAAAAGCGCGGGATAAAGTAGATGATCGCCACGGCGCCCAGCGCTACTGGCAGCCATCGGGGCCTGAAGAGACCGACTATCGCTAGAGCCCCCAGCTGGGTCACCACTATGTACGGCGATATCTCGTGCGTGTAGGTCAGTGCCGAGTAAACGATGATGAGCGCGATAAAGGCAAGAGTAAGGTGGCTTGCTCGCTTGGCGGGCTGCTTTTCTGTATACGCTCTGAACCTATCTTCGGCATGCTGCCTGCCGGGCGCATAACGCCCCCACGAGTTGCCTGCGTACATCCATCTCATTACTATCGCCATGCTGCCCAGGCTGAGGATCGTTCCCAGAGACTGCGGCGAAAAGTAATCCTGTCCCACCCAGTTAGCTGCCGAATAAAGCAGTAGCGCAGCCCAACGCTGACGAGCCGGCAAGGAGAGCGCTTCATAGATTAGGTACAGCAGCGGCAAGACTGCAAGTTCTACTACCAGCTGAGCCCATTTGGCATAAGCGAGAGGGCTCGTCACGCCAGCTACTTTGTCGAACCAGGCCGCGAATGCGAAGAATCCTGGCCAGTTTTGATAAATATCGATCTGCTGATTGATCCTGCCGTGCGCGCCCATATACTGAACAACACCGATAGTCTTGTACAGCCATGAGTACCGGCCTTGTGAATATACAATAGGGGCGGTTCCGTAGAGCATAACTACGAGTGCTGTAGTATGCGCAGTCATCCGCCAGCGAGAAAGCCGCTGGCGGGTTAGCTCAATCGTGACCGACACGATAAGAAGAGCGATTGCGGCATAGAAGACAAACGGCAGGACCGACAGCAGCCCGTATGGCCCGAGCACTTTGGTATCAGTGCGAGCTACTCCCACCGCCCACATGACCAGGCTGACCGGCAGGAGGACATCTGAGATGTGCCACTGCTTATCCACGGAGTCACCCGAGGACGGAAAACCCGTGCGGTTGCCCTGGTTTTGCACGACGCTCACCGTTCAGGCCCCACGTGTACGCCGACGCCGACGGGCCAGGCCGATGATCAACCCAACGAGACTCAGCCCAGCCACAACCTGGAACAGACCCAGCGGATGCCAGGCATGAACCCACAACATGACTGTCGTCAGGAGAACCAGCACCGCGAGGCTGAGTACCATCGATGTGGCCGCTTCGGACCATTGTCCCATCCGCGGCCAGTTGCCGACGATGGCTCGCCCGGGGACAAAAAACGCGAAGGCTACCGTCAGCAGAACCCGCAGCGGCCCAGACCAGCCGACGAAGACCAACGCGACCAACAAGACCGATAGCACGATCGCAGTCACATCGAGCATGTCGGCTTGCCGGGTCGCAGGTTGCCGGATCTCTGCGCTTCGGCTAGCCACTCGACGATCCCGCTTCCCAGGACTGCCCGTCACGACGGGCTATCACCAGCGTTGATACTCCGAACCGGCGAAGGCCAGGCGTCTGGTCGAAGAAACGAATGTGGTCCTGGTATGCGTCACGCAGGGACCTCGGAAGCCAGGGATACATCTCGAGGACTGGCCAGATAAATCCGCGGCTCTCCACGGTCAGGCCTGCTGACTGGGCGTGATCCGCCAGCTGTCTTGGCCAGTAGTTGCGCGCGGTCATCCACCGGCTGGCCAGTGACTGAGGCAGCCAAGGCAGCAGCGGTACAGGGTACCCTGTCTTGAAAAACGATGTTCGCATACCGTGACCTTCAAAGGGAAACCAGCGATTCGGGCTTATCAGGACGAGCCGCCCGCCAGGTGCCAGAATACGCGCGACCTCGCGCATGGTTTCCTTTTCATCGGTCACGTGCTCGAACACTTCGTTCATGAAGACGCCGTCGAAGTACGCGTCCGGAAACGGGAGATCTTCGCTCTGGGCGACCTGGAACGAGGCATGCGGCAGATTCCTGGCGGCCGCCTGGGCGATCCGGTCCTCCTCGGCGTCCACTCCGATCACCTCGGCTGCGCCCTGCCGCAGCAGTTCGGCGGTGTACCCCCCGTCTGCACAGCCCAGGTCGAGCCAGCGGCCTCTGACCACATCAGCGATGCGGCCCACCCGGTACGAGACGTTAAGGGGCATGGCCGTGGATTTGCCCGGCTCCGGTCGGATGAGACTGTTCATGCGATCACCGGGCAGAACGCCCCGGCCCGAAGCGTCTGGACGTCTGCGACAGCGCGTCCAGGGCTAGAACATCTCTGATACGAGATCCAAACAGACATGAAGGACTACCCATCATCCAAGGTCACGGGACTGAGTCAGCCTAGCGCCTGCGGCCACATGGCATGGTATCCCGCGCTAGGTTAGCCAGGCATGCTCCTTGCCAGGCTGACCTGACTCTTTCGAGATGGTGACTCGGTGTTCTGGCGGCGGCAGCCGAGCGGGCCGCCCGGATCAAAGAATCGTCACCCGGCACCACGCCAGCAACTGGGAAACCGACAGCAGGGGAGCTCACCCTCAGGGCCAAGCGCGAACGAGCAGGCTAAACGGCAAGCTACGACGCCGAACAGGTGGTGGTACCAGCGCCATCGCCTGTTCGGCGTGCCTGGCGGCTGCGCCCCGGTTAGGGCACGAGTTCGGGCTGCTGGCTGGCGGCTTCGTTGGCCGCGCTCGCGCGGCCAACGATGTCGCCGAGCGTGGCCATCGCGCCGACCATCAGGCCGCCGGCGCCCAGCCCCTGGATTGCGCGGAAGGCGATCAGCTCCGCCATCGACTGCGACAGTCCGGACAGCGCCGAGTCGGCAAGGATGATGATGATCGCCAGCGTTGCGGCCCAGTGCATGCCGGTCTCAGGTGCATGAGGTCTCGCTGGCACCTTCGCGATCAGGTTCCGCCGCCTCGGGATCCGGATCGCGATCAGCCGGGGCCGCAGGGACGATCGGGCAGGAGGAGGACCTGGCCGGGGCTGGTGGCTGGAAGAGGCGGATGCGCGTGCGAGGGATGCCGGCTGTTGCCAGGATCAGCCGCACGACCGTCAAGGCGATGATCATTCCCAGGAACCAGCGGGAGGTGGCGGTCCATGCTGTGTTCTGGAGCGGCCAGAGCATCCTGACCCCCGGCGAACCTTCGGCGATGTCCCGGGCGAAATGGATCAGCAGCCCGGTCGCCGCGCCGGCGAGTACCGCGCGATGCCGGGGGCTCAGAGCCGCCGCCACGACAATCACGAGCACGGTGGTGAGGGAATGCGTGACAGGGCGCTGATCCGGGTTTCCCAGCCCGAGGTAGAGAGGTATGTGATCCAGATCGATGGCAACGGAGGCGATTAGACCTGCGACATAGTAACGACGCGGCGCGTCGATGAAGCAGGCGAGAGCGAGCATACCCAGCGCTCCGGTGACCAGGTGGGCGACTTCGTCGAGCGCGCCGCTGGCCAGGACGCTGAACGGAACCCTGCGGTCGGCCGCATCGAAGGCCAACGCGATCCCCGCCAGCAGTATCGGAACCGCCCACAACCTGATCAGATCCCGGCCACGCAATCCCATCCCACGATGCTATGTTCCCTGCTGACCACACCGCCTTCCTGCCATCGCCGGGTCAGGCCGGGCCGGGCTCAGCCAGGGGCAACAGGCGAACTCCTCCTCGCCAAGGTAGCGCCCCCGGACGTCGTCAGCGGCCCCGGCGGCGGCCGGGCGGCTGGCGGCGGGAAGAGAAACGGGCGCTGGCCGCGCGGCGGGGAGGGCCCGCTGACGGGCAGGCGGCGCCGTCCGCGCTCGACGCGGTGCTGTTCGGTCAGCCCGCCCTGTCGCTGGCCGCGCAAACGCAATGCCGGGCCGCGCGGCACGGGTCCCGACGAACGAACACCTGATCGTCAGGAGACGTGAGGTGCGCCTGGAGTCAGAAACCAGTTCTCGCCCGGGCTCTAGGACGACTGACATGTCGTTATGCGTGGTCAGAGGACCGTACGGCCTGGTATTATGACTGATTGTGTTCTGGGATTCACGACCCGGTGCGTCAATGTAGATGCGGGCATCCTTATGCTGCGCATCAGCACTACCGCAGCGGATCTGACTGCTCGTTCTGCACGAGCTGCCGTCGTTACCGTTCTGGTCATGGGCTAGTCGCCGGTGTCTTGGCCATGCTTAAGTCAGTTATCCGCGATACTGGCTAGACGTCCAGCTTCGCGATTACTGAGTCAGCAACCTGAATGCTTTTAGCGATGGCCTGCGCGTCCTGCATACTCTTTTGGCTAGGAGCTACCGTTTTCGCGCCCGGGTGGACCGAAAACAGTTATCCCGGGAGCCGGGCCTGAAGCTTGCGAGACGCCAGCTCGAGAAGCTGTCGAACAGCCCCGTTCAAAAAATATGCATGAGGTATGGTACAATCAGCGGTCGGCTTCCGGCTCTGTGACGTCGGAAGGTGTCGTGCCGGGCGGCCGGTGTGTCTACACATAACCATCCGCATGGCGCCGGATCCGCACCGCGCGATCTGCCCTTTGCTTGTCGGCCTGAGCTGTGCATCGACTTGTCGGAATACAGATGAGGAAGGGGTGGGTCCTTCGGAAACGAACGGGAGCGCGGCTACATCACCCGAGGGGATGGACGGGCAGGATCACCTCGGAGTGAGCGTCGTCATCTGCGCGTACAGTGATCGGAGATGGCAACAGACATGCGCCGCAATTAAGTCTGTGCTTTCTCAATGTCCGCCGCCAACGGAGGTACTGCTGGTGGTGGACCACAATGCCAAGCTGGCCGAACGAGCCCGCAGTGAACTCGCTGACGTGACGGTCCTCGAGAACGAGGGAATCCAGGGACTGTCCGACGCTCGCAATACCGGACTTCGAGCAGCGTCGCAGCCCATAACTGCCTTCCTTGATGATGACGCGGAGGCGCGCCCGGGCTGGCTGGCATCGCTGATCGAACCGTACCGTTCTCCTGATGTCGTGGGTACCGGGGGCGCCGTGCTTCCCAGGTGGCCCGATACTCCGCCCCGTTGGCTGCCGCCGGAGTTTTATTGGGTCGTCGGGTGCAGTTATCGTGGCCTACCGGATTCGGTGAATCCTGTGCGAAACCCGATCGGGGCCAGCATGAGCCTGCAAACCGCCCTGACCCTCAAGGTAGGCGGATTTGACAGTGTGGTCGGCCGAGTGGGTACGCGGCCCGCTGGGTGTGAGGAGACTGAACTGGCCATCCGGCTCACGGCAGCGAAGTCGGCGTCGGTTATCCTCTACGTGCCGGGCGCCGTGGTCGACCACCATGTGGGGCAAGAGCGCCTCAAAGTGAAATACTTCCTGAGCCGATGCTGGCATGAGGGAATCTCGAAATCCAGCGTCGTACAGCTGGCCGGCGCGTCTGCCGGACTTGAGAGCGAACGACGGTATGTCACCGCGGTCCTTCCCGCCGCCCTGCTGCGAAACCTTCGCCATGGTCTCACTGGTGATATGGGTGCACTCATGAGATTCGCCATGATACTGGCCGGGCTCACTTCTACTGCGACCGGCTATCTGTCCGGGAAAATGCGGTAAGAGCGCTACAGCGGCGCCTCGTCGGATAGCACCTCATGGCGCCGGGCGGCCCACTGCAGAGAGTGACAGATGCCATCGGTAATACTGTACTCCGGCTGCCAGTCGAGCATTCTCACCGCCCGCTCGGTGCGGGTATAGGCGCCTGCCACGTCGCCCGGTCGCCGTTTAGCGTCGTGGGCCCGGATCGGCACGGTAGCCACCTTGTTGAATGCATCAAGGAACTCACGGACGGTGGTACCCGTGCCGGTGCCCAGGTTGATCGCGATTGAGGTACTCATCGGGGCCAGCAGGGCGTCGAACCTTCTCAGCGCCGTGACATGAGCGGCAGCAAGATCCCAGACGTGAATGTAGTCCCTGATGCCTGATCCGTCCCTGGTCGGGTAGTCAGTCCCGGTGACCTGAAATTCGACGCCATCCTCCAGGGCCTGCATCATCCTGCCGAGAGCGTGGGTTGGTCTCGACAGTTGCAGTCCGGTGCGCATCTTGGGGTCCGCCCCGATCGGATTGAAGTACCGCAGGGAGAGCACGCGGATGGGCTGCGCGGCAGCGATGTCCGCGAACATGGCCTCGCATACGGCCTTCGTCCGAGCGTACGGGCTCTGCGGGTTGATAGGGGAGTTCTCATCGACGGTCAGGTCGGCGCCCGCGCCGTAGATGGCAGCGGAGGAACTGAAGATCAGGCGTTCGCATCCGTTGCGCACTAGGTGGTCAACGAACTCGAGGCTCTTCACGACATTCGCTCGGTAATATGTCACTGGATCGGCCACTGACTCCGGGACCACGATCAGTGCCGCGCAGTGGATGACGGCATCGATGTCTGGATGGTCCTTGAATATGCCATCAACTAGCTGGCCATCCGCGATGTCACCCTTGTAGAAGTCCCGGTCGGCGACGAACTCCCGCCTGCCGGTCGCGAGGTTGTCAAGGATTACCGGCTTGATAGCCGCGTCGAGGCAGGCCGATGCAATTGTGCTGCCAATGAACCCGGCCCCGCCTGCAATTAGAACCTTCAATAGCTCACACCTTCTATCTTGCCGCCGCTTACTCTGCCGCCAGGCTAGCCGGCCGTCCCAGAGCCGGGTCTGCCTTGATAGCCCCACACAATCAGTCGCTTCTGAAACTCTAGCCACATGGCATGAGCCTCGAGCCGGTGCCTTGCGTCTCGCCGACCGGCAGACGCTTGCCGCGGGGTGAGACAGGTGAACCTGCGCACCCAGAGCGGACTTGGCAGTAATCCGCAGCCCAGCCCGAGTACCTGATGTTACTTTAAGTTACTTTATGAATGTAGAGTGCGACAGCGTTTACTGCAGCCTACCCTGGCTACATGATCGGCTTGCCATGTTCCGGCTCTCAGCCGGCCTCCAGCAACGCGCCGAAGCCCTGGCGTCGTCTTGCCGGGGTTCCGGCCTTCGTGGCCGGGTGCATCATGCTCTGCTGCTCCTGTTCGACCTCGTCGGTACCATCTGTCCAGACGGTCCCTTCGGCGACAGCAAGCACGCCCGTGACGCCGGCCAGCCGCTCAGCCGCGATCAGGTCGCACATCATGGTCCTGGTGATGGAAAACCAGAGCTACAACCAGATCATCGGCAACAGCTCTGCTCCCTACATCAATCTCCTCGCCGATAGATACTTGCGTGCGACGAATTCATATGCGCGTGGACATTACAGTTTGCCTAACTATCTAGAGATGATCTCTGGACAGGCCTATGAGGCAAGCGGCACAGCGAACGACTGCACGCCATCGAGCTGCGGCCCGGTTACCGGCACCAATGTCACTGATCAGCTGGCTGCCGCCGGGGTCAGGTGGACGGCTTTCATGGGCGCGATGCCGTCAGAATGTGATACGAGCGATGCCGGCGGTAGCGGCGGGTACGGAGTACGGCACGACCCGTTCGTCTATTTCCCCCAGGGAAGAAAAAACCCGGCATGCGGAAATGAAGTGCCGTCGGGCAGGCTCCTGGAGATGCTTAGAAGTCCGGCGCCGCCCGACTTTGTCTTTTATACACCGAGCATATGTGACGATGGCGGCGGCGACGCTCCGTGCTCCACCGTCGCAAATGGAGATCATTTCCTCGCCCGGCAGCTCCCGGCTATCATGGCGACGCCCTGGTACCGCGATCGCGGAACAATCATCCTCACCTGGGATGAGGGGGCAGACAGCGACAAGTCCGGTGCGATTGGCGACACCGGCGGTCACGTCCTTACGATCGTTATATCGGCGCGCACGAAAGGCGCTCCTCAGTACCGCCAGTACGTTGACACCGCCGGGATCCTGCGGACCATCGACCAAGCCTACGGCGTCAGTTATCTCGGCGACGCCGCGAGACCCGAGTCAGGGACCTTGCCGCTGGGCAGCGCCGGCTAGCTCGCATCGAGGGGCCGGTCGTGAGTACGTGTTGAACCGCTCCACGAACCACGGCAGCACCGTGCCCGCATAGCCGCCAACCACCAGCAAGTCACATCAGGCACTCAAGACACATGCATCGGCTACGTAACACCAGCTCGCCGATTCCGTAGCTACCGGCCTGGGAAGCTCGCATTGCTGGCTTCGGAGCCACAGTTTTCCTGAAGAAGTTTCAGGAACTGTTCTTCGGACACTTCGACTGCCCCGAATCGTGCGAAATGAGACTTCATACTTCCGAAATCTATCAGTGCCCACCGGCCGTCGGCTATAACGATGTCAACCAGGGCCGCCATCGCGATGCTACCCGCGTGATTCTCTCGGTGAAATATGCTCATGATACTGAACGTGCGGCCGATGGTGATCCCCCACATACCGCCGACCAGCCGGCCATCCCGATATGTGCCGATAGCACCCGCCAAGCCCTTCGCATTAAGTCTCCGGTAGACGTCGATTAGCTCGTCGGTCAGCCATATCCATCCGGAGCGTCCTTCCTGGCACGCCTTTGCTATTTCCTCGAAATCATCGTCCAATCGTACTTCGAGATCACTGTTGCGCCGGAGCCCGCGAAGCCTGGTGGGTATCTTTGAGCTTTCTCTGGTGCCAATCGCTCTAGTGGCAAATGATTCCCATTCAAACTTGGCCAGGTGCCCTCCGGGGCGCCCGAAGAGTAGATATCCTCTCAGGAATCTGTTGATAACCTCATCGGCATCAGGGGGGAATCGGAGAAAGGCCACGCGCGTTTTCTCTTCAAGCCCTAGAAGCTGCAATGTCACGATGAGAGGCCATGACGCCAGCCGAATGCCCCAACGGGACGACCTGACCGCAGATTGAAAAATAGTGAGCGGCACTGAAACCCCTCAAAATAGGCGGGAGGGCCGCTCGGAGTCTAGCAATCTAGCGGCGTCGAGGCCACCGGGGGAAGCCTTCGCGTGATTCCGCAGCGATAGCCGTCACTCGCTAGTGGTCGTCACCATCGGCGCCGGGTCACCGCCAGGGCGGCGAGTGCCGCCGTTCTAGTGCCGATGGACGGCAGGCCATTGGACCGCAGATCAAGGACGGCGAGCAGCGCTCTTGTGCGCGGCGCGAAGGCCGGAGGCCGGCAGGCCGGGCATCCCCCGGGGCGGTGACCGATCAGGTCTCCGCAGGCCTCGGCCAGGCCTGCCTGATAGCCGTGCCTCGTACGGTGAGGCCTGACTCCGGCGTCATCGAAGTTCGCATTGCGTGGTGCGCGGGCCAGGTGCGCGCAGGCAAGCATCGGGAGGTCGGGCAGTGCGTCGCCGACGGCCAGCGCGCAACCGGGATCAGCCATCAGCCCAGCCAGTGCCCGCAAGCCGGTTCCCTTGTCGATGTCCGCGGGGACGATATCGGTCTGGCCGTCGCCTGGGTGGATCTCCACGTCGGTACCACCGATCGCGCGAATCTCGGCCAGGATCTCGGCCGGCAGGGGACCATTGCCCCGTCGGGCGCGGACCGCGTAGCGATACCGCGGATCCAGCGTGATGCCGGCGTGACCCGAGAGCTGGTGACGGATCTGGTCCAGCAGGACACGGCTCGCCGGCGGCCGCAGGTCGACAGTTTCGCCATCGTGATACAGGGCGGCGCCATACTCCGATACTCCGCCGGCCAGGCCGAAAATCCGGCACCGGTCGCGAACCTCTGGCATCGAGCGCCCGGTGACCGGTACGGGCCGGTAGCCGTGCGCGATCAGCGTGCGCAGCGCAAGCATCCCGGTCGGTGAGGTCGCCGGGAAGCCAAGCTCACCGCACTCCAGTACACCGTCGAGGTCAATAGCGCATAGCGGGCCAGTGCCCGGGAGCAGGTCGCGTAGGTACAGCTCCGCCAGGTAGTCATGCACGGCGGCGGCGGAACGTTGCTGGACGTCGAAGACGCCAAGGTCGCCGGCTTTGCCAAGGCGCCACAGCTCGGCGAGCCGGTAGATCAGCCAGCGTTCGCCGTCGACCCGATCACCACTTAGCTGCTGGTACGCCTCACGCAATTCGTCCTGGAAGTCGTAGCCGGGCGGGTCGGCCGCCGCGCCGGCCAGGTCGAAGACAGGGTCATAGCACAACAGGTCCAGGTGCCCGAACGTGCGCTGATAGAAGTCCACCTTGCGTAGCTCACCGGCGGCTGACGGATCCGGCAGCCAATGCCGGAGGTGGGTCTTGCCGTCCAGGACGGCCGGGTTCTCATGTACCAGAAGTTGTCGCATGAGCGGCTCGAGCACAAGCGGTCTGGACGGCAAGGCCAGCCGCCCGTACTGGCCGGACAGCACCTTGGCCGCCACTTCCCAGACCGGGTCGCGGCCGCCCAGGCGGTCCGTCGAGGCCAACGGCGCCGGCAAGGCCCGGCGGCGGGCACACACATACGAAGCGACCGTCTGGGCCGGGGTGACGGACTCGTGCCCATCAGGAGCCTCATGCGGGACGGGCGGCAGCCAGTCACGGTAGATCAGCCCGTCGGCAAAGCCGTAGACATGCGGCACGCGATCCTCGATCGCGCTGGCCACGGCGACCGCCTGCCGGCCGAGGTAACCGAGGCCGGCGCCTTCGACGACCAGGTCCTTGACCGTTTCCTCACCCGTCCGGCGATCCATCAATTCGACCGTGAACCGAGCGCGCAGATGTGCGCAGATCGGAAGAGCACACGTCTGAACTCCAGTCACGCCAATATCTCGTATGCC
>AR_comb_assmDRAFT_10534283_pt1 | contig 12325 bp, 11 predicted proteins | sample ArasoioldDNA_FD_10543 | JGI IMG/M metagenome (IMG submission 10543) | reverse complement strand
AGCAGTTGGCGTGCGTCGCGGGCCCCTTGCATCCAAGCTTGTAGAGGCAGTAGCCGAGCCGATGTCCTTCGTCGCCGAATTGTTCGGCGAAGCGGCCGGCATCGAAGTGCGCACGCCGCGGGCAGTGCTCGTGGATAGTGCGGCCGTAGGCGAACAAGGGACGGCCCTGCTCGTCAAGCTTTGGCAGCGTGCCGAAGGTTGCGTATTGGAGCGCAACGCCGAGGAAGTTGTACGGATTCGGTGGACACCCCGGAATGGAAACGACGGTCTTGCCTTTCAGGATGTCCGGAATGCCGGTCGCGCCGGTCGGATTCGGCTCTGCGGCAGCGACGCCGCCCCACGCCGCGCAGGATCCGATCGCGATGATGGCGCCGGCATCCTTCGCCGTCTCGTTCAGAATCTCGAGCGCGGTGCGGCCGCCGATCATGCAGTAGATGCCATCGTCTTTGACCGGCACCGCGCCTTCGACGACGAGGATGTATTTCCCTTTGTTCTGTTTGATTGCAGATTGCAGCGCCGCTTCGACCTGGTGGCCGGCGGCGGCAAACAATGTCTCGTGGTAGTCGATGGATACGAGGTCGAGCACAATCTCCGCAAGGCCCGGCGTCGATGTGCGCAGCAGCGTTTCCGTGCAGCCGGTGCACTCCTGGAAGTGCAGCCAGACGACCGACGGCTTGAGACCTCTGGCGACGGCCTGCGCGATCTGCGCGGCGGCGGAACTGGAGAGCCCAACGGCCGCCGCAGCCATGGTGCAAATGCGGACGAAATCGCGGCGCGATACGCCGTCAGACGTCAACGCCTTCATAGCGACTCCTCGTTCGCACGTGCAATGACACGTGCGTTCTCGTCATCGGCAAGCGGCGTTCCGCTCATGTGATCTGAAATTGCTGGCAATTCGAGTGGTCGCATCCATTTGCTCGATGCGCGGCGCGGAATACTTCGCAGTGGCCCGAACTTACCGCCAGCACACCGACCGTAGGAGTCGGTATTTCCGCGCCTTTGAGGCTACGATTGACCTATGTAAGCTCCAAGTTCCAAGATCCAAGTTCCAAGCTCCAACGATCGTTTGGAAGTTGGAATTCGGAGCTTGGATCTTGGAGCTTGGATCTTGGAGCTTGCATTGCGGTCCTTCACGCTCGCTGTGGTCGCGGCATCGCTTGCGTCGCTGGCCGCGCAGTCTCATCAGGTGCAGCGCCTACCTCCCGTCGGCTCCCGTGCTCCCGTCTCGACGTACAGCATCAAACACGTCTACCCGCACGACCCGCGCGCGTTTACGCAGGGGATCGAGTATCGGGACGGGTTCCTCTACGAGGGCACCGGTCTGAACGGGGAATCCTCCTTGCGGAAAGTGGAGTTGACGACGGGCAAGGTGCTGCAAAGGGCGGCGGTATCTTCGCAGTATTTCGGTGAAGGGATTACGACCTGGGGCGACACGATCGTGCAGCTGACGTGGCAGTCACAGATCGGATTCGTCTACGACCGCTCGACGTTCAAGCAGCTGCGGACCTTCGGATATACCGGCGAAGGGTGGGGGCTGACGCACAACACGAGCGAGCTGATCATGAGCGACGGCAGCGCGTCGCTCCGCTTTATCGATCCGAAGACCCTGATGGAGAAGCGGCGCGTGCTGATCAGCGATGCGGGCATCATCATCCGGGATCTCAACGAGCTGGAGTGGGTCAACGGTGAGATCTACGCGAATGTCTGGCAGACGAATTTCATCGCCCGTATCTCGCCGTCGACCGGTCACGTGACCGGCTGGATCGATCTGACGGGATTGCTATCACCCGAGGAACAGCGCGGTGGTGCCGACGTGCTGAACGGGATTGCCTACGACGCTGCGGGCAAGCGGTTGTTCGTGACGGGCAAACTCTGGCCCAAGGTCTTCGAGATCGAACTCGTCCCGAAGAAACTTAGGGCGTAACGTCGAACGCATCGATCCAGACCCACGACCCCTGCGCGCTCGAGTTTCGGGTACCGGTCGCCTCGATCGTGATGGTGTGCGTACCGGGTCCGAGACCGTTGATGCTGTAGGCGGACACGCCGGCGCGCGCCGGCGCCGCGTAGTTGTCCACTGTCGTCTTCAACACGCCGTCGATGTAGACGTTCGCCACGCCGGACCACTGATCCTGATACGTGATCCACGACACGCCCGATCCGGTAAACGTGAGGCTCGCGCGTGAGCCCGCGTCGGTCGCGAGCGCCGCACTGCCGCCCGTGAGCACCGTGCTGTTGTTGGCGAACCAGCGGCCTGTATAGGCCATCGCCGGATTGTTCTGTTCCACGCGGCCCGTACCGGCGGTGACGCCGCCCTGTACCGGCGTGCCATCGATGTCGAATGCGTCGATCCAGACCCACGAGCCATCGGTGCCGGGTCCGCGCTCGTGCGTCACTTCAATCGAAAACGTGTGCGTGCCTGGCGCGAGACCGCGCGCGGAAAAGAGTGGCTTCTGGTACTGCGAGATCGTGTTGTAGGTGTTGATCACCTGCATGGAACCATCGAGGTACACCGTTGCCAGCCCCGCATACGCGTCGGCGACGCCGATCCATGTGATGCCGGTACCTTCAAAGGTGATCGACGCGCGAGCGCCTCTTGTGTTGGTCAGCGCCGCGCGGCCGCCGCTGTTGGTCGCTGCGTCATTGCTGTACCAGTTGCCGCTATAGATAATCGCTGGGTTGTCCTGTTCAATCCGCGTCTGCGCTGCGCTCGGTGAAGGCCGCACCGCGAGCGCGATGAGCACAAGAATAAGGGTACGGGTCATCGATATCATCGCGCGCAGACGGAGCAATCGATATTCCAGCGCGTGCTCTGCTTTTTCGATCTTCGCTGTATCGATCAGCTCTCAACGATGTGCCTTATAATCCGGCCGCACTCTTCATTTGATCAGGAGGTCTCATGCGACGTCACATGCGCGTCCCGCTGCTGCTCGGTCTCGTCTACGCACTGGCCAGCGCCGCGGCCGTGGTCCACGGTCAGCAGCCCGCCGCCGCCGACCTCATCCTCACGAACGGCAAGATCATTACCGTTGATAACAAGTTCACCATCGCGCAAGCAGTTGCGGTGCGCGGCGATCGACTCGTCGCGGTTGGCAGCAACGCCGACATCAACAAGCTCGCCGGACCGAACACACGGCGCATCGATCTTGGCGGCAAGGCCGTAATTCCAGGTCTCATCGATGCGCACGCGCACCTCACGCGCGGTGCGGAAACGTGGACCACTGAAGCGCGGTTTGACGACGTTGCATCGCGCAAACAGGCGCTGGACATCGTCCGGGCGAAGGCGGCCGAGCTCGGTGCCGGCAAATTCGTTTACAACCTGGGTGGCTGGTCCTATGACCAGTTCGCGGACAATCCGACACCGCTGACGAAGGCCGAGCTCGACGCCGCGGCGCCGAACAATCCGGTCTACCTGCAGTTCTCGCGCTGCTGCGCCTTCATGAACAGCAAGGCACTTGATGCGCTCGGCGTTGACGCCATCAAGCAGCCTTGGGTCGAGCGCGACGCCTCCGGCAAGCCGACCGGGCGCATCAACGATCCCGGCCTCGCGCAGGTGGCCAACAAGATCCCTGAAAAGGACAAAACGAAGGACCCGTATCCGGTCAGCGCAGCCGCAATGCTCAAGGACCTGAATCGCGCGGGACTGACGGCAGCCAACATGGTCGGTTGCCCGCCGGAGCAGAAAGAGGCGTATCTCGAGATGGAGAAGAAGGGCGAGCTGACTTTCCGCCTGATGTGCATGGTCGGCCCCAACGGTGGCAACCCGGAGAACAACCTGCAGCGCATGGTCGCCTCCATCGATCAGATCAAGTTGTTCCAGGGCGACAGCTACATCGACGATGTGCTGGTTGGTGAGACGCTGGCCTACAGCGACAACATGATGGCGCCGCACGTGACGTATACGGCGCAGCAGTCGGCGAACTGGAAGGCGTTGGCGACGGCTGTGGCGAAAAAAGGCATGCCGCTGCAGCAGCACGCAACGATCTCCGAATCGTTTCCGTTCTTCCTCGATCAGATCGAAGCGATCAACAAGGAGTACCCCATCCACAGTCTCCGCTGGGCCTTCTGCCACATGGATCAGGTGTCCGCCAATGACCTCGCCCGCATGAAGAAACTGGGTATGTGGGCGGCGGTTCGCGCCATTCCGCCGGTGATGGGACAGGCATTCAATCGCGCGCACGGCGAACGCTCTTACGACATGCCGCCGCTGCGGATGATTCAGGACAGCGGCATCCTGTGGGGCTTCCACACCGACACGAACGAAGTGAACCAGTACAACCCGTTCTACACGCTCTGGTTCGCGGTGACCGGTAAGATGGTCGGTGGCAAGGTCGTCAATCACCAGACGATTACGCGTGAGGAAGCGCTCATCGCGCATACGCGCAGCAATTCGTTTTTCCTCATGCGCGAAGACGACCTCGGTTCGATCGCCGCGGGCAAGCTCGCCGATTTCGTCGTCCTCGACCGCGATTACCTGACGATTCCGGCCGATCAGATTAAGGACATCAAGCCGGTGATGACGTTTGTCGGCGGCAAGATGGGCTACAACAGCACCGCCGCGCCGGCGCGCGCAACGAGGTAGCCTCGAGGCCGCGGCGATGCGCAGATCTCTACTCTGCGTCGCCGTTCTCTCTCTCGGGTGTGGTGCGTCGCCGGCGCTGCCGGCGGCGCCCACGCCTGTTGTTCCAGCTTCAACGCCGTTCCCACCATTCCAGACGAGCGGGCCATATTCGGTATCCGGATCGATCACGGAAATGACCGCGCAGGGACCACGCGTCGTCGGCGGCGTCTCGGTGAATGCGTGGGTCCAGCAGGGCAACGGCGGCTATTCGTACTGGTGGGCGAACGGTCCACGTTCATCGGATGCGGGCGGACGGTACGAGTTGCCAAATCTGCCGGACGGTTCGCGCGTCACGGTGCAGATATGGAAGGACGGCTACGTACAGCAATGCGCGGCGCCTGGCTTCATCGCGACTGCGGCATCGACGCTCGATCTGCGTCTCGTGCAGAAGGCGCTGGTTTCGGCCGAGCGGTCATCCGTGCCTGCACCCGCGCCCGGCTTCCGGCATATCACCGGCGTGGTCTACCAGAACGGCGCCGACGGACGGCGGCCTGTGGCGGGCGCATTCGTAGACTTCGAGGTGGTGGAGGATTTTCCCGCGGCGATTAGCTACACCGATGCGCAGGGACGCTTTCTCCTGTGCGGACTTCCCGACGGCGTCACAGCGGACGTTGGCGCGTCGCTGAACACCGAGGGCGTGGCGTACGTCTCTGTACCGCCGGGTCAAACGTCGATCGACATAGAGTTGCCCTTGAGGCGATGAAACGTTCCTGCTGGATGCTCGTGCTTGCGACGTTCTGCGCTTCCGGCTGCGGTTCGAACGCACTGCCGTCAGCACCCTCACCGACGCGCGAGTCGTTTGCCACCGCACTTGCAGGCACTTACGCGCTGACCATGACGTTGGATGAACGGTGTTCCATGCTGTCGAAATCGGTCTGGAACTACCGCGCGGTGCTCGCGAATGGAGGCGGCGGGTACCTGTCGGTGCAAGTCCGTGGCGACGGCTACAGCGAGCCGGCGATGGTAGGGCAGATCTATACGTTCGCTGATTCAACAGCGCGCTACATCTGGAACTTCCAGTACCCTGATTTGCCGGTCGCCGCCACTCAGCTGCTGCTCTACGGCTCGAGCGACGCGCCAATCAGAAACGGGTCACTGGCCGGCGTGATAAGAGGCGAGGCATCAACGACGCGCGACGGGAATACGCGCTGTTCGGGCTCACACGCGTTTAGGTTAGTGCCGCTGCTTGGTGAAAATGCTCGCTGAGGCGGGGTGCGCGCTTCGAACCACGCACCCCAACCTACCAACGACGGTTACGCAAGGCTACTGCGCGCAGCGCATGCCCGTCGATGTAATCGACATCACGGTGTACTGACCTGCCGTCGACTTCGGCAGTTCGAGCTTCGTCTTCGATGTCGACGTCGTGTCCTTTCCGTGCTCCGGATCGACCGTCGTCTTGTCCTTGATCTTCACGTCCGCATCGCCGTGACCGCGTTCGACCATGATCGCGTTGATCTGCACCTGTTCGCCGACGTGTGACGCGAGGTCGACGTTGTTGCCCGGCACGAGCAGGAACGTCGACGAGGCACCGGTCGTTGCAACCGCGCCGTCCTTCGCCTTCGTCTCGCTCTCGCCCTTTACCGTCGTCTTGTTCTTGTCGACGTCGGTCTTGACCTTCGAATCCGTCTGCAGTTCTTTGCCCGACGCGGCGATAGCACCGTCGAGCGTATAGACGCCGGTTGCGACCTCCTGCCGGAGGCATCCGGTCATGCTCATCACGCGCGCATCGTCGGCTTTGATGTTGGTGCGCGACTTCGTCTTGCTGTCCTGCGCGCCGGCTGCCATCGGCAGCGCCAGCGCCACGATCACCGCAGGTATTGCCAGCCTCATGAGTTCCCCTCGTGGCCTTGTGAGTGTGCAGAACGTGTTCCGGCGGAGCTTTATGGCTGGGGCAGTCTGGGAGGATGAGATGGTGGGAAGAACCATCGGAGTAGCCGTTTCGGGCACTTTGGCGATCACCCGTCCTGATAATCGTCGCAATATCGTCTCGACCAACCACGCAAGCACCTCAACTGACGACGAAGTATTTCTCGTCATACGCGCGGGCGCACCGCGTGACAATTAGTCGGACGACGTGGGTTTACCGCGCCATTTCATTCCGTAACGGCCTTGCGGGATGAAACGCGGCCTTAGGCGGCGTGCACGCGGTTTCGACCGGCGCGCTTCGCCTCGTACAACGCTGCGTCGGCGCTCTTCGACAGCTGCTCGACGCTCGCGCCTGCGGTCGCGTTTAGCGTGGGATCGAATGTCGCAATCCCGACAGAGATCGCAATCCGATCGTCCGCATCGTGGCTGCTGTTGGCCACATGCATCCTGAGGCGCTCCGCGGATCGGTACGCCGCCGCCGCGTTGGTGTTCGGCATCACCACAGCGAATTCGTCGCCTCCCCAGCGCGCCCCGAAGTCTGGCTCGCGCAGTGTGAGCGAGATTGCTTCTGCTACGCGACGAATGGCACCATCGCCGGCGGCATGGCCCCTGGCGTCGTTAATCGCTTTGAGCCCGTCGAGATCGATGAGAACGAGCGAAACGGGAAAACGATAACGCCGTGCTCGCTTGAGATCGTCCGCGAGGCGCCGCCGAAGGGCGCGACGATTCGGCAGCGCGGTCAAGGCGTCGGTGCCGGCGAGCCATTCCAACCTATCCGCCTGACGTCCGATGAGGTATCCGAGAAAGCCCAGGATGATCGCCGTGGTGCCGAACACGTATATGTAGGTGACGCGCTCGAGGCTCAGTTCTGCAGGAATCGGACGAGAGCCGAACGTTTCCCGCACGATCAGCAGCCCGATAGGCTCCGCCAGCGATAGGGCGGCGCCTCCAATCGCATACAGCGCGGCTCGAGTCATCGCGACACCTTCCGCCGTACTCTGCAAGCTAAACGCCCGTGTTGACAAGCACACGCGGTTTGCGCAGCGACCTCAGCGGCACCTCGCGTGGCGCGGAACGTCTGACGCGGACATTCCCGCTCCGAGCGCGCGCTCAACTGGACGCGATCGTTGAGGGGTGTAGTCTGACGAACCACGTCAACGTGATCACGCGAAATGCCAACTTTGGTTCGGGGAGTTATCCGGCGAACCCGTCACCAACGTTTCGACAGATCACATCCGTCGGTGAACCCCGAAGCATTCAGGTCGCCGGACGCCTAACGTTCTATGGTCCAGCGGCATCGGGCATGGACGAGGCGACGTACGTACTCGTATTCGAGCCGTCATTCACGACCAAAGGCGCCGGCCTCGGTCTTGCGACCAAGTACCGGAATCGTCGAACGTAAGTAGCGGGTCTATCTGGATCGCGGCGGCGCGGGGCGCGATATCGCAACTTTAGGTCCTCGCCGACCCTCCGTCCGTGGCGCCTGCGTATATGTCGGGGTACGCGGAAACCGATTACGCCTGGGGGTCACAGTCGTCGGACCTCAGTCATCGGTTGCACGGAGTTTGTTGCAGCGTCACAAGAACATCGAACCCTCTTGCTGTGATCGGGCGAGGAGGGTGGATGTACATCAAACGTGTAACAATGACCGTTTGTGCGGCCGCAGCCATGGTCGCCGTGGCGATCGCGCAGGATGCGGGACGGATTGACTTCGCGGCGCGGGAAGGCTGGAGTCCATATGCCATTGGCCTGTGGGGTGATCTGCCCTACTCCCAGGTGCAGGCAACTACCGGCGTGCCGAATCTCATTGCGGACATGAACGCGCAGCGTCTCGCGTTCAGCATTCATGACGGCGACCTGAAACAGGGATCGAACAGCCCGTGCAACGACGCGCTCTACGAGCAGTCGCTGCGCTACTTGAACAGCCTCGAATCGCCGGCGATGTTCACGCCTGGCGACAACGACTGGACCGACTGCGACCGCCCGAACAATGGCGGCTTCTGGTCCCTGGAGCGCCTGGACCACGAGCGCGCCTTGTTCTTCTCGATGCCGTTTTCGCTGGGGCAGCGTACGTTGCCGCAGACAGTCCAGACTGCGCCGCTCTGCCTCGGCGTCACCGGCATGGTGCCGTGTGTCGAGAATCGACGGTGGACGTACCGCGGCGTGACCTATGCAACCTTGAATGTCCAGGGTTCGTGCAACAACCGGTGTGACACGGCGCCGGATGAGAATGAATATATGCATCGGAACGCTGCCGATATCGAGTGGATGCGGCAGACGTTCGCCGACGCCCGGGCACAGGGCTCCGCGGCGGTCATGCTCATCGCACAGGCCGACCCGGGCTGGGATCTCTCCGATCCGACGCGCGCGCCGCTCCGGAATCCGACGACGCTCGTGGAGACCGATGGTGCGCCCGACGGCTTCCACGATTTTCTTGTCGCGCTGCGCGAGGAAGTCACCGCATTCCGCGAGCCGGTTGCGTATGTTCATGGCGACTCGCATTACTTCCGTATCGATCGTCCCTTCCTTGACGCTCAGGGTCGTCGGCTCGAGAACTTCACCCGCGTAGAGACCTTCGGCGACAACCAGGCGAACGGCAACAACGACGTGCAGTGGATCAAAGTGAACGTGGACGCGCGCACGCGCGAGGTCTTCGCCTATCAGGCACAGATCGTCCCGGCGAATCGCGTGGCGGTTCCTGCTCCATAAGCGAACGCACGGCCGCTAATCAGCACCGTGAAATTTACATTTGTAACTTCACGGTGCCGTCATACTGTCGTCTTTTCATGTTCACGCGACTGTTACGCAAGTCGAGCCATACGAAGAAGTTCACGATCAGTAAGGCGCCATGCGGCGGTTGGGACGTTTCAGAAGAAGAGGATAGTCGCGTAATCGTTACAATCCGCTACCGCGACTGGCAGCGCGTTGAACGGGCGATGCAGACCTTCGCACTGAAAAGGGGCACGGCAGCCGAGGCGCTGTCCTTGCTCAAGTCCTTATCCCGACGCTGACCGACGTGCATTCGCACCCGTGCGGGCAGGCTGATCTTCCTGATTGCTTGCTGAAATACCAGGACGCGAGCACCGGAACGGCCACTGCCGCTGCAGCGGGAATGGCGACGGGCGACAACGGCTTCTGCGCGACGCCATGCAGGCACGCCTGCACGCCCTTCGGATGTCGTCGCGGCGGCGGACATATTTTGCGTGCAGCCGCGCTATCTCCGACGTCCGTCGCGATCGCGACTTCAATCAAGTAGCGCAGTTTCTTGAGCGCGATGCGCGCTCCGTGCGCGCGATTGGGCATGTAGACGGCTGTGGCACGGTCGACTGCGGAGTCCACGCTCGTCGCCCGGTGTCGAATCGTGTCGCGAAGCTCATGGCGCCAGCTTCGCCATAGTGAGCGGAGGCGAGCCACAGAAATACCCGTCGTGATGGGCGGAGGCAATCGACCGAGGGCGATGCCGCAGCTTTTTGATCATTCGGCGTCGTTGCCGCGTGAGCTGAGCGTTCACCTCACGTCCCGCGATGCCGATTGCGGCGGATGCCTCGCGAAATGCGTGATTCGAGCCTAGTTAACAGATCTTTCGTGGCGTCGAGCTCGCGAACACCTCCGAGCGCGCGGCCGATTCGCCGCAATTCGTCGGCGATCGGCTGCGGCGCGGTGTAGACGAACGGCAGCGCCGCGCGAAAACGGCGCGTGGCGACCCGTGCATCGTGGACAGCGTCAACGTCGCAGGTCTCCATCGAACACTGAAAACGCGACGTGGCTGGCGTTGATGTCGGCGAGCAGAGTCGGGTATTGCGCGCGGCCCAGCGCGTTGTACGGCATGTCCCCAAACAGCGTAACCGTGTAGCTCTCCCCTCCACGCTGCCCGGCATCTTGCTTCGCGCTCGGCACGCGCGCGCTCACAGTGATGATGGCGGCCGCCGCGCACGCGGAGGCCAGCAGTCGATACGTTCCCCGATGTACGCAGGTTCATGGTCGATCCTCCCGATGGCAGCGTCAGCGATCGCCGCAACGAAAGGGCGTTGCAACGTGATCGCAACCCTTCGGAAACAATTGTGCGGGGAGAGGACTTTCAGTCGCCGGTGCGGATGATGATCGGCGCGGTGATCGGCTCTCGCGTGGATGCGGAGTCGTCGGGTGGCGGTTCGCTTGCGGGCCCCTCCGCGTCGCGGAGCTCGTGATGGACTCGTTCGCGCTCGAAGCGCTCCAACTCGTCTGGTGTCATGTCGAGCATGACAGCCGAGATTGCAACAGAGGTGCAGAACGCTGACCCACCCCGCCGGGCAGCGACGGTGTCGGCCTCTTTTACGCTCGTGCAGATCGAATGTGACTCGCGGAACAGTTATTCACGCTGTTGTTGCAGGATCGAGATCTTGCCGTCGTAACAGCCCATGAGGCTGCATCCATATGCACGTGGGCATACCACGGCGTTCGACCCCAATCGCGCAGCGATGGCGCTGCCCTTGAAGATCTGCGTCATTGTCTGCGCGCATAACGAAGCGCGCTGCCTGCTCGTGCGATCAGAGAAGAGCTGGCCCGCCGTCCGCCCGGCGTTGCGGAGTAACGTCGACGTTGCATTGACGCTGTCCGCAACGGTTCCTGGGCGGCGTAGATGCGAGCCGCTGCTGTACGGCCATACTTAAGCGCGGCCGTAAGGGTATCTGCCACAAAAACGTGATGTGGTCGACACGGTGTCGATACGGCGACTCCCTAATGTGAGACCCATGTCATACACCGTCACGCTCCATTGCGGCTGCCGCGTCTACGTCTCATGCCACCCGCTGACGGCTGTTGCGCATACGCGGATCATCGAGCACCGATCATCCGAATGCGGCGTCCGCTCGCACGACGTGGGCGTCCGGCTTGCGCTGTGGGAACTGCTTCCGTATGAACCCGATGAACCGTCGTGTGTGCTGCGCAGCGCTCCACGTGTCTATAGGCGCGCATCATGAGTTCGCACGTGGCACCGGCACTCTCTTCTGCATCGGAGGTGGTTCTAGACGATCTGCTGCAACGCGTTCGGTCCGAGTTTCTCGAGATGCCGGGCCTGTGCGTTACGCGCGCCCAGGCGCGCCGGTTATGGGCGCTGGACGTGGCGGTTTGCGAGGCAGTACTTGCGACGCTTGTGGAGGCAAAGTTCCTAATCGAGTCACGAAACGCGTCGTTTGTCCGCGTCAGTTCTTAGCGGACGGACTGATGCGGTGGTTGCAGTCCGAACGGCCGATGCCGGCAGACGCAACTCGTTCCACCAACGAGCTTACCCAATAGCTTTTCGGCGACAGACCCGAGCAGCAGTCGATCGAAGCCGCTCCGCCCATGCGTGCCCGAGGTCGTCAGCAAAATCCTCTATCTGCGCAAGCACGATCACTTCGGAGCCGGCCGGATCGCGGCGTACCTGGCTCGGTTCCATTCGATCGCGATCGCGGTCTCCTCCGTACATCGCATCCTGACGCGACACGGCATGCCCGCGCCTTCCGGCGAATCAGAAGCACCGCCCGCACGGCACGCGCTGGCAACGGTACGAACAGCCGCAACCCGGTCACCGATTGCAATTGGATGTGAAGTTCCTGGAGCGCCTTCCGGGGACGCGTCGCCGCCTCTATCAGGTCACGGCCATCGATGACTGCACCCGGATCCGCGTGCTCAAGCATTTAACGGCCATTGCGTAACGTTGCGTAACTTCGGTCGGGCCGTCCGCCGGCGCGTGGAACAAGTCGAGGACGGTCTGCGGGGCGTGGCGAAGCCAAAAAAGCACGTACGGCTACGGCGTGGGCAGCGTCGGCGGCAGCGGCGCCTCCTCGATGTACCCGCGCGTTCCGTCCGGACGGATGGGCC
>AR_comb_assmDRAFT_10154050_pt1 | contig 12328 bp, 16 predicted proteins | sample ArasoioldDNA_FD_10543 | JGI IMG/M metagenome (IMG submission 10543) | reverse complement strand
GTGCCGTTGATCGTTCTGCTCGGCGCGCCGCAGTACTACGGCCGCTTCGGGTTCCGGCCGGCCAGGGAGTTGGGCGTGATACCTCCGGAACCGGAGTGGGGAGATGCCTTCCAAGCCCGACCCCTGACCGCGTACGCAGAGTCTGTTGCAGGGCGATTTCAGTACGCGTCGGCCTTCTCGCCGTAGTCGCTGTCCCTCGCCCTTCGTCACCGCTGCCAGACCCCGCGCCGCGGCCTTTCCGGCCCCCGCATCGAGCCGTCTCGAGGCTATGCTCGATCGTGGTGCTGACGTACACCGTCAAAGCGCTCGACGAGTCGACCTGGCCTGCGTTCGCCGCGCTCGTGGAGCGCAACAACGGCGTCTTCGGGGGCTGCTGGTGCATGGGGTTTCACGAAGACGCCAGAGGGACAGAGCCGCCGAAGCGTGAGCGGAAGCTCGCTCGCGTCCGGGCGGGCACGGCGCATGCAGCCCTCGTGTTCGACGGGGACGACTGCCTCGGCTGGTGCCAGTTCGGCGCGCCCGACGAGGTGCCGAGGATCAAGAACCGCGCCGAGTACGAGAAGGGCCTGACGAAGTTGCCGGACTGGAGGATCGCCTGCAACTTCGTCGGCAAGGGTCACCGGCGGCAGGGCGTCGCGAGCGCAGCGCTGGCGGGCGCGGTCGACCTCATCGCAGGTCTCGGCGGCGGGAGTGTGGAGGGGTACCCCGAGGACGCGGCCTCGGTCCCAGCCGGCTTCCTCTACCACGGCGCTCTCTCGACGTTCGAGCAGCTCGGATTCGTCCGTGACCGCAAGATCGGCAAGCACCGCTGGGTCGTCACGAAGGTGGTCGAGCCCAAGCCTTAGGCGGCGCCGCGGCGCTCAGGCGACGTTCCCGCACGCTCGCGCAGCGCGCGATCGAGTCTCCGGGCCTGGGCGCAACTGGGCGCAACCGGCCGAGAGATGCGTCCGTCGAGTCTCGCGGCCGCTGCCGGTTACCTTGTGCTTCTATGTATGTCGCTTCGAGCTACGGAGGTGGCATGCACATCGACAAGGACCTCGTCGCGGCCTCGGCGACACCACTCGTGCTCGCGATCCTCGCGGAGAGCGAGAGCTACGGCTACGCGATCCTGAAGCGGGTCCGTACGCTGTCGGGAGGCGAGCTCGAGTGGACCGATGGGATGCTCTACCCGCTGCTGCATCGCCTCCTCCGGCTCGGGTATGTGACGACGGAGTGGCGTACGCCACCGGAAGGACGCCGACGCAAGTACTACGCGATCACAGACGACGGACGCGCTGCCCTCGCAGAGCAGCAGCACCAGTGGGTGGCCGTCACCAGTGCGCTGAACGTCCTCTGGTCGGGCTCGAGTGAGATGCTGACGGCCGCCGGGGAGGCATGAGCCGTGGAGGGCGTTGAGTCCCAGATAGCGGCGTGGCGCGAGTACGTCGTGGGCAGCCCGGCTGTCAACGGTCGCGACGTCGACGAGCTCGAGGATCATCTCCGCCAGCAGATCGCCGATCTCACGGAGGCCGGTCTCACACCCGACGAGGGGTTCCTGATCGCCGTCAAGCGGATGGGCAACCTCGACGCCCTGTCGCGCGAGTTCGCACTCGAGCACAGCGGCCGGCTGTGGAAACAGCTCGTCCTGGCAGGCGACGAGGAGACGGCTCGTGCGGCGAGCGGCTGGTTCGAGGCATTCGCCTTCGCTGCGGCTGCGGCCGTGGTGATCCAAATCGCACGCCTCGCCGCGGGATTCCCCGACGAGGACCCGACCTGGTTCGCGCGGAACCTCAGTCTGCTCGTCTTGCCGTTCCTCGCGGCGTACTTCGCTCGCCAACGGCACCTCGACATCCGGAGGTGGATTCTCGCCGCGACGCCCTTCGTGCTCGCTGCGTTCCTGGTCAACCTCTACCCGTACGACACCGACTCGGATACCGAGATCCTCGTCGCGCTCTCGCTGCCCGTCGCGCTCTGGTTCGCTTGCGCCTACCCGTTCATGGGCGGGACGGTCCGATCGCACGAGCGGCGCATGGACTTCGTCCGCTTCACCGGAGAGTGGTTCATCTATTACGTGCTGATCGCGCTCGGGGGCGGGCTGCTGATGGGGCTGACGGCGGGGGTTCTCGGACCGGCCGGAGTCGACGTGGACCGGGTCGCGCAGTGGGTCCTGCCGTCGGGAGCGGCAGGTGCGGTCGTCGTCGCGGCATGGCTCGTCGAGTCGAAGCAGCGCGTCGTCGAGAACATGGCGCCCGTGCTCACGATGCTCTTCACGCCGCTCTTCGCGGTGATGCTCGCCTGCGCGACCGTCATCTATGCCGTGACCGGGCTCGGCGGTGCGTTCGATCGCGAGCTCCTCAGCGTCCTCGACGCGCTGCTGGTGGTGGTGCTCGCGCTCGTTCTGTACGGCATGTCCGCGCGGGAACCGTCCCCGTCGCCCGGATGGATGGACCGGATCCAGCTGGTCGCCGTGGTCAGCGCCCTCGTGCTCGATCTGATGGTGCTCGGCGCGATGATCGCCCGGATCGGCGATCTCGGATTCACTCCGAACCGCACGGCCGCGCTCGGACTGAACTTCGTCCTACTCGTCAACCTGGCCGGAGCTGCGTGGCTGTCGGGCCGATTCCTCACGGGAAGAAGCAGGTTCCACCGGCTCGAGCACTGGCAGACGACCTACCTGCCCGTCTTCGCGCTCTGGGCCGCGACCGTCGTGGTCGTGTTCCCGCCCCTGTTCGGGTTCGCCTGACCTCCCCGTACCGAGTAGTCGCTGCTCGGGCCTCGCCGGGCGACGCCGGTGCCAAACGGGTGAAGCCGTGGGCTCGGCCCCGGGGTCATGGCCCACGGCGCTCGCTTGCCCCTTCCGATCCTCTGGATCTTCGGCGCGTCGATGCGGCCAGCGCACGCCGCGTACTGACCCGACACGCTGATTCCGCTAGCGGGACGAAGTCGCCGATCGAAGGCGGAACGGGCCGGATCTCACTGGCCGCAGGAGGTGATGAGCGCCGAGCGAACGAAGCGCCATGACATCTGGAGCGGGCCCCGGCTCGCACCGACCGGGATTCCAGGCGCGGGTGGAGCGGCGCTTCCTCAGCAAGCCGCCTTCGCCAGTGCGCGCGGCCGCATTCATCGCCGCCTCCGCCCTTGCCGTCTCGATACTCGCGGGCGCGATCGCCCACTGGATCGACGACGGTATCCCGACCCTCTGGCTCGGCGTCTACTGGGCGGTGCAGACGGTCACGACGGTCGGTTACGGCACCCCGACGCCGACGGGGACCAAGGGCCAGGCGGTCGCGCTGGCGCTCATGCTCCTCGGGACGGCGTTCGTCGCTGTGATCACCGCGGCTATCACGAGCGTCTTCATCGAGCGTGCCCGCGCCATCCACGAGGCCGAGGCGGAATCGGACCGTGCCACGCTCGAGGAGATCCGAGCGCAGCTCGAGCGTATCGAGGCGCAGCTGAAGCACAGCGCCCCCTAGCTCAAGAGGTGAACGATCTCCAGTGCCCCTCGGAGATCACCTCGAGGGCACCGTCGGTGACCTTGATCGCGGTCTCGTCGTCGATCGCATACGCCGGACCTGAGATTCCGGCCGCCCACCGTTCCGCGTTGGCCATGGTGTTCGCCGGCAGGTCCTCGTGATCCACGTGCGGGAAGATCGAGAAGTCGACGAGCCCCAGTGTCTCGTCGCCGCCTGTGGGCGGCTTCCAGCCGACGAAGTCCTCTCCGATTCTGGGGGTCATCACCAAGCTCCCGGCGCTCAGTCCCACCCACACGGTGCGGTTGAGCGACGGCAAGAGGTCCGCCAGCCCGGACTCCCGCATCCAGTGGCAGAGATACAAGGGATCGCCGCCCGAGACCAGCAGGACGTCGGTCTCATGAACCAGGGGAACCCAGCGTTCTTCGTCGATGCTGGGCAGCGCGGTCAGCTCCAGCACCCCAAGGGACTTCCAGCCGAGCTCGCACATCGGGCAGCGGGGCTCTCGACCAGAGATGAACTGCCACGCCTGCTCGCCGGGACCGACCCAGGGGTGCCCGTACATCGCGGTGGGAATGCAGAGGGCACTCGACTCGCTGATCGGCTTGCCCAGAAGGTCGACCAGCGCGTCGTGGATGCTCGCGTTCTTGATGCCAGCGGATGTGAGAAGAAGCTCCATATCGCCTCCCGGGTTCGCTACGTGGGCAGCATCGCGCGGAGATCCCAGACCCGAGGATCGACGGCCGGGAGACGGAGCAGCACGCCTGGCTTCGACCTGCGCGCCTCGGCGAATCGCCGACCGTGGTCCGGCCCGAGGTACCGACCGGCGATCTCTTCTCGAACGGACGCCATGTCCCCCTCGACGAGCTCTGGCACTCCGCGGACCTCGATGCCGCGAAAGGGCGGGACCGCTTCGAACACGACGAGGGCGCAGCGGGGATCGCGCGCGAGGTGCTTCAGCTTCACGTCGGTCTTCGCGATCACCACCTCGAACGCGTCCTCGTGCCACCTGAACCAGACGGGCGAGACGTTCGCGCTGCCGTCCCTCCGGTAGGTCGTCAGCACGGCCGGGGAGGGAGCGTCCACGAGCGAGCGGAGGTCCAGAGGCCACTCGTGTGCCATCGCAAGAACCTACCGAGCGCGCTGGGGACGCCGATCCGTTGGAGCCGCGCGAACGCGGGACCCGATGACCGGAACTACGATCCGGGCGTGACGCTCGCCGGCGAGCTACGCGACTGCCTCGGCGAGTTGCTCGGCGGTGACGTTCCGGACCCGGACGAGCCCGGCGAGCCGGTCCGGTTCTTCCGGCAGTGGCTAGCCGAGCGCAATCTCGGGCTCGTCCCGATCGCCGACCCCGCCTCCTTCGACTGGGCCGGAAAGTGGATCGCGATCCTCGACCGGTCGGACGGCCGACACGCCGTCGTGATGTTCGGATCGCCATCGGGCGTCTGGCTGGACTCCTCGAACGCATACAGAGACGATGCATCGATCGTGGGCGGGTGGATGCTGTCGCCTCTCGACCTTCGGCTTCCGACGCAGACGCCCTACGGGACGGTCGCAGGCGTGGGGACCGTGGCCGGGATCCTGGTCGCGTCGGCGGCCGAGGCGCCCCTCGGGCGAGTCGACGCCGTGGTGGCGCTGCCCGGACGAGGGCTGGAAGGCGACCGGTACGCACACGGCCAGGGCACGTTCAGCTCCCCTGGCCGCGGGTACGAGCTCACGCTCGTCGAAGCCGAGGTGCTCGACGAGATCCAGCTCTCGTGGGAAGACGCACGCCGCAACATCGTCACCAGGGGTATCGAGCTGAACGCGCTCGCCGGGAAGCGGTTCCACGTCGGGCCGGTCGAGTGTGTCGGCAGACGACTCGCGGAGCCCTGCGCCCACCTCGAGAAGCTCGCACGCCCCGGTCTGCTTCGGCTGCTCGTCCATCGCGGCGGTCTTCGAGCCGACATCCTCTCCGGCGGCACGATCACCCTCGGCGACGAGATCGCCTAGAGGCTTGCTGTGAAAGTGGGCGAGCCGTCAGGGGCAGTCACGCGGTAGCTCGTAGACGCCGTCCTCCTTCCAGAGGGGGCGAGTCGAACCGTTTCCCTCTGGGGGCGACCGCAGTGCCGTCGCAGCAGCTCAGGAGAGGACGCGCTCGAGCACAGCGCGATCCGTCGGTTCGCCATGTGCGGGCAGCACGAGCTCCACGGGCAGGTCGAGCAGCGGACGGAGGCGGGCGACGACGTCCTCGCGTGTCACGTGCGTACGACCGCCGAGCTGGATGTCCAGACCGTCGCCGAAGTCGGCGAGCGAGTCGCCGCTGACGATCGTGTTGATCGCCGGTATCCAGAGGACGAGATCGTTGTCCTCCCGGCCCGCGTACGCCTCGATACCGAACGGCCACGCTCCGGGACCGTGGAAGTGCCCTGCGCCCTCGCCCGCCCGCAGCCAGGCGAGGTCCTCGCTCTCCATGCCGCGCACGCGATCGGGGTCGACGCCGAACTTCTCGACCCAGTCCTGCCAGGTGTCGGCGGGCGGCGTGTGTACCGGAAGGCCGAGCCCGCGCGCGTCGCGCTCGTGGTACGGAGCGGTCAGGACGACGGCGGTCGCGCGCTCGCGCAGCTGGGCGGGAACCGAGAGCGGGTCGAAGAGGAGGATGTCGTCACCGAGCTCGATCCCGTACGAGGAGACGCGCTCGGGCCACCACTGTTCCTCGTCCCAGTCGGGATGCGGCGACTGCCAGTGCCAGACGCCGGGGCGCACCTCACGCATGGCGACAATCCTTCCACGTTCGCCCGGGCCCAACAAACGGTGTGCTACTCCTCTCCTTCCCAGTACTCGACAGCCGGCCCGGGCCGCGCGAACACGATGTCTTCGTCCTCGACGTCCTTGGCGAGAACCTTCCCGGTGTCGAGGTACTCGATGATCTCGCCGCGGATCATGGAGGAGAGCATGAGCACGCGAATCGGCTGGTCGGTCCGGTTGACGATCTGATGCGCGCCCCTCTTGCCCCGCGGAAAGCAGACGACGTCTCCTTCCTTCAGCAGCTGCTCGCCTTCGGATGTACGGAGCGTCGGCTCGCCGCGGACCACGATCACCCACTCCTCGTTGAGGTAATGCGTGTGGTAGGGCCAGAGCTTGCTGCCGGGCTCGACCTCCGACATGGTCGCGCCGAGCAGCTCACCGCCGACGCGTTGGCCGACGAGCACTCCCTTGACGCGCCAGCCGTCGCGGTCCCGCGTGCCGTCCCATTCGTCGCTCCCGAGGTTGAAGATCTTCATTCGGTGAACCGTAGCGTGCGTCCACGAGGAGGCCTTTCCCGCACGCTTCACGGCCACGATCACCATGCCGAAAGAGGTGGAGCGCGCGAGGTACCCCGACACGAGCGCGGCGTTCGTCTCTTCTCCTCGTGCGGGCCGGCGCCGTGACCCGCTACCTCGTCCGCGGCTCCTACGTCCTCTTCGCGGTCGTCGTGTGTCCTCTGCTCGCGTGGAACCTGGCCGTCGGCGCGACGAACCGTGGGTACGGAGCGCGAGGGTTCTTCCTCGTGCTGTTCGGCCTTCCGGTCGTCGCAGCTCTGCTCGGCGCGGTGCTGCTCCGGAGGAGAGGTCGCGAGGCGACGGTCGGCGCTGTCGGTGCGGTCAGCGCCACGGTCGTCCTCGTGGTCGTCCTCGTCTTCGTCACACTCTCGTCCCGATAGCCGAGAGGCGACGTCTTGACTCTCGCCTCGCGAGGCGGGATGGTGCAGCGGTTTGTCGTTGCGTCTGAGCCCAGCGTGAGCGACGTCGTCGACCACGTCGGCATCCGGGTGGGCGACCTGCCTGCGAGCCGGCGGATGTACGAAGCCGCGCTTGCGGAGCTCGGCTTCTCCGTGCTGGGCGAGGGCGAGTTCGAGGGGGACGCGTACGTCCTCTTCGGCCATGCCGAGAGCGACGACTTCAGCCTCCATACGGTGGGACGGGAATCGGGACGGGATCGAGCGACGACGGGAGCGCACGTCGCATTCGTCGCACCGAGCGAGGACGCCGTCGCACGTTGGCACGCCGCCGCACTCGCTCACGGTGGGACGGACAACGGGCCGCCCGGCCTGCGGCCGGAGTACAGCGGCCGCTACTTCGCGGCGTTCGTCCTCGATCCGGACGGCAACAACGTCGAGGCCGTCTTCCACCAGCCCGCTCCAGACGCCGGCTGAGTCGACGTCACGGCAGTGGCTGCGCGGCTACCTCCCCGCCGGCCAGCTGCGGGCTGCGACGGTCCTCGTTGCCGCACCACGAGGGGCGCGAAGGCGCGACGCAGGCGCCCGTCGCTCGCCGGCTTGCCTGTGCGGTCGCCTACGATCCCCTCCGCTCACGACCGCGGAGGTGCTCCTGTGTCTCGAACCGGATTCATCGACCACGTCGGGATCGGGGTTCCGGACCTCGCTGCGGCCAAGCGCTACTACGACGACCTCATGCCTGTGCTGGGCCTCCGAGAGTGGTTCGCGACACGGCCTGGAGAGCCATTCAACTACGGGCCGGACGGCGCCAGAGGCTCACAGCTGTTCTTCTACGAAGCAGAGGAGCCCGGGACCTGCTCGCGACACGGGACCGGTTTGCATCACCTGGCATTCCTGGTCGCCAGCAGGGCAATCGTCCGCGCTGCGCACGACTGGGCGCGTGCGCACGAGGCGCCGATCCTCGACGAGCCGCGAGGGTTCCCGCAGTATGGCGAGCACTGCTTCGCGACCTACTGGCTCGACCCCCACGGGTTCAAGCTGGAGGCGGTCTGCCACACCCCCGAGGAGACCTAGTTCACCTGGCGAGCGCCTAACGCGCACGTCGGCGGTCGGGTCTCCAGAGGGAGCTCGGACGCGAGTCGACGAGTTCTCCAGCGACCTGCGTACGAAGGATGGTGTGCGTCGACCCTCGGCCTGGCCGTTCCTCCGCCCGGATCGAGCGATCGTCAGGAGGTCTTGTGGGCGCTCCAGGGGCCTCCGCCCTGCGCGGTCTTGTAGCGACCCGACATCGACTTGCCCGACACGGAGCCGGTGTAGGTCGCACCCGCACCGACGGCACCGAACGTGATCGCACTGCCGCGGACGCTGCCGCTGATCGGGTACTTCCCGCGCGGGAACGAGAGCGTGATCGATCCCTTGAGCTTCGATCCGGTCTGCGTCCAGCGCAGGGTGAACGTCCCCGAGTAGGCGCCGCTGTACTTCCCGGACCACGTTCCCGCGAGGTGCGGTCCCGATGTGGTCGGAGATGCGAAGGCCGTGGTGACGCTGCAGACGGCCAGGAATGCGGCGACCGAGAGGACGGTAACGAGGACGGGGATCCTACGACGCCGAGGGTAGAAGTGCATGTCAGTCTCCTCTCCGTGTCGGCGAGCTTCGTCGGGCTGGAGCTCGCGGTCGTAGCGGACGCGAGCGGCATCGCGACCTGGCGACGTGTCGCGTGGCAACCTGTCGGCAGCGTCGTCCTGCCTCTCGGGCATCGATTGTCGACCATTCGCGCCAGGACTTCAACGCCGGCAACCACGACGTCGCGCCGCGACCTCTTCGAACCGCTGATCCGCGAGCCTGATCCGATGATCCCCGGCCGGCCCAGAACGACAGACGCAACCGCGTTTCCCGAGCTGAACGAGCTCCTGACGATGTTCGTCCGCCGTGTCGAGGCGATCCTCGAGGAGGACCTGGTCGGCGTCTACCTCGTGGGCTCGTTCGCGCTCGGCGGAGGCGACGCGGCGAGCGACTGCGACTTCCTCGTCGTCACGGCTGGCCCTGTCGGCCGTGTGCACGAGCGGGCGCTTCGTCGACTTCACCAGGAGATTCCCGACTGGCCGAGCTACTGGGCCTACAACCTCGAGGGCTCGTACGCGCCGCAAGCTGATCTTCGGACGCTGTCGGCGGTCGCGCGACGGTGGCTGTACGTCAACCGCGGTGGCCGCACGATGGAGTGGTCGTCCCACTGCAACACGGAGGACGTGCGGTCGGTGTTGAGGGAGCGGCCGCTGGTGGTCGCGGGAGCCGATCCGCGGGAGTTCGCCTGCGAGGTTCCGGCCACGACCCTGGCGAGGGAGATGCCGCGGCTCATCGAGCACTTCCTCGACGATCTCCTCACCTGGACGAGCTTCGAGGTCTCTTGGGCGCAGCGCTATGCCGTCGAGGCATCGAGCCGCATGCTGTACACGCTCGAGCATGGCGAGGTGGTGTCGAAGCGCCATGCGCTCGACTGGGCGGGGATTGCTCTGCCCACCGAGTGGCGCGATCTCCTCGACCAGGTCCGGCAGGACCGGTTCGTCCGGTGGGACGATCCACCGCGCCCCGGATCCGTCGCGCGCGCACTCGCTTTCGTCGCGCACGTGCAGGCACGGGCACGCAGCGCTCCTCGGCCCGCGCCGAATCCCACGCCCTGAGCTCGGCCGAGGAACGCTCGGCGCGCAGAGCCGAATGAGCCGCGCCGACCGGGTGCGATACTCGTCGACCAGTGCCATACGTCGCTGTCAACGGGCTCGACATGTACTACGAGGCTCACGGCAACGGCCCGGCGCTCGTGCTCCTCCACGGCGGGGGAGGCTCGATCCCCCACAAGTGGATCCCGTTCTTCGCGCCCCACTTCCGGGTGATCGCACCGGAGCAGATGGGACACGGGCGGACCGCCGACCTTGTCGATCGCCCGTTCCACTATCACGACCTGGCGGAGGACACGGTCGAGCTGATGCGACAGCTCGAGATCGAGACCGCGGCGATCGTCGGCTACAGCGACGGGGGAGTCGTCGGCCTCGACCTGGCGATCCATCATCCGGACAGGGTCAGTCGGCTCGCGGTCACCGGGGCGAACGCCCGCTTCGACGGCTATACGACCGAGAACCAGGAGTGGGCGCGCGGCTTCGACCCCCGTGCCGAGCCCATCTCGGACAGCTATGCCCGTCTTTCTCCCGACGGCTCAGAGCACTGGCCCGTCGTCCTCGAGCGTCTGAAAGCGATGTGGGCAGCCGAGCCGAGCTTCACGAACCAGGAGCTGGGCCGCATCCAGGCGCCCACGCTCCTGGTCGTCGGCGACCGCGACATCGTCACACCGGAGCATGCGGTCGAGATGTTCAGGGCGATCCCTGGGGCTCAGCTCTGCGTGGTGCCGGACGCCGGTCATGGCGCGATGCCCCAGGCGACGGTGCTGGCGTTTCTGCGGGAGGACGTCGCCGGCCAGACGTAGCGGGTCCGAATCCGGATTGCCCGCGTTCGACCCTTGGAGCAGACTCCTCCGGATGGAGCCGTCCGAGGATCCCCGCCGGGTCGTCGACCGATGGACGAAGGCCATCTCGGAGGGTGACGCGGAGTCGGCCCTCGGAAGGCTGTCGGAGCACGCCGGCACCCTGGTGATCAGAACCGACCCGGCCGAGTGGTGGCACGGCCCGGAGGCACACGCGATCTGGGCGCAGCAGATCGAGGAGCTGGGCTCGTCGCCGGGTCGGGCATCGACTTCCTCGAGAGCCGCGAGGCGGAGCTGAAGGGGCTGGAGGGCTTGCACCGGCTCCACGCGGTCGGGCTGGCCTGACTCAGAGCATTGAGCATCTCCGTCTCGTCCTGGAGCTGGAGGGACCCGGGCGTTCTACGGTCGCGTGCGGAAGAGGCGCTTCTCCGCGGTGAGGTGCGGCGGCCACTCGACGCGAGTCGCGCCCGCGAACCGGAGGTAGTCGCGGAGCGCGTCTCTCATCGCATCGACGAAGCCATCGGCGCGGCGAGGCGCAAAGCCGTCCTCCCACCACAGGTCGAGCACTTGCACGTGGCCGGCTGCCCGGTCGATGCGGGGCTCGATCCGTCCGACGAAGCGGTCGCCAAAGAGCATCGGCAGTACGTACCACCCCCACCGTCGCTTGGCCGGAGGCACGAAGAGCTCCCACACGTAGTCGAACTCGAAGAGCGAGCCGAGAAGTGGGCGGTCCCAGACGAGCGGGTCGAAAGGCGGCAGGAAGGCGACGGACGGAGGTAGCTCGGGCGGTCGTTCGAGGGCCGCGACCTCTTCCCGGAGCACGAATCGTCTCCCGCGCACACCCTCGACCTCGACCGGGACGAGCTCCTCTTCGGCGACGAGCTGCTCGCGTAGCGCGGTCCGTCCCGGGTACTCGGGCCAGCGGGGATCAGGCTTCGCAGGACCGAGCCCGCCGAAGATGTCACCGACGCCTGCGACGCCGAGGAGGCCGTGGGCGCGGTAGCGCGACAGGAGCCGGTAGCGGAACTGCTCGACGACCGGGATCTCCACCGCGAGTAGTTCGGCCGGGAGGAGGCGCTCGAGGAGGTCGTAGTAGCGGCGGTTCGCCTCACGGCGCGCGAGCCCGAGGACGCCCGTGAGCGTGAAGGCGTCGAGTACGGCGCGCACCGTGTTGGCCGGCATCCCGAACCAGTCGGTCGCCGCCCCGTCGTGGCGCTCGAAGTCCTGCACCGAGAGCGGCCCCTCGGCCCGAATCTGCTCGAGCACACGTGCCGCCACGTCTGCGTTCTCTTCGAGCACGTTCGCCCAGTGCCGGCTCAGTCTCGCGCGGAACCACGGGAGCTCTGCGACCTGGACGAACGAGAGCCCCTTGTTGTAGGCCTCGAAGATCTCGCGGCGATCGTAGAGCTCGTCGCACCAGGCGGGGTCGTAGCCGGCGACGCGCGCGTGCAGTACGAGGTCGTGGTTCCGGCCGGCGACCGCGAGCGGGTCGAACTGGATCGAGCCCAGCCGGCCGAAGACCGCAAGAACCGCGCCCGGCCCTCCCTCGAGCGAACGCGCCGGCGCCAGCGCGTGGCGCGCAACGAGGAAACGACGTGCGGTCTCCGCAGCGACTCTCATGCAAGAGGACGCTACCCGCGGGTCGTATGCATGTTCGGCGGACGCTCGTCCGACGGTGGTGCACCGATTCGGCTGCGGCTCGAAGCG
>AR_comb_assmDRAFT_10070171_pt1 | contig 12328 bp, 14 predicted proteins | sample ArasoioldDNA_FD_10543 | JGI IMG/M metagenome (IMG submission 10543) | reverse complement strand
AAGTCGGCGTAGCGAACCAGCCGCCACAGCCCGGGCTCCGGGACCAGCCTCCGTACGAGTTCGCGTAGCGGACGCTCGCCGTACTGCTCGCCGGATCGTGCGGGCGGGTCGCGGTCATCCTCGGCGCCCGCGAAATCGTTACCCTCATCCGCTGCGAACAATTCGCGTGACGGGCCGGCTGGTCGCCACTGGCCCCGCTTCGTCGCGCTTGGGGTTTCTCGGCTCCCATTGCAGATCGGCGCCAGGTCGAATATTTCGCCGCGCGACCCGCTGAACAACTCGTTGATCGGGCGCACGTAGTCGCCGACCTTTTCGTACAATGTTCCCTTCACATCGCGCAGAACCTCGCCAATGATTTCGCGCGGCATCAGCGTCGCGGATGGATTGGCATTTCGCATGAGACGATGCGGTGCCGGAAGTTCCGGCAGCGGGCCGATTGCGGCTTCCAGCCCGGCAAGCGGCGGCACGTCGCCCGGCCCTGTCAAGATCGCTTGCATCGGATACAGCGGGCTGCCGTGATGCCGGACGGGCGTCTGCGACCCGCCGCTGATGGCGATCAGGAAGACGTGCTGCGGGAAATCCGGCGCGAAACTTTCCGGTGTGAAATTTGCCACTCGGAATTTGCTTATCACAGGCATGGCAGCCTCCTGCAGGTCGGGTTACTTGGCGACATGAATGTGGTCGCGGTGAGCGCGCAGCATCCGGTCGCTGATGTATTTCCAGGGTCCTTCCTCGCGCGTCCACGGACCGAACAGCTGGATCGGGAAGCCGTACGGCTGCGCCCAGCGGCCATGGATCTGATGGCTTTTGTACAGACGCCACCCAAGATTCCGCTTCCTCTCCGCCGTGGCGATCGCCTCGCGTTCGCGCCGCTCCTGCGTTTCGCGTATCCCCTGCCGCGCACGATCCCAACGTGCCTTCCATTCGCCGATGCCGATGCCGCCCACGCCGTAGATGTCCGCCGCCCGGCCGACGCGGTGGTGGCCGAAAATGCCTGGATTGAAGTACACGCTGACAGGATGTCGCTCATCGAAGCCGGCTTCCAGCGAAAATTTTTCCAGCACGTGCTCCAGTTCGCTCGCGAGTTCGCGCGTGACCAGCGCATTGGCCGGCGGTGAGGCCACCCGGAAACTTCGGCCGGACTCGACAGGAACGTGTCCACGCATCTCACCTCATCGCATTACTGCGGCGCACCGTACGCGCCGTCATACCAATAGCGGCCGAGCAATCGCCCGCCCACCGTATTGATCACTTTGCCAGGAGAAGCCACATCGCTGCCGGCTCGCCGTACGACCATCTCGACGATGGCACCCTCCGGCAAGCGGATGGAAAACTGGAAGCTGCCAAAACCCCACGGATTGATGATCGCTGCGAGCTGGTGATACGGGGCGAGCGGCCGTCCGTTTGCAAGGATTTGCCACAACAGTCCCGGTGTCTTCACTTCTGTCGGGTCACGGCTGAACAGGTCGGTGAACTGTGAGAAATACTGGAGCACCCCGCAGTACTGCAACGGCAGCTCCACCCGCGCCAACAACGCTGACGCACCAACCGCAGGTAGCGCCACTATCCTCGAATCGTCGAAATACTGCGAGTCGACCGGTATGCCGCAATCCAGTGCCGTGACCGGGCGAAGGATACGTGGCGCGTGAGTCCCGTGCATGCCGATCTCCTATCTGCCCCGGCGCCGTTGCGGCCGGTCGCGTGGAGTCGCGGGAGCGCCCGCAGGGCCAAGCACCTTGTAGCCGTGGAGTGACACGTGCAGCTCACCGCGAAAATCGGTGAGCTGGGCGATTTCCATTCGGATCGTTGCAAGCGGCGCGAAGGTGATCGGTCGCGCGAAGTAGCGAAACGGCCGCCTTCCGTCGGGTGAACCCAAACCCGCAATGTTCAGCAACGGATCGTTCTGGAATTCGCGTCCGCTGCCATCGTCGAACAGAGCGTAGAGGAATTGTACGTCGCCGGCCGGTGGACTCACGACCTCAAACAGCTTCGACAGCGAGGCGGGGTCGAGAACTGCATTGCCGTTGCCCTGTAACGCGAGCGCCGCGAAGTCCGCGTTCAGTTTGATGCCGTTGCGCAGCGCCGCTTCGAGCGCTGGCATGTCTTTGGGTATGTCCGGCGTGGACGGCAACGCCGCCTCGAGCGCGTCGAAGAGATCACCCAGTCTGATGTCCCTGATGCGCGATCCCGGAGGTGGCGGTGCAGGAGGCGCCGCGAGCAAGATGACCGGCGTCGGACTGGGCCCGAAGATCACGGGGCTCACTTCGGGGACGACGCCGTAGCCGATCGACACCGCCGTGAACGAAGCTTCGACACTGATCGTCAGCGTCGAGACCGACCGGACTTTTCCATCCAGCCGGAAACGGAAGCTGTAATCGAACGGCACCGCGCGCGACGCGATATCGTCGCGCGGCATCGCGGGTACCGCATTGACGAGTGATGGGCGCGCGGCAGGAATCATGCGAATCCTCCCCGGCGATCGAGCAGCTTGTAGCCCTGAAAGGCGATGAACACCTCGCCTCGGCCGTACACCTCTTCGATCTCGATGCGGATCGTCGAGCGCGGCAGGAAAACCATCGGCCGTGCCAGTCGCTTGAACGGCCGATCTCCGTTGGCGATGCCGAGGCCGGCGACGTTATTGAGGCGCTGGTTCTGCAGCTCCCGGCCGGTTCCCGTATCGAAAAGCGCGTACCGGAACGACACGTCTTCCGGGCTGTTCAAGCGCTCGAAGATGCTGTCGAGCAGGTCGAACGGCAATTGGTCGGCCAACTGGCCGTTGTCCTGCAACGCGATCCTGATCCAGCCCGGTCGGATGCGGATTCCGTCGAGCAGCGCACTCGACGGCATGAGGCGGAGCGGCAGATGGCCGAGGTTGACCCTACGGCCTGCATTCCAGTTCTGGAGCTCATCTTGCAAGGTCGCGTCCTGCACGTCCACCACGGCACCCAGCCGTAGGCTGACATTGCGTTCCTCGATAGCGAGCCCATAGCCGATACTGGTCGCCACGAAACCGCCGTCGGCATTGACAGGCAGTTCGTCTTCGAGCTGGTTGCCCCGACGACCGGTCAGTTGCAGTCGCGAAACGTAGTCGAACGGAATGATTGGTGCGTTCGGATTGCCAATCGTCTCCACGGGACACAACGGGGAGCCGCGCAGTTGCCGTACGACGGGTTCGGGGCATGTCGCCGCGTCCAGCACGCGGTAGCCATAGAGCACGATGAACAAGGTGCCACGGACACCCTCGGTGCGCTCGGTGATCTGCAAGCGCAGCGTCGAACGCGGTGCGAAATGGAACGGCTGAGCAAGCAGGCGGAATGGGCGTTCGCCATTGCTCTTGCCGAGCGACGCTAGATTGTGGGCGGCCTGGTCCTGGAATTCACGGCCAGTGCCGCTATCCACCAGGCTGAACAGGAACGAAATCTCCTCGGGCGTCTTGATCCGCTGCAGCACGTTGCTGAAAACACGATCCGCCGGCACGGTATCGGAGATCACTGGGGTATCGGTGAATGTGCCGTTTCCTGTGCCCAGGGCCTGGTCGCCGAAAACCCAATGAGAAAACTTGGGATCTACGCGGATCCCTTCGATGAGAGCGGCGAGGGGAAGATCCTGCAGCACGACATCACCGACGACGATGGATCCGTCGCGGTTGGCGAATTGAACGCCGTTGGGCGGGACGATCGCGCGCGCGCGTTCTTCTTCGAAGCCATAGCCGATTCCAACTGCCACAAAGATGCCATCGGTGCTGATGTTGATCACGTCCTGGACCAGGTTGCCCGGCCGCCCGGTGATCCGAAATGTCGCGCCAACGTCATAGGGAATCACCGGGCCGGCCGCCGCGCTTTCGAAGCGGGGTGCGTGGTGTGGCCGGCCCATTGTGCCGGTGCGTGGTCCGGGTATCGCAACAAACATTGCTGTGAGCGCCTGCGTTGAAGGGCGATCGCGTCCGGTTATTGGACGTCGCGCGTCATGTAGCCATCAAGCACGACCCAGATGCTCATCGGGCCATAGATCTGCTGGATCTCCTTGAGGACGTCCGCATCCGGAATCTCGACTTCGACGCGGAAGTTCTGCTGCTTGTCGATGTAGATTGGCTCGGCGAAGCGGAACGTGGCGTTCGGCGACGGCTCCCCGTGAGTGGTGAACTTGCCGGTCTCAGAGTAGGGGCCCGCACCGGCGGGGAAAAACCACGTCGGCATCGAAATCATCTGCTTTTCGCCCACGTACAGAGTGGTGACTGTGTTGTAAACGAGCTTGCCGATGATGGTTCCCGAGCCATTGTTGGGATCGAGCTGCTCTTTGGGGATGGCTTTGGCCTTCAGGCCATCATTCATGTCATCGAGATCGCTCGTGGTGAGGACCACGGTTCCGCCGGCGTTGGAGATAGTGTCGATCACGTTCTGTGAGATCTCCGTGCCGTCCGCGGCAACCAGCGTCACCGTGTCGTCGTCGACGTCGAGCTCCGCCGTGCCGTCGTCGCTGTCGAGCGCTTCCTTATAAAGCGCAGCGAGATCGTCGATCGTCGTCTCGACGCGAGCGGTGACGACAGACTGGCTCGGAGGGACGAGGGCGCCTTGGTTATCGAACCCCCTTCCATCGGGAGCGGAGACCTCCAGCTTGTCGGTCTTTGCCAGCGGCCCGTTGTTTTCATCGGCTGGAAACTGTGGCGGCAGATCGCTGATGACCACGCGCATCGCGCGTGCCTCGAACGTGTTGTAGTGCGGCAGCAGCGCTGCCGATTGCAGGTTCGTTTCTAGTTTCGTTTTGCCCTGCACGTTGACAAAAAACTTCAGCGTGCCGGATTTCTCGATGTCGCCTATCTGCTTTTCGCCATCCACCGAGAGTGAGTCATAGAGAGGAAGATGTACCTTCTCTCGGATTCCTTGAACAACGGCCATGGCAAAACCTCCTTCTCTGCTGGGGCGCAAGTGGCTGGATCGGTGCCGTTACCAGAGCGGCTTGAAAAAATCGGACGCGGAGGGCCCCGCGCCGGGCTGCGGCGTCATCTGATCGCACGCCGCATTGACCGAGGACGGCTTTACGTAGCCCTCCAGCGGCTGTGCTTCGGCGAAACCGGCGACGTTGGTGGGCATGGGGCAACCCGCGTTATAGGTGGGCCGGCTCGCGCGCACGTAACCGGCGAGGTAGGGATCGCCGTAATGGGCGACGCCGGGATATGCCTGCAGCGGCTCGTACTCGGCGTAGCCCGGCATTTCCGGCATCTCGCCGTAGTGGCCCTCGAGCGGATACGGTTCGCCATACTGCGAAATCGGACCACCGTAGTGCGGTTGTGGCGCGTACTCCTCGTAACCCGCGTAGGTCGGATCGGGTTCGCCGTAGCTGCCATAGGGCTCCGGTGCTTCGCCGTAGTAGCCATATGTTTCGGGTGGCTCACCGTAATGGCCGTACGCCTCCGGTGCTTGACCGTAATAACCGAACGCTTCCGGCGCCTGATCGTAATAGCCGTACGGCTCGGGTGCTTGGCTGAAATAACCATAGGTCTCAGGTGCCTGGCCGTAATAGCCGTACGCTTCCGGTGCTTGACCAAAATAACCGTACGCCGCAGGAGCTTCGGCGTAGTAACCATAGGTCTCCGGTGCTTGATCGTAATAGCCGTACGTCTCCGGTGCTTGGCCGTAACAGCCGTAAGCTTCCGGCGGTTCGCCATAGTAACCGTGGGCGTCGGGCATTTGGCCATAGTAGCCATAAGGCTCGGGCGCATTTGCGTAGTGACCCATCGCGGATGGCCGTGCTGGATAGAATCGCATGAGCCGTACTCCTTGGTTGGCGCCGGGTTCGACAGGATTGACAATCATGACTTCGTCGAAGCCTAGCTTATTGCGCATCTCGTATTTCCTTGACGAACACGGTTGCGTTTCTCGATTCGCCGACCGCTAACCTTCGATTCCTCGGCGCGTGACGCGGTAACTTCCCCCCAGCACGTAGAGTTGGCGGCCCCTCGCATCGCACAGGAGCCGCGGCGGGTCGTCCATGAAGTGGATGAAGGTCCGCTTCGCTTTTCCATGATCCTTGGTGTAGACCACGCCGCGCAGTGCGCCCATGTCCACCAGCACCTGCGGTATCGTCCGATCGATTCGTCGTATCGCCAACCGCGGCGCCGCGAACCCGGCAAACGTCTCGAACCGCCGCCGCGCATGCGCGAGGTGCAACTCGCGGTGCTCCGGTGATCTACTCGCTGCATCAGTCGCTGTCTCATAGATGTACGACATCCGTTGTCTACCGAGATCATTCCCATCAGCAGCGCGTTGGCGATCGGACCAACGACACCGCCAACGGCCCTATCGCCGATGGTGACGACGGCGACGCCCGCGAAATGGTCCTGGTAGCGCCGGAAATCCCGGCATGCCCGGCATCCAGGGTTGCGCGCCCGGCGGTAGGTTGGCGGCATTCCCGGGCACAAGACCCTTCGGCCCGGGCCACACGGCGCAGCGCAGGTAGAGACGATCCGGCCCGAGTCCCGTGTAAGGCAGCGACGGCCGTATCCAGCCCAGCGGCCAGGGGCGAGGCGGCGATGGAAACTGCGGTCCTCCTCCTGGGAACGGAAAAGGCAAGGCTCCGGGGATTGGAAAAGGCGAGGCTCCAGGGACGGGAAGAGGCAAACCCATAGCTGGCTGGGGCGCCGAACTTGGTATCCCGGGCAACAGGCCGCTCACTACATTCCTAATCGGCCCGGGCAACAGGCCGCTCACCACATTGCTAATCGTTTCCAACGGATTCCAGCCGACAGGATTGCCAAGGCCGTCGTAGACAACCTCGCCGAGTCCGTAACCCATCAGTTGATCTGGTACTTGGTGGAGGCGCCCGGAGAACTGGTCTTGAACCAACATGGCTATTCGCTCCTTTGCTTTCGGCCCTGGGACCTAGACGACGTGGTCGCGAGCGGTTTCGCATCTCGCGCTCAGTAGCCACGCCAACCGTTGAAACCAAACCAGCCCTGCAAATAGGGCGATGGCGCGCCGGGTCCCGGCACGTAACCGCCGGGTGAAAGCTGCCGTCGCGGGATCGCCGGCTGTATTCGTACGAATCGACCCCCACGCACACGTCGGTACCGGCGGAAACGCACCGACGGGGGCATTGCCGATTGCGCGGATGCGTCCGTTGGTGGGAACATCGACTCTTGCATCGGCGGTTCTATCGGCGATTGCACGGGCGTCTGCATGAACGGTTGCACCGGCAACGGCATCGAAGGTTGCATGGGTGGTTGCATGGATGGCGGGGCCATCTTGTCTAGCGCCTGCATCGGCGCGGGCTGCCCCTGCGACATCGCACCGGTTTGTTGCAGGAACGGGAGAACCTTCGATGCGACGCTCGCGACCTGCGGCAGGAATGCCGCGACCTTTCCGATAAATGGCAGCGCTGCGAGGAACGGCAGCCCCAATGGATGACCGAGGCCGTCGTACATGATCTGTTGGGGTGTGGCGCCGTAATGGCCTAACCCCGGCACGCTGCCAAGACCGTGCACACCTCCCGGCGCGTACGAACCAAAGTGGTTCCCGCCTAACGGCGATGCGAAAACCTGGTTGTCGGGCACCGCGATCAAGCGGCCGGTCCTCAAGTCACGCACGAGCATCGCAGGCCTCCCCGTTCAATCTCGCAAATGCGCATCCAGATCGCCGGCGGGGCCCAGCCCAGCGGCCTCTCCATCGAGGCATCGAGCGGAATCCAGTTATCGCCAAGATTTGTCTCCAGATAAATGTGGCTGTAACAATGAGGCTTGTGTTTGCGGAAACCCGCCAGGACTAGGCGAACCGGATGTCCGGTCGCCATCAGCATTGCGCCGAGCAGTATCGTCATGTCGTCGCAATCGCCGGCACGCAGCTCGAGCATCCGCCGCGCCGTGTGCAACAGCTCGACGCGGAAGATATCGCGCGTGTAGCGAATGTTCCGCCGCACCCACTCGAACAGCGAACGGATTTCGCCGAAACGATCCTTGGGTGCGACGCCGGCGATGCGATATATTTCGATCGCCCTCTGGCGCACCAGGAAATCCTTGGCACCGTCCTGGATCAGGCGACCGATGATCCCCGCAGTGGCGAGCGTGCCTCGATTGCCGCTCGGCACGCGAATCAGAACTATGCGAGGAGTGACGAGACGTGGGCATAGTTGAACCATTTACAAGACGCTTAGAATGCGTTGCATCGGGACGATGACGTGGCGACCGACTCCTTCCACTTCGACGACCGCAAACGCTTGCTCGGTCATGCCGCTGTCCGTGAAGTCGAGAACCCTGCCTTGCAGAATGTCGTTCGCGTGCAACTCCACCAAGATTTCGTTGGGGGCCGGAATGTAGACATCGCAGATTTTGAAGCTCACCAAACGATTTCTAATGTCGGGCATGCCTTGGTCCACGATGTCACATACCTCACCTCGCTGCCTACGTCTGTTGCATGGACCGTGCCACCGACACTCTCGACCGAAATGCGACCGGAAAGCGCCGACAATACAATTCGTAGTGCGCGATAGATCACAGCCGGCGCAAGATCGGACCATGCCGCGCCGGCACGCGCGTTCCGGCATGCGGAAATGCGGATCCGGAAACGAATTTCCGGCGGCCCGTTACGAGATCGGTTTGCGGAGCAACTGATGTTTGCGCAGCTTATTGTAAATGCTACGCGGAGTGAGGCCGAGTAACCGGGCGGCCTCGGACTGATTGTTGCTCGATCGCCGCAATGCGGCTTTGACAATCTCCCGCTCGCAATGCGAAAGACAGCTGTTCAGGTTCCATCCGTGCCGATCGGTTGATCTGACGGCAAGGGACCGCATGTCCGGCAGCGCTGACCGGTTGTCTTCGGAATGGCGGATCGCGGCAACCGGTGACGAGGCCTCCACCGCAGAGTCCGCGAATTTCGATTGGGAAAGTTCTTTCCACACCTGCGGTGGAAGGTCTTTGAGTCCGAGTGGGCGGTGGTCCGTCTTCGCTGCCAATGCAGTCGTAATCAGATTCTTGAGCTCGCGTACGTTGCCCGGGAGCTCGAGGCACGACAGGGCATCGATCAGGTCGGTGTCGATTCCAGTGAGTTCTCGCCAGGGATCGTGCGCCGACACGAAATAATCGACCAGCACTGGCAAATCCGAGATTCGTTCCCGCAGCGGACTGATGCGAACGGAAAGCGAGTTAAGCCTATGAAAAAGATCGGGCCGGAAGCGGCCGTCCTTCATCATTTGAGCCAGGTCCTGATTGGTCGCCGCGACGATGCGGACGTCGACCGGCGCATCTTTCGCGGCCCCAACGCGGAGAAGACGCTTTTCTTGGAGCACGCGCAGGATCTTGGCTTGGACATCGGGACTGAGCTCGCCGACTTCGTCAAGAAAAAGCGTACCACCTTGCGCTGCAAGGAAAAGACCGCTGTGATCGTGGCTGGCGCCAGTGAACGCTCCTCGGACATGGCCGAAAAGCTCGCTTTCCGCGACACCGGCATTAATGGCCGCGCAATTGACTGCGATCAAAGGGCGCTCACATCGCTTTGGGTCAAGGGCGTGGAGCGCCGAGGCAAAAAGCTCCTTACCAGTTCCGGACTCCCCAGTGATCAACACCGGCAGATCACTCAGCTTGCTCATGCGGACAATCTGGCAAAACGTCTCCATCAGCGATTCGCTCTGCCCAACTACGCCGTGTGCACATGCCAGGTCTCGAATCCGGCTTTCTTCGTCGCGTCGGTCGCGCAAGCTGGCAATCAGATCTCTGAGTGTGGCCAGCAAAACTTCCTGGAAATTGGGACTCTGGCTGTCCAACAGGTAGCGGGCCCCGGCGAGAAGAATTCGACACCGAGTGCTCACGGGCCAAGCTGTTGCTCCGAATTCATGCGCAATCACGCACAGTCCGATGTCCTTCAGTTGTGAGACAATGGGCAGGCAGGATTCAGGGCCTTTCGGCGGTTCATCCAGTGCGACAATAGCGGCCGCATATCGACGCGGTTCTACGATGGTAGTAAGTCGATGAGTACCAGCAAGACGGTGCAAGCGCGCGCCGCATGCCGTGCATGCGTTCTCGATGACCGGCCATCTCGAATCGTAGTGCTCCCACCCGGCGATGAGCACCGGGTTCTCCTCCCCTCGCTCGCGTTCAGGAATGGTCGCGCGAGGTCGTGGCGAAACTCCACGATATGGCGAGCGCTTGCCGTTGGTGCCCGATGCATTGGACGCTTCCTGAGCCGAACACCGTTCGAGATTTCCGAGTCGGACTGGCATACAGATCCGATTACCGACGTTCACGCGAGTCGACTCGATTTCGTGCGCGCCCATGGCGAACCCACGCAACTCAATGAATTCCAGGGTCTCTGCCTCAAATGTAAAAAGCCAAGAACGCCGGTGTGGTCCGATGCCGCACAGAGGTGGCGTCAATATGATCGCCTCGCTCAGCGCGGAAGAGGCTCACCCGCATACAACGCCAGCCGGGACATTGGGGGTTAACCCAAAACCTGCATATTTTGTTACCACAACCATTTATATCTATCATTAACGCTGCGCGCGCGGAATAGATTATTCGGTCTGGGGTGCTGAGATTTGCAGGCAACGCAAACTCTTTTCGGTTTATTGCGTAACCACATTCTATCGCCCGGACGGCATGCACATGCTCAATCCGGCTGAGCATTCGCACAACGCAAGCTTTGCGCGGACGAGCGTGGTGCCGCCGCAATTGACAGCGCTATCAGGTTGTCGCGCTCACTGGAGCGTGGGGTAGGCCGCTCAGATCTCCCGCTTCTGCAACTTGGGAATTTCACGCCGCACCACAGCCAAGGCGTTAGTGCAGCGTTTTTTCAGTTCTTTCAAAATCTCGCGAAGCTCAACGAGCATCTCATGTTCGGTCATCCCGTATTCGGATAGAAAACTCTTGCCAGCATGATCTTTTTTGAATTGAGCAAAGTTATAGAGTTCGTTCTGAATTTCATAGAACTGCCGATACAACGTAACCGGAAAGTAATCGAGATTTTCCCAAGCCTCTTTTATTTCTGGCATCTTGGACAGAGCCAGATCGTCCACCACCACCAAAAAAGTCTCGCTGGAAGATTTAGGCGGGTCTGTCTCTTGTTCAAGAAGGTTGTTCGCTTCGTACTCCAGCACGTCCAACGCAAATTCAAACCGCACGAAGATGCCCAAAGTCTTCCTGCGCTCTTTTTCTCGATTGGTCCGTTCATTGAACTGAACCTTCATCATGGTTGCGATGTAGGCGAGACCGGCTGCTGGAGGCGACTTTGTCCACCGGGTGTTCCACTGTTTCATTGGGTGACTTGCGTGGTCTGTCGACCGCCATCGTGAAGCACCCGCTCGGTTGGCGAAGTGGCTGAAGAAGCTCCAACGTCTCGCCGTCCCACTTACTGTTTCACTATTTGGTGGGCGGACTCAGTAGGTTTCTAACGAGTTCTAAAGCGGATCGTCACGTCTGTCTGCGCGGCTGTCAGGACTCTAGGCAAGGGAAAAACCCTCAATTCACTTCGGTGCCATATGCCGTTGTCAGTCAGGCTAACATGCGTAACCAGCCTACTTGCGAATAACCCGCACAGGCGACACCAGGCCCGCTGGGTGCGGGGGCGTCTCAAAATAGTCTTTCGCGTTCAAAGGCAGTCTTTTGCCCGCACCGTTTGACAAGGGCTTGATGTGCTTGGGTAATCCGACTTCCTCCGAGCGCACCAAGCAGGTCAATCACTTGCAAGACTCAACACTACGCGCCAGAACGGACCTTTCGGTGGGGAGTCCGGCTGGGGGTTTCGCCCTGCGCTAGTCGTCGCTCAGCCTGAGTTGCTGGACTAAGGCGGCTATCTCTTCCTCCACCTTCTCAAGGCGGCTGCCCTGTATCTTGAGGTGCTGCGATAACTTCTCCTGCCTCCCGTCGCGCTCCAGGGATTGCGTGAGCCTATGGATGATTTCGCCGTTGAGCGAGCGCCCGTTTGCGGTCGCCGCTTCCGCCAGTTGGTCCCGCATCGCTTCCGGCAGACGGAGCTGAAATCGATCCGAAGTGCTGCTTGTTCCAGCTGCCATCTTTGGCCCAAGCCGTCGGGCTTTCACGCGTGTAACGGATTTCGCTGGGTTGGCTTTTTTCTTGACCACGTTCGTCCCCCCACGGCCCAATAATTTGAAACGTAGTCTAGGGCTCAATATGGCAACGAGCAGAGTGCGCCAGCGGCCAATAACGCTTGGGCGCGACGGCCCCTTTGCATCGCGAGGCGTGTCCGTTCACGGGTCCTTCGCCTGTGTTGCTGCCACGACACATACGTCGCGTAAACATTTTCCCCGCATAGGATACCGTCTCTCGTCTCTGGAGCCCCGCATGAAGTTCCTTGGCTACGCCTACCGCTTTGTCTCCAACTTCGTG
>AR_comb_assmDRAFT_10767898_pt1 | contig 12329 bp, 10 predicted proteins | sample ArasoioldDNA_FD_10543 | JGI IMG/M metagenome (IMG submission 10543) | reverse complement strand
CTATTTTGCGAGTATCTGGAAAATCGTTCACTCAACTCGTCATTGAAATTATTCGGGACGCCTTGCGGAAAAACAATAATAAGTATTAATTTCATTTGAAAACTGCACCATAAAGACACCCCGCATGAAAATTTGCGTTCTGCAGCCTGACTATTCAACTTCGTCAGTAGATTATCAATATTACGATCCACGAAGGGATTTATCTCATTTGTGGCCTGAGGCACAGGTAGACAACGTCTTTCTTAATAAGCTTACCACATATAGGCAATTAAAGGAATTAGGCAAGAAAGGCTACGACATATTTGTGAATTTGTGTGAAGGCTACCTCGAATGGGAGATCCCTTCAGTCGACGTGATTTATACGATGGAGATTTTGAATCTCCCATTTACAGGACCGGGCACTAAACTATATGACGTGCCTAAAGAGCTGATGAAGTATGTTGCCTATTGCCAGGGAATAAAAATCCCTTCGTATGTATTGATTGAAAAGGCGGCTGATGTAAAGGGAGCTCTAAGAAACTTATCCTTTCCATTATTTGTTAAGCCAGCTAAGGCCGGGGATAGCCTCGGGGTAGATGAACATTCATTGGTACACTCTGAGGAAGAACTGGCAAGAAAAGCGGCGGAGATCATGGACGAATACGGCCCGCTACTCGTAGAAGAATACATACAGGGTCGAGAGTTTACCGTCTTGGTTGCCGCGAACGCCGAGGATGAAAAAAAGTGCACAGTTTTCAGACCGGTGGAATATGTTTTCCCACCTGGCCGATCATTCAAGACCTATGCGTTGAAGACTTCAGAGCTGCATCCTGATTGCAATATTCCATGCAATGATGAATATCTTGATCGTGAATTAAGGCGCGCGGCTGAGAAGATATTTTGTGGGTTTGGTGGGGTTGGCTATGCAAGAATGGATTTTAGGGTTAATGAAAGGAATGAAATCTATTTCCTGGAAATTAATTTCACGTGTTCGGTTTTCTATACGGATGGCTACGAAGGTTCCGCCGATTTTATTCTAAAGTATGATGGAATTGGTCAATCGGGGTTTTTACGTCATATCGTGGCTGAAGGAATTGCACGCCATCGGAAAAAAATGAATCCATTTATTATTAAAGGGAATTCTATTTCAGGATTCGGGATTTATGCCAACCGGGATATCGCCGAAGGGGAATATATTTTTCCGGGTGAAGAAAAGCCTCAACGTTTGGTGACCCTACGGCACGTTGAAAAGAATTGGGCGGAAGATGAAAAGGAAACCTTCCGGCGCTATGCTTACCCGATTAGCAAGGAAGTTTTTTTGTTGTGGGATAATGATCCCACAAAATGGGCACCTCAAAATCACAGCTGTGATCCAAATACAGCGTATAACGGATTGAACGTTGTTGCCATTCGGCCAATTGCAAAAGGGGAGGAGCTAACTCTCGACTACGCTACTTTCCTTGACAAGAATATGCAGCCTTTCCACTGTTTGTGCGGAGCTTCCAATTGCCGCGGCCTGATCATCGGCATGCCAAACAACTCCGTTACAGAAAGGGAAACAAGGCTGAAAAAAGTTAGGGCGCCCCGGCAGCGTTAACATCCCCGTATTGACGTTGCTGCCTAACCACATCTAAACGATGATTTGCCCCAGGGTGTTTTTATATTTCCACTGCCTGTCAGAATCCTTCACTTACCTATATGGCATTGATGCGAGAGCTTGTGATTACGCAGTACAGCAATTGGAAACGGGGAATTGAAATAGGAAAATTGCAACGCGATCTTTTTACAATAATATACCTTCACGGGATTAAAAATTTATTATGAGAGCAACCTGCTGTTCTATTAGTTTTCTACTCATTATAGTGAGCGTGTTCCCGCTTGTCGTGCATGCACAGAAAGCCGACAACAAGGTGCGCGTTATTATGATAGGTGCGCACCCTGACGATTGTGACCAGGGTGGCGGCGGAACGGCGGCGCTATTAGCACAAATGGGCTATGAAGTAAAATTTGTTTCCGTTACAAATGGTGACGCCGGTCACCAAACTTTAAAGGGAGCTGAACTTGCAAAGAGAAGATTTGCAGAGACGCAGGAGGCGGGCAAACGTTTAGGCGTAACTTATGACGTACTGAACAACCATGATGGTCTTTTGATGCCAACACTTGATGTGAGACTCGCTATCATAAAAAAAATACGTGAATGGAATGCTGATGTCGTTATCGCGCCACGGCCGAACGATTATCATCCGGATCATCGCTACACGGGCGTTTTGGTGCAGGACGCTGCATACATGGTTTCGGTGCCGAATATTGCACCTGATGTCCCTGCACTCAAAAAAAATCCTGTTTTCTTGTACTACCAGGATCGTTTTCAAAAGCCAAACCCCTTTCGGCCTGACATCACTGTTGATATTACAACAGTGTTTGACAAAAAAATATCGGGTCTTGACGCGCACGAATCACAGATGTATGAATGGTTACCGTGGATAGGTCATTTTTTGGATCAGGTTCCTAAAGATAAAAATGAACGTGTCAAGTGGCTTGCTCAACGAAGAGCAGGCACGATTAGTGCCGAAGTAAGAGCAGCATTGGAGAAATGGTACGGGAAAGAGAAGGCCGCTGCAGTGAAATATGCTGAAGCATTTGAAATCTGCGAATATGGCGCGCAACCCGATGAAACGGAAATAAAAAGGCTATTTCCGATGTTAGGGAAGTAATGGCATTGGAACTTATTTTTTCAGATAGGCACAAGGAACATTTTGAGGAGTGTAATTGATTTTATACGCGCGGTTAAGAAGCTGCGACACTGTTTTTGAGATCACAATTTCATTTCGATGCATTTGGGGAAGCAAGCCCATCATTGCGTAGCTAATTGGATTTACCGCTGGGATCAGGGTTTCCCATTCATAACCCTTGCCCCAAATAAGTCCCGGCACGGTTAGTTTCAGGTCGGCAGATTGAGAAAGGAGAAAGTTAAGCATGTCAATAGAATGGTTAGAGTTTTGGTTGACAGTGTGGAAAATGGGCGTTTGTCCACCGAATCCATTTTCATCAAACCCTGCTGTTGTGTTAACGCTTGCTCCGTGTTTAACGAGCACTTCCGCACATGACACGTGATTGAACTCTGCACAAATGTGAAGCAAACTGACTTTATACAGTGGAGTATAAGCGCATCGGAGTGTATACGTTGTCTTAATGGCGCTCGAATTATTGTCCAGGTAAGTGTTCAACATGGGAGCATCGTCTAAGAGAACGGACAACAAAATTTTATCATTAAAATCTAGACCAAAGTCTACAAAGGCTTTGACGCAATCCTTAAAACGCGGGCTCCTGGTGTATTCGCTCGTTAATTCGTAAATAAGCGGTTCATCTCTAAAAACATCATTTGGATTCACGCCGTTTGAAAAGCATTCCCTGATGCCTTCTATTGAGTGGAGTTCGATATCCTCAATGAGTTTATTCAAATAATCCATACGGCAAAACTCGAGAAAGTTTAACTTACTAAAAAAACCAACTGTTATGAATAAGTCCCGTCGCGCGTTCTTGCGAAAACTGGGTGCCTCTGCTGTGGCACTGCCGTTGTTTCAAAACATTATCCCGACAAATGAAGAGCAAAAGACGAGAAAATTTTCTGACGGACCAGCCCTGCGGGTTGCGATCATGGGCTTGGGAAGTTATGGTACAAGGGTTGCCGACGCAATGCAGTCATGCTCCAAGGCAACGTTGGTTGGCGTTGTTAGTGGAACTCCGTCCAAGATAAGCACGTGGCAGACTAAATATAACATTCCAGAAAAGAATTGCTATAACTACGAAAACTTTGATAGGATTAAAGATAATCCGGATATAGATGCCGTATATGTAATCACTCCAAACGCACTTCATAAGGATGGAGTCGTTCGCACTGCCAAAGCAGGCAAGCATGCGATCTGCGAAAAACCAATGGCGGTGAATGCCAAAGAAGGACTGGAGATGGTGGATGCTTGCAAGAAAGCAAACGTGAAACTGCTGGTAGGTTACCGCATGCATTTTGAGCCAAAAACACTTGAGATTATCAGAATGCGAAAAGACGGAGAGCTCGGCAAGATTTTATTCTTCCAGGGCTTGAGTGGGTTCAGGATAGGCGATCCCACTCAGTGGCGATTGAACAAACAATTGGCCGGTGGCGGCGCAATGATGGATATCGGAATTTATTCAATAAATGGCGCAAGATACATGGTGGGGGAAGAGCCGATATGGGTTACAGCTCAGGAAACGAAAACTAACCATGAAAAATTCAAGGAAGGCGTTGATGAAACCATTCAGTTCCAGTTGGGCTTTCCCGGCGGAGCGGTAGCCTCTTGTTTGTCCACTTACAATATGAGTAATCTTGATCGTTTTTTCCTGGACGGTGAAACGGGATTTGCGGAATTATTACCCGCAACCGGCTATGGACCAATTAAAGGTCGAACGCACAACGGGGAATTAACTCAACCGCATCAAACGCACCAGACCGTGCAAATGGATGAAATGGCTTCCATGATTTTGGAAGGGAGGCAGCCTATTGTTCCCGTCGATGGTGGAGAAGGGGTAAAGGACCTGAAAATTATAGATGCAATCTATTTAGCAGCGAAGAAAGGAAAGAAAATAGATCTAAAATTATAGGTAAGCGTCCCACCTGTCCACACTTGCTTAATGTGTATGCATTTAGGAGTCGCAGCATCGTTAATAGTTGTATTTGAGTGGCACCTCAACTTCATTGCCTGAGCCGGCAGTTACATTTGCACTGGTTAGTTGCTTGGTTGGGTTTACAAACACCCACAACAGGCTTCCGATAAACAATACTGCTGACACGACGAATAACGGCGCATTAAAACTGTGAGTAAGATCAGCAATTTTTCCAAAAGCGATCGCTAAGAAAAATGCGCCGACCTGGCCAAAAAAATTCATTATTCCTGCAACGGTCCCGACGCAGTTGCCGCCTATATCGACGCAGGTGGAAAATGAAACCAGCGGATTGAATGAATAGCAAAGCTGGCCAAGATACAGACAAATTACAACCACCGTGTTATTTGGTGTCAGTGCTGCAATCAAAAAGGACGTTGCCAAAAGACCCAGGGGCACCATGCCGAAAAATCTTCGGCCAAATGTTAGCCCTCTTTTTCTGACTAACCAATCATTCAAAAAACCTCCCCCAAATACCCCTAACATCCCGATTAGAAAAAAATAAGAGGTAATCTTCTTCATATCGTTTTCCGCAAAATGTCGTCCCTCTTGCAAGTAGATTGGCATCCAGGCAATGAAAAAATACTGTGCCCATTGAGAACAAAATAACTGTCCTACCAATGCCCACAAGCTTCGGCTTTTCAAGGCTATGGCCCACGAAAAACTTTGCTTGTGACTCTTAACACGCCTGTTATTCTCTATAAACTTTCTTTCTTCGGCAGGTACACTCGCTATTTCTGAAGGATTGTTTCGGAACCATAAAATGCAAACAAGCACCCACACCACTCCAATAGCCCCATTTACGAAAAATGAAGCGCGCCAACCAAAAGCAACGGCTATCGGAATCACAATAAGCGGAGCAATCGCTGCTCCTGCATTTTGCCCGATGAACAATGATGACATACTTCTTGCCGTTTCACCAACAGGAAACCAGCGAGATATCACTGCGGAACTTGTCGGATAAGCGCCTGATTCACCCATTCCAAAAAGAAAGCGGATAATTAGCAATGAAACAAGACCAGAAGTGGCTCCTGTCAGAGCAGTAAATAATGACCACCACAAAACAATGCGGATAAAAACGGCTCTCTGGCCAATACGGTCACCCAATATACCCGAAGGAATTTCAAAGAGTGCGTAGGCCAGGGAAAATGCTCCCAACACCCAACCAAACTGTTCATTGGTTAGATGGAAATCATTCTTGATTCTCACTCCAACAAGGGAAATGCAAACCCGGTCGAGATATGTGATAAACGTTAGAAAGAAAAGGAAAACAAGTACACGGTAACGGTATGGGAACTTAAAATTCATCAACTTCCTTTTGTCCGGAGGGGCTGATTAATCCGCCAATTCAATCCACACGGGGGCATGATCGCTCGATTTCTCCCAACCGCGTACGTGCCGGTCAACACCGGCCTTCTTAAGCCGTTTGTCGACATGTTTACTAAGTAAAAAATGATCGATTCGCAAGCCTGCATCGCGTTCGTAAGCATTCCGGAAGTAATCCCAGAAAGTATAGATTTTTTCCTCCGGATAAAGTTTTCTTATTGCGTCGGTCCAACCCTGTGACACCAGGTTTTTGAAGGCGGCACGTGTCTCCGGCCGGAACAAAGCGTCCTTTACCCAGCGTTCTGGCTTATACACGTCCAATTCGGTGGGCATTACATTGTAGTCGCCGGTCAACACTACAGGCTGGTTCGATTTGAGAAGCTGCGATGCATGCGCGGTTAACCGTTCAAACCATGCAAGTTTGTAGTCAAATTTTGGCCCGGGCGCAGGATTCCCATTGGGCAAATAAAGACATCCAATCAAAACGTCATCAACTACTGCTTCAATGTAGCGACTGTGAAGATCTTCCGGATCACCCGGAAGAGCGCGGCAAACTTCCTTGACTGGCTTGTTACGGGTGAGGATAGCAACACCGTTCCAACTTTTTTGTCCATGCCAAATACCGGCATATCCTGCATTTTTAATGGCTTCTTCTGGAAATTTTTCTTGGGGAGCCTTTAACTCCTGCAAGCAAACAACATCGGGGGAGGCCTCATTTAACCAGCGCAAAAGAACTGCGAGACGACCATTAACGCCATTCACATTATAGGTTGCTATTTTCATGCTGGAAAGTTCTAGATTATTTTCGAAGATAAAGGTTATTGTCAAACCCGCTCTTGCCGCGTGAAAAGTTAGCTTGTTTCAACGCTTCTTCTTTAATATCCAATTGCACTTCGTTACGTTCTTTGTATCCTTATTGCGGTCACAACGGTCCAAAAGGCGCACAAAGTAGCTCGCATGCTCAATTCTGCTCATATCGATACGACAATTCTCGCTTATCTTTATTCATCTAACACTTTTACTATGAGAAAACTTACAATATCCATTGCTTTTGCATGCACGATTAATTTGTTTGCGTTTGCGCAGGAAGGATATGATAAACATCCCAACACGTCATCAGCAGGCTGGGCGGATCTTTTTAAAACCGACCTAAGCAATGCAATCTTCACAAAGAGTGTATGGACTGTAACCGACGGTGTGTTCACCGCTTCGAAGGATGAAGCCTTGTGGACGGAGAAAGCGTATGATAATTTCATTCTTGATCTCGAGTTTAAAAACGCCGAGGGAACCAACAGTGGTGTGATCGTCCACGCCAGTGATATAAAGGATTGGATACCGCATTCGGTGGAAATCCAGATCGCGGACGACTATTCCGAGAAATGGAATAAGGTCTCACCGACCTGGCAGTGCGCAGCCATATTCGGTCACCAGGCCGCCAGTAAGCGCACGGTGAAAAAAGCGGGAGAGTGGAATCATTATACGATTACCTGCGTTGACAAAAAGATTTGGGTGGTTCTTAATGGTGACCTCGTGAATATATGTGATATGAGTTTGTACACTTCAGCAAAAGCAAATCCAGATGGAAGCGAAATCCCATCATGGCTGAGCAATCCAATGGCTTCCCTTCCTCTGCATGGGCATATCGGTTTCCAGGGTAAGCACGCCGACGCAACCATTTACTTCAGGAATATTAAAATAAAGGAATTAAGATAGCGGACGCCTGCCTGTTCAACATGATTTGAGCAAATCCGCGGGATGGAAACAAAACTCCAAGCTGCAAGCATTCGCTGCGAATGCCGATATTAAGTAATTGTGCAAGCTTGCTTCAGCGCGGGCAGCAATATATGCTACCTTCAATTTCTGATTATTCATTCTAAACATAGAAATCATGTTCGATGAAATCTTAACGATGGTGAAGGACCAACTGGGAAAGAATCAGCAGGTCTCATCCGCCATCCCCGCTGATCAGCAAGACGCCGTTCATCGTGAAGTGGCAAACCAGGTGACTAATGAATTAAAAAGCCAGGCGGTGGCGCAAGGGGGAGCAGGCGGGTTGTTATCAAAGTTGCAGGAAGCCATTGGATCCGGTAGCCCTGTTGTCAATGCTATTGAAGGCGGCTTAGTGAGCAGTTTGGGAAGCAGATTCGGTTTGCCCCCCTCAATTACGGGCGCTATCGCGGGCGCTCTGCCAGGGCTGCTGCAAAAGTTTGTACACAAAGCCAACGATCCCAACGACAGCAGCATAACTAAAGAAAGTATTGATCAATCGTTGCCGAAGGGTGTCTCGACACTTCCGGGGCCTTAATAATTGAAGGAGTCCGGTCGTTCGATGCACTTGTGGAGGAAACAGGAATTTTGTTTTTCAAATTTGCTGAAGGAAATAATATTGTGTCAAGGGGAATTTTATGAAAGGGAACTGCTCCACAATAAATGGTATCCGTCTTCCTTTCCCTTAATGCAGGTGAACACCATTGAAGTGATAAACGGCATGTTGATTGAAGCATTGTCATTGTTCATTACTCCGGTAAACGATAATGTGCCACTCGCATAAGCTTCGGTCGAGGATGTTTCAACAGCCTGCCATTCCTTGGGAACCTCTTCGTTTGCAAATCCAACATCATACCGCCGGCTGGCCAGTTTTTCTACCAGGTTTTCCAGCAGCTCGGGCTGATCCAATGTAGCGGTGATATTTACTAATTTGTTGTTCATAATCATGGTTCCTGTTATCATTATGCTGTTGATTTTTGAACCGTTTGCTTATTTGACGTGGAAATAGCTATTCAGGTAACATTTTAATTTGTTATAAAAAACAAAATTTTGAAACTCGCTTTTTTCAAATACGGATAATTCCAGCCTTTGGTTTCCCATATTTCACCTTTGACCGCGTAGGGAAATCGTCAAGCCCGGACGGTCATTTAATAACCAACATATTACTCTATCTGGTCAATCACTGTTCCCGCGTCTACGTACAAGGTATAACTCAATACAGCCGTTTTTGTGAGGAACTTACCGAACGGTAGCGCCTGGTTGGTAAATGGTAGTAAAGGTTAAATGAGCCGTGCGATTAAATAGCGGTTATAGCTACAACGCATGCTGGTGTAGCCAGACTGAAGAGAGGTATTGTAAAGGGGGTTTCTAAAAGCAACGAACGCAGACCGACAACGGCTTGTTAAAAAAGGTTTACTATTATGAGTGTTATTTCATCTGGGACACGATTTGCTTACACAAAGCAGCTACATCACCATCGTAATGATGCCCACCTGCCATTTTAATCAGCTTCTTATTTTTTAAGGTTACCTCAGCAAAAGGAAAGCCGCTTTCATCATCGCCTGTAATAATGATCACCGGTTTTGAAGTCTTGTTGATCTCAGCAGGAACGCTCTCACCGGAGTTGTCGCCCCAACCCAACATTTGCAACACATGAATTTCAAAATCTGTTTTAGGGGAAGGAGACAACAGAATAAGCTGAGCGACCTTGTCCGCAACGGCTGCCGAGAAGTGTGTGACCATGAACGGAGCCACATCAGCCCCGAATGAATACCCGATAAGTACAATATTCTTCTGTTTCAAGGCCGACTCGTTAATAACACTTTCAATACTACCGGCGGCTTCCTTTGGTGTCCGCTTCTTCCAGAAATACTCCTTTGCGTTTAATCCAATAACGGCATAGCCTTGCCTATTCAAATTCTGCATTAGTGACGTCGAGAATTTATTAAATCCGCCGTCGCCTGAAATATAAAACACCACCGGTTTTGTGGTATCTGTACTGTTCAAGCGGGAAATTGGCAACGACGTCTTTTGAGCTCGCAACACATGACACGCGCCAAGTAATAGTAGAAAGATTAAACAAGGTCTTTTCATCGCGAAGAAAGTTGCATGGCTTTATTCAATGCAGCGGGTAATTGTAATAGGTCAAAATCATTTTCGTACACCAGGTATTTATTTACCCATGTAGTAGCATATTTTTCTTTGAATTCGCGCAAGCCAGTGTAATGTCGGAAACGCTTAATTTTTTCGTATGCATAGCGTATCAAACGTTCAGCAGCATTTCCTGGCTGTTCAATGCCCGCCATTGGCACCAACCCCAGGTTGAGCCAGTTCAATTTTTTCTCTCTCGCATATTTTACCAACTCAATAATCAGTGCATCCATACAACCACCCGGAGCATCAGCCGTTTTTCTAATGAGGTCGTAGGTACATTCCTCTGGTGCAAAATCGGGAATGATATTCAAAAAGGCGTGCAATCTTTCCGATGCGTCACGAAGAATGATCACGTCCTGGCGTGCTATCTCGTCCTCATCGAACACGCCCTGGGAAAAGACGATTTCTTTTTTCCCATAATGATTTAACCATTCGTCCGAAACTCTTTTTAGCTCCTCGGTAAGGTCTCCAGACAGGGGAGCACGGCAGATTGTTGTATAAAAACCTTTTCGCTGTAAGCTATTCAGGGCATTTCGAAGAGACTTTTTATCCCTTCCTTCCAACGAAAATTTGCCTAACTCCAGCACCGCCTCCTGCCCAATTAGTAGCTTCCTTTTCTTTAAATAATTGAAATAAGAAATGCCTGTTTCATCTACCCGGTAAAAGGCTGTTTTCAGACCCATCTTGTGACAATGCCTGTCAAATTCCTGTAACACCGGGATTTTGTAGTCGTCTGCACATACCGGTTCCTCAAGCACAATGGCAAATCCATTAGCGACGCGGTAAGCTATAAACGCTTCAAAGCGGTCAGAGAAGAAATACAATTTGTCGCGATACGTCTTAAAGTGATCAACTGGTGAGTCACCAAATCGCTCAACCAGGTCGAGCGCTTTTTCGCGGGAAGTTATCGCGTGTTGCTTGAGGTGAAAATAAGGCTTCATAATCGTGAATACTAAGAAACTCCAGGCTATGAAGCCGAGAAGATGAGCCATCCAGATAAATTCATGACCAAACCGTGTCAGGGGTCTGATACCATTGTCATTCATCAGCAAAAAATTCTTGCAGGCAAATAACAATGATTGCCGCCAGTTGAACTCCACGCCCAAGTGCCGCTTGTCAATAAAATAGAAACCAATAAACCCAAAAATGAGCACGGCGACAAAAATAAACGCTGTGGTTTTTATCCCTAACTGCAACAACTGGCTATTTGTTTTCAGTCGATATTGTTTCACGCTTACCAGTAAAATAATAATAACCGAAGCGGCAAGGATCGCCTCTTCATAATCGAGGGCTTTTAAAATGTGGCCCATGAAAGATAATGTTGCCAGGATCATGGCAAGTACCCAGGCGTTTCGCTGTCCCTGTATGAGAAATGCCGAGGTTACCAACAATATGACACCGATTAGGAGCACCATAACATTCGTTGCATAAATGGAGTTTAACGGAATAAACTCGTGCAACAATCGAAGACGGTTTGCAATTGGCGGGGTAATAACCGATAAAATGTTAATGACTCCGAGGGCAAAAACGAGGAAGGCTGGAAGCACTCTTGCAAAAATGTGTCGCCCGTGCCACAAGTAAGAAAAAAAACCCGCGACCAGTGGGAGCCAGAACTCAAAGAAACGGTATAGGATGGTGACAGCGACCGCATTTACCGGTGAATAGCCAAACAAGGACAATATGTACACCATCGAAAGTTCCACTGCACCAAGTCCTCTAAGGAAGGGAGAAATGACCATTAATAAGACAGAGATAACGTAGGCAACCGCGCTTGCAAGGAAGGATGCCGAAAGTCCCAGCGCTTTTGTTGCAATGAACACGTGCAACATGCCGCAACACTCCACGCCGAGTGAAAACAAAACTGCAACGGCCACATGCTTTGCCGACAGATTCGCTGAAAATAACTCATCAACGTAAGGACTAATTTTTGGAAATTTCTTTTCCAACCATTGATACAATTTTCCTCGTTGTCGGAAAGACCGAAAAGCTGAATAAGTAAGGACTAAGGCTACGAAAAGGATAAGCAGACTCTCACCTGTGTGGAGAATATTCCTTGAGCGGAAAAAAGTATAGATGAGAACAGGTGTTCCAACAATAAATACAGTGAGTAAACCAACAAAGGCATAAATTCCCGACGCCTGATGCACCTGCATTTTTGTCAATCCATTTCTGCGAATGTTGGAAGGAGAGTAAGCGAGCGAGCTAACGCCACCTGCTGGCAAAAACACACTCAGGAAATTTCGCTTTAAAAAAAGTTCGATTGCCTGCTTCCACTGAAGCTTTGTGCCAATAGCCGTAAACGCGGTCACATACATGCCACTTTGCAAAAGAATGTATACCATGGTAACACTTACTCCCAGCCAAACCCAGGTGCTATCGGCAGCAGCGATCTGGTGCTCTAATGA
>AR_comb_assmDRAFT_10599802_pt1 | contig 12329 bp, 12 predicted proteins | sample ArasoioldDNA_FD_10543 | JGI IMG/M metagenome (IMG submission 10543) | reverse complement strand
CTGGCCATGAAGTTGACGTTGTCGGTGAGATCTTTCCACGTGCCGGCTACACCGGGAACTTGCGCCTGGCCACCGAGCTTGCCATCTGAACCCACTTCGCGCGCGACGCGAGTCACTTCGGCGGCGAATGCGTTCAACTGGTCCACCATCGTATTGATGGTTTCCTTCAGTAGCAGAATTTCACCGCTGACGTTGACGGTGATCTTCTTGGAAAGATCGCCGCTGGCAATTGCCGTTGAAACTTCGGCGATGTTTCGTACTTGGCCAGTCAGGTTGCTGGCCATCGAGTTCACAGAATCGGTTAAGTCCTTCCAGGTTCCGGCGACGCCCGGGACGAGCGCTTGTCCACCCAGCTTGCCGTCCGTTCCGACTTCGCGAGCGACACGCGTCACTTCGGATGCGAATGATCGTAACTGATCCACCATCGTGTTGATGGTGTCCTTGAGTTCGAGAATTTCGCCCTTTACATCGACGGTGATCTTGCGCGACAGGTCGCCGCGAGCCACAGCTGTAGCAACCTCAGCGATGTTTCGCACTTGGCCAGTCAGGTTGCTGGCCATGAAATTCACGTTGTCGGTAAGGTCCTTCCACGTACCGGCGACCCCCGGCACCTGCGCCTGACCACCGAGCTTGCCTTCCGTTCCGACTTCACGAGCCACGCGGGTCACTTCGCCCGCGAATGCGTTCAACTGATCCACCATCGTATTGATGGTGTTCTTCAACTCGAGAATTTCGCCCTTTACGTCGACCGTGATCTTGCGCGACAAATCGCCGCGGGCGACAGCCGTAGTCACTTCAGCGATGTTGCGGACTTGACCCGTGAGGTTTCCGGCCATGGAGTTCACGGAATCGGTTAAATCCTTCCAGGTGCCGGCGACGCCGGGCACGTTTGCCTGTCCACCCAAACGCCCTTCCGTTCCGACTTCGCGAGCGACTCGCGTCACTTCGCCGGCGAACCGGTTCAGCTGATCGACCATCGTGTTCAGAGTTTCTTTGAGTTGGAGGATCTCGCCGCGTACATCGACTGTGATCTTGCGCGAGAGATCACCGCTGGCAATGGCTGTGGCGACCTCTGCGATGTTTCGGACCTGACCAGTCAGGTTGCTGGCCATGAAGTTCACGTTGTCCGTAAGGTCTTTCCACGTTCCGCCGACGCCAAATACCTGCGCCTGACCGCCGAGTTTGCCTTCTGTACCGACTTCGCGAGCTACGCGGGTTACTTCGCCGGCGAACGCATTCAACTGGTCCACCATCGTATTGATGGTGTCTTTGAGTTCCAGAATCTCACCTTTCACGTCGACCGTGATCTTTCGCGACAGATCGCCGCGGGCCACAGCAGTGGTTACCTCTGCAATGTTGCGCACTTGCGCCGTCAAATTGCCGGCCATCGCATTCACCGAGTCGGTAAGGTCTTTCCAGGTACCAGCCACGCCTGGCACCACAGCCTGTCCGCCGAGTTTTCCGTCAGTACCAACCTCTCGGGCCACGCGCGTCACTTCCGACGCGAATGAGCGCAACTGATCGACCATCGTGTTGATGGCTTCTTTCAACTGCAGAATTTCGCCCCGCACGTCGACCGTAATTTTGCGGGAGAGGTCGCCACTGGCAACTGCGGTTGCAACTTCTGCAATATTGCGGACCTGTCCGGTGAGGTTGCTCGCCATCAGGTTGACGTTATCTGTGAGGTCTTTCCACGTTCCGGCGACATCTGGTACTTGTGCCTGGCCGCCGAGTTTGCCCTCCGTTCCGACTTCGCGGGCCACGCGCGTCACTTCTGCAGTGAAGACACCCAACTGCTGAATCATCGTGTTAACAAGATTGGCCGAGCGGAGGAACTCGCCTTCAAGCGGACGCCCATCAACGTCCAGACGGACGGTTTGGGTGAGATCACCTTGGGCCACTGCGGCGATAGCCCGGGTCACTTCGGCGGTGGGTCGCAGCAAGTCCTCCACCAGTGTATTCACCGAAACTTCCATCTCGCCCCAGGCTCCACGAGACTCATGAAATCGTGTCCGCTCGCGTGTCTTGCCCTGTTTTCCTACAACATGACCGACTCGCTTGAGCTCCTGAGCCATGTGCTGGTTGGCGGAAACAATCTCGTTGAAAGTATCGGCGATCTTTCCCGCAAGGCCGACCCATGTTCCAGGAAGGCGTACCGTGAAATCGCCGTCCCGCATGCTCTGGAGACTCGCCAAAATCACGGTTAAATCGATCGCACCGTCATCCGATTTCGATTTTCCGTTCTGCTTAGGTAATGGCCCTATCGGCGCGTCCGAGGATGGCAAGACTTCGTTGAGCGAAGCAGATCTTTTCATTTACTTAATCTCCCGTGAGTTCAGAGGCGCTGTCGAAAGAGGCTCCCGCTGCAACAATTCTGCCGCGTACGTACGCCCGGCATGGCGGGGTACTTACTTTCAAACGCTTCTGACTCGTAAGGGAAGTATTTCGTGCAAACGCAATGGAGGCCGTGGCTCCCACCTCGGCACCCCATCAGCAATTGGAGCATGAAGCGGGAAGTGAATCCCTAAGGTAATTCCTGTAGGAGGGCTTGAAACCAATCCGGTTAGACGGCGCTTTTTGCGGTGACTTGGGAGAAGCTCCCGAGGATGATCTGCCAGGGGCTCACCTGTCGGTAACCCGTCTACTCAGTGCGAAAAGATTGTGGCGCCCCGTATGTGGTCAGGACGCCACACATTTTCTTTGTCAGGCGGCACTTCGGCCCAACACGAAGTGCAGGATCAGAGAAATGACTGCGAAGACCAGTAGCAGGTGAATCAAGCCGCCTGCCACGTGAAACACGGTAAATCCACCCAGCCATGCAATCAGCAAGATGATGAATAGTACTGTCCAGATGCTCATGAGCTCGTCATCTCCTTAGAGTTGAAAACTTAACGCCGCACTGGTCCTCCGGTGCTAGTTGTTGACCGGATCAAGCTCCACATTATTGGTGAGTGCTCTTCGTGTCAGTAGCGAGAACCATGTATCTGCACAAAATTGTGTGTGTATTTCCATCGAATGAGGAGAGACCCAGTCGGCATGGCAGACCCAGAAATGAACCAACCTTAAGATCGGTTTGGCAACTAACGTCAATTGGGCTTTCTTACGACCGCAGTTGATGTGTGCGCAGTTGGTTGAGGATAAAGTGGTGCCCACTCAAACCTTCTTAGCCGCCGAAGTAGATCGAGATCACGATCTCTTATGAAATATCTCCGCCGGAGTGCGTCACGCATCCTGAGCCTGCTCATTTTGGCGGTTGGGCTGCCTCCTGCCTCGAATGCCTACTCTGTACTTACCCATGAACAAGTTGTTGATCTTCTATGGAAGGACCAAATCCAGCCTCTCCTAACCAAACGCTTTCCCGATGCCAGCGAAGAGGACTTGAGAAAGGCGCACGCATTTGCCTACGGTGGGTCTCTGATTCAGGACATGGGCTACTACCCATTTGGAAACAAGTTTTTCAGCGATCTCACACACTATGTGCGCAGCGGTGATTTCATCGTCAATCTGATCGATGAATCGAGTGATCTGAACGAGTACGCGTTTGCGCTTGGAGCCCTGGCGCATTATTCCGCCGACAACATGGGACATCCCACCATCAACGAATCCGTAGGGTTGTCGTTTCCTAAGCTTCGCAAGAAGTATGGTCCCATGGTTACGTATGAGGACAATCCAAAGGCGCACATCCGGACCGAGTTCGGTTTTGATATGACGCAGGTGGCGAAAAATCGCTACACTTCGGACCGCTACCACGACTTCATCGGATTCGAAGTATCGAAGCCACTATTGGATCGGGCCTTTCAGGACACTTATGGCTTTCCCCTCAGCGACGTGATTGCGAACGAAGATCTGGCAATCGGGACATTCCGTCGCGCAATCAGCAAGATCATTCCGGAGATGACCAGAGTAGCGTTACTGGCTCGAAAGAAAGAACTGGTCGCGGAGACGCCAAACTTCAATTCAAGAAAATTTCGCTACTATCTTTCACGAGCGGATTACCAAAAAGAGTGGGGCAAAGGGTATCGCCGGCCCGGATTCGGCACCCGAGTTCTGGCGTTTTTTCTGAAGTTTGTTCCCAAGACGGGACCGTTCAAAGCTGTTGATTTCGAGATTCCAACTCGAAAGACTGAGGATCTATATATCGCGAGTGTGAATCGCACGTTAGAGAACTATGGATCTCTGCTCGTCGCGGTCAAGAAAGGAAATCTTCAACTTCCCAACACTGATTTCGATACAGGGAAGATGACTCGGGCCGGCGAATACGCTAGGACCGATAGATCGTACGCTCACCTGCTTGATCAGTTGGCTCGAAACAACTTTCAGCAGATTACTCCAGATCTGCGGAAAGATATTTTGACTTTTTACATTGATACCAATGCTCCCATCGCGACAAAGAAGAAGGCGTCAGACTGGGAAAAGACGCAGAACCAAATCGAACAGTTGAAGGCGGTTACTCCCCGGGAATCCCCAGCGATTCAAACAAGCGAGATTTTCCACTAGTGGTTTCTCGAATGCTGCGAGAACCCATTTTCCCCAACCCCAAGCCTCAAGTCTGCAACTAAAAGAACGCAGTCTAGTCAATCGTTGAGTGCGCCAAGAAGCGACTCAAGGGAGGAATGTTTTCATGGCAGACGATATGGAGAAGAACCGTCAGCAACCCGGACAATCCGGTCAACAAAGTGGTCAATCTGGTCAGTCGGGAAGTCAGAGTGGTCAATCTGGCCAACGCGGCCAAACTGGTCAACCCGGCCAGCAACAGAGCGGACAGCCTGGCCAGAAGAAGAGCGGCCAAGGAGAGGATGACGATGAGAGCCTCAACAAGGAGCGCCGCGCTTCCTAATTCTTGATCCCATATTAAGCACCAAAGGTCCCGGCCTAGTGCCGGGCCTTTTTTTCTCTAATTAAGCACGCTTCAAAAATGTGAGACCTAATGTGATAACTGATAGTCGTGAATCGCATCGATTGGAACCAGAGGTCGGGTCGTCCGTCGGCCTGCTAGAGAAATCTCAAGGCCTGGTGCCTCCTCGGTGTATTGCGAATCACAATTCACGTTGCCCACATAAGGCTCTGCAGTCCCGCCTTCGAAGCCAGGGCACTTTATGTCGAGAGTTTCTCCTCGTATCACCTGCTCATACCAACCGTGTCCCACAGCGCCAACGCTATTGATACGGGCTATCATGTTGACGGGGACACGGCAGGGAGCGGGATGGTGAAAAATCGGGCCAATCCAGTATCGCAATCGATGAATCAAAAACCCAATGATGACAAGGAACTTTCATGACTAGTCAGTCTGCCTTCTTGAACGCCAAACAACTGGGGCTAGGGGATCATGTAGCCTTCTTCTTCAAACGAAACGAGGATCGTCTCTCGTTCGTGATTCCCTACATGATTGAGGGGCTTCGAAACAATGAGCGCTGCGTCTACGTCGCCGACGAAAATACGGTGCCAGAAATTCTATTGGAGTTCAGAAAGGCAGGCGTCGATATTGATGCATCCAGCGCCAGCGGCGCCCTAAGCGTCGTCACCAAGCACGACACCTACCTGCGACATGGAATTTTCGATCCGGAGAAAATGATCGCTGATCTGGACGGGGACGTGAGGTATGCGCTCCAACATGGCTTTTCGGGCCTTCGGATTACGGGGGAAATGTCATGGGCTCTGGACTTGCCTTCCGCTCTGAGTCGCCTCTGCGAATATGAACAAGAACTATACCGGCACTGGCCAGCCCAACTCGCCGGACTGTGCCAATACAATGAGTCGCTCTTCCCCAGCGATGTGATCGAGAGGATGGCGAAGTGCCATTGCGTAGTTGTGCGTGACGGAACCATTGTGCGTAATCACTCGATGAGTCCGTTAGCGTAAATATGGCGGCCAACTACGAGAACGAGAAGTGGGTTGCACTCTACCAAAGTGCCATATTGGAGCTGCAACAGTCTCTTCTCGCCGGGCGCATATCGGAGGCTCGCACTGAAATCACCAAGCGCATTGAAAAGCTGTTCGGCATGCCCGGCCTGCACGCCGAGGAGCGCCAGGCAATTGACGATGCGCTAAGTGGTCTGCGGTCGCTGGAACGCGAAGAAGTCCGTTACGCCGAGGATCAACAACAGAAACTGGCGCAAGAGGCGCTTGAAAAACTGCGGTCGATTGAACCCAAGATTACGCAGGGGGAATCCGGATAACCTGACGAACGTTAGGCAGTTCTTTCCTCTACACACTCATCTGTATTGCTTCCAATTGGCGGCAAGCTGAGTATTCAGGCTGTGGAGCCTACGACCCCCACAAAGTGCTGGATATGCGGCACACTTGTTTCCCCGCAAGATGCCGGTATAGACGAATTTGGCCTTTCCGTTCATAAGAAATGCCAAGACGAATGGCTGAGCGCAAGGCCGCCTCCACGAAGACGAAAATCCAATTGACTTTGAGGTTTTGACGTTTAACCCAGGGGTTCAACAATCTCAGTTGGGGTTCCTACGTTTTGGGACACCCATGGGGTCATAACCGATCGTGGAATACCGTGCAACAACTTTTAAGTATCGCGTCTTGGCGCTTTCGAATCTCAAGTAGTTCGTAACGCAACTTCAAAACGCTCTCCCGAATCTCGCGGATGTTCAGAGCACAAAACAGCGTATAGTGGGCAAAAGACAAATTAGCATTCTTCCGACAAAGCCAGTCGGTCCCTTGCGAAATTTGCCTAGGAGACCGCGTGTCAAATTCCTCCCAGGATGGACCCCCTAACGGCGCCCCCACAGCAGCGAAAATCTTTCGCATGTTTCGTGAAACGACGATTGCCAGCATTTCAGGTTTGAAGGTACTGCTGGATGAGATGCGCCGATCTCCGTGCCGAAGTTGTGACGGTCGAATCCCGGACGAAGGATGGCGACGCCGATGGAGCTTTTCTCCTGCCAGCAGAGTCGCGTTGTGGAATTAATAGACGCGGCGCAGGCGACGGAGGCTTAGTGATCGCTCTGCCTCACGGGGCAAGCAGATGGGCGGATTGGTGATGGGAACTGACATCAAAGACTCAATCTTTACCGATGCTGAAAAAGGACTTCTGGAGCAGGCATTTCAGCTTCGTGAAAGCCAGACGGAAAAGCAACGCGCCATCATGCGTGCCGAGTTTGAAGTGAATTGGCCTGCGCTGGTTGCTTACGTCAAACAGAGTGCAGCGCGTGGCGAAGAGATGAGGGGCGATGTGCTGTTCGCGTTAGGCGAGGGCCAAGGCGGTCCATCTATTGAAAAAGTCGTATGGTACATGCTCGACTGGGCCGTCCTGATGAGCACCAAAACGGGTTCTTTGAAGCCCTCACTTGCTGAATACGTAAATGATTGACGAAAAATCGCGATCTACTCAAAATCGGGTAACAACAGCATGAGCATGGAAGCCGAAGTCATTGCCATCGGGCCGTTCTCGCTCAACGTCGCAGGATTCATGGAGTACCCGCAGGAGCGCTATCGAGAGACACGCGACGGCGTTCCCGTGCTGAGAGTATTGTTCCACGCCTACAGCGGAACAAACGTCAGCAGGGAAATGGCTTCCTGTCTCGGCGTTCAGGCGTGGGACTTCAATACTCACCATCTGAATCCCAGCGTGGCTGACATTGACAAGCTGCGCTTGATGTTCGATGCCACCGAGGTGAATGCATTCCTAGCTTTGCGTGACGCAGGCTTTCAGTTCTACTTCAAGCCGAACGGATAAGCACTCATCATCCTGTCAGGAGTAACAGTTAAAGAGTTTCCCTCCTCATCGCTCTGAAGCGATTCGCGCCAACCCTGTGTCAAGCTTTCTCTCCAAGTAGGTAGAGTTCTGGGGTTCTGAACTTCAACGTTTCACCCGATGGCATCTCCGAACCCACCAGATACAGTCAGGGCAGAGGTCAATCTATGTCAAAACTTAGTATTGCGACGGGAGTCGCGGCGTTGATGTTCGTTTGCGGCACGTTGATGGCGAATGCTCAGGACGCAGACAAGTCTCACGCCAAAACCCGCTCGATCACTGGTTGTCTGCAAAATGGGGACAACTCTCATGAATACAAGTTGATTGCAAAAGACGGTGGCAGGTGGGATCTCAAGAGCGACAGCGTCGATATGAGCGAACACGTCGGCCACACGGTGAAGGTTACCGGCGTCGTCAGCAACGCAACAGCCCACAACATGAAGGAGGATGCTAAGCAGGCCGTGGATAAGGATTCTCACGAGACCGGCGACATGACGGTTACCAATCTGGGGATGGTCAGCACCAGCTGCTCCAAATAGTTTTCAACATGGACTCGAGGGCAGGCTCGATCGCCCTCGGGCGTATTTCCTACTTGTTTCCTAGCACGTGAGACAGTGAGTGCAACGCTGGTGACTGTTCTGCGATTGGTCGTGGCCTAAGCCATTTCGGGAGATTTGTGATCGTAACAAGCGTAAGACGTTGGCTTCATCTGTTCAGCACGTCCTTGATCATGTGCTGGTTCAGTCCCGTCGGCGCTGCTCAACAAACCCAATCAGATTCCTTGCCTGATGCGCCTTCCAGTAGCGTGCAGTCGCCGCAGACCACCACGGGAAGCAATCCAATCCAGAGCGGCGTCCAGCTGTTCCGAGTGCTGGAGCGGAAGTCGCTTGTCTTTCCCGATCTGGCCACCGCGAAGGAAACTCTGAGCCCGTGGGACAAGTTCGAACTCGCAGCGAATGACAGCGTCGCTATCTCTACTATCGGTGCGACCCTGGCCGGTGCGGCTTACGGGCAGGCCATCGACAGCCCTGAAGGTTATGGCCAGGGTAGCCAGGGATATTTCAAGCGTTTCGGCGCAAACATGGCGCGAGCCACTTCCGACAATATGTTCGGTACCTTCTTGATTGCGTCTGTCATGCATGAGGATCCACGCTTTTATGTAAAGAATGGTCTGTCCTTCAAACAATCGGTGAAGTATGCCGCGGTCCGTCTAATCAGGACGCGCAGCGACTTTGGCCAACCGGTCATCAACTTTGGGGGCCTGTTAGGTCCACTAGCGGCAGAAACCCTGGCGAACACGTACTACCCTGAAGGCAACCGTGGCGTCGGTGACACCTTCATCCGTTATTCCGGCGATATCGGCTGGAGGTTTGCAGGCAACCTCCTGAGACAGTACTGGCCCAACATCAATAAGAAGCTGCGCATCGTCCCCCAAGGGCCCGACCAGAGCAGGAACTGAACAATCGAGACCCGGAGCGCACCCGCAGTGTTGCGGGCTAGATGTACACAAGTCCTCCATCAGCGTTTGCGTTCTACTGGCGCAATCAGAGCAAATCTCCTATAGCAAATCCGCCGCGTCGGATGCACTACGCGCGAACTTCATGAGTTGATCGCATGGCTGGGCAAGCTTGACGGTGAGCACGTGGCCATGGAGTCCGCAGGTGTCTACTGGAAGTCCAGTGTGGAACGTTCTCGAAGGCCGTTTTCAAATCGTGTTGGTAGCTCTTACGCGCACATCGTAGGAGATGCCGGGATTCCGTGCTAGCATCACTGGAGCGTTGGGTTTTTCGCCTACTGCTCAACCTACTTCTCTATTCCAAGAACACTTCGGCTCCCGCATGCGGGATAACACAGAAGAACGAAGTTCCGCACATCTGTGGACGACATTCGAACGCCGATTGCTGTCGAAAAGACAAAAGGCGATTCCATTTGGGGGTGAGATGAATAAGCTTCTTCGAGCCGAGGAGCACGCCACGCAGGAGATGGACGAATTCCTTGCCGACATTCGCACCCGTGGTCTCGACGTCTTGGAGGGCGAGCCCGATCTAGCTTATTCGGCTCTGAAACAAAGGCTGGTCGGCAAGCCAGAGGAAATTGATGTCAATCTGGTTCAGGTCGCCGCTGATCCGGCCAACGATCCGGTGCGCATTTACCTGCGCGAGATGGGCGCCACACCACTGCTCACCCGCGAAGGAGAAGTTGGCCTTGCCAAGCGCATCGAGCGAGGACAACTCTGGACGTGGAAAGCGCTCTCACGCTCACCCCTTGTGATGCGTGACATCATGGCAATAGGCGCGGATTTGAAACGCGGCCGGCGATCCATCCAAGAAATAGTCATATTTAATGACGAAGAAGTTAGCGAAGAGATTCTCGATCATCGCGTCAAAGAGGTTACTCGCGGCATCGATCATGTGGAGAAGCACTACAAATCAGCCGAAAGGCTGGCGGGACAAATTGCGAGGCTCCCAGCAGATAAGAAGACACTTAAATACCGTCGTCGTCGTGGCCAGTTGAGCCGCGAGATCGTTCGGATTTCAATGATCATCCGGGGCTTAGGTCTTAGCGTTTCGCAGCGCAAACGTCTAGTGGACCGGCTAGATAAGACCGCCGAGACCATGCGCTCGGTAGACCGCCAAATCAACAATCTGGAGAAGAAGATTGGGCGCACACGCATTGAGGAACTTAAACAGAGCTTCGGCTCCGCACGGCGGCGGCATCGCGCCCAATTGAGAAGGCTGGAGAACGACGCAGGCATGACATTTGCTGAGTTGCAACGCACCCAGCGCAAGATCATCCAGGCTGAGATGGATGCGGAACAGGCAAAGCGCGAACTCATCGAAGCCAACCTGCGCCTCGTCGTGTCCATCGCTAAGAAATATGGCAACCGTGGGCTTCAGTTCCTCGACCTGATCCAGGAGGGAAACGTCGGTCTCATGAAGGCGGTGGAAAAGTTCGACTACCGACGCGGCTACAAATTCTCCACCTATGCGACCTGGTGGATTCGCCAAGCAGTCAGCCGAGCGATTGCGGATCAGGCGCGCACCATCCGCCTACCGGTACATATGGTTGAGATCGTGAACAAGCTGGTTCGCACCCAGCGGCAAATGGTCCAATCACTGGGCCGCGAGCCCACATCGACAGAGATTGCGCGGCAGATGGATATTCCGGAGTCCAAGGTGCGAAGGGTACGCAAGATCATGCGTGTTCCAATCTCGCTGGAGACGCCCATCGGCCAGGAGGGAGACTCGCATCTCGGTGATCTTATCGAAGACCACGCTGAAATTTCGCCTGCTGATGCAGTCGTCAATGTGAATGTTCAGGAGCGAACTGCGAAGGTCCTTCGTACCCTTAGTCCAAGGGAAGAAAAAATCATACGTATGCGGTTTGGTATGGAGGATGGCTCGGAGCACACACTGGAGGAGGTCGGTCGAGCGTTTTCCGTTACGCGCGAGCGCATTCGCCAGATCGAAGCCAAGGCGCTGCGCAAGCTGCGACATCCCTCACGCTTAGAAAAGCTCAAGTCACTTTTCGATGACGTACGCGAGTTGCAAACTGGGAAGGTATGAGCCGCCTCATGCGGCACGCAGCCACCGAGAATGCTTTTCCCGGAGTGGACCTTCTAGTGTGTTGACGGGCGACTTTTTGGATAGTCGCCGGATGATCGGTTCAATAGCCTATCTCATTCCGACGGGCACGTTTACGCCTCAGGATATCGCCCGGCTATTCGCTGGGTATCAGGACGGATCACCGATCCCTCGTGTCCTGCATCGCTTTCGATTCCCGTACCTCCAATTCCTCTTGCCGCTGCTGGGTAGCTTCGGCCGGGTTAATTCCAGGCTTTTGATCAGTTTTTTCGATGAAGTATCGCCAGCCCTCGTCGCGGTCTGTCGAATCCTGGCAATCCTGCAGCTTCTCCAATGTTGACTCAGCAAGTTGCTTGCCCTTGACCACTTCGACTACACCGGCAGAGCGGTAAGTCCGGATGTTATGCAGGATGATAGCGTATGAAGTGTTGAGTTCTTCGCGTGTCAAAGGGATCCTTGAGAAGCTGTCCAAGAGCCGTGTTGGCCTTGTCACATTCTATGACGTCTGTGCTCTCGCGATGAATCGCGAGTTGTGTCCTGCTCCGGCTTCGGGCGAGCCTCGTTCAATCTCATCACCCGGTCATTCAAACGGAATCCATTCAGAGATGTTATGGCCGTCTGGGCCTCAGCATCATTGGTCATTTCAACGAAAGCGAAACCTCGAGGCCCCTCCGTATCACGGTCCTTCACGATCGTCACGGTTTTCACCGACCCGTAAGCCGCGAAAATTTCTTTCAGCTGTGTCTCGGTGGCTGTCGGATCCAGGTTTCGAACAAAGATGTTCATCACAATTTTGTCTCTGATTCGTTCAGCAAGATCAGTGCTGAACTACAAAAGAAAAGAGAGGCGGATCTCTTTCGATCTCGCCTCTCCAAGTGGCCGATACCTTAGAGCACCTGCACGTTTTCTGCCTGCCAGCCTTTTGGTCCTTTGGTGACATCGAATTGCACCGTCTGGCCCTCCTGCAGGCTCTTAAAACCTCCCGCCTGGATGGCGGAGAAATGCACGAAAACGTCTTCGCCACTTTGACGGCT
>AR_comb_assmDRAFT_10121701_pt1 | contig 12329 bp, 12 predicted proteins | sample ArasoioldDNA_FD_10543 | JGI IMG/M metagenome (IMG submission 10543) | reverse complement strand
GAGTTCCAGCGTGAGCGCAGGATGAATAAAGCGATCTTTATTGACAGAGATGGTACGTTCATTGAAGACGTAGGCTATCTCAAGATGCTGGAGGATTTGCGATTTACACCGCGTGCTGTAAATGCACTGCAAATTTTTCATGAGCTTGGCTATTTGAACATCGTTATTACAAATCAATCTGCAGTAGCGCGCGGAATCTTGAGCCCGAAAGAACTGAACAAGATTCATCAAAAAATGAAGAATCTTGCAAAAGATGAAGGTGGCATCATCGATGATATTTTTTATTGTCCTCATCTTTCGGAGGGAAGAATTGCGCCATATAACATTGATTGCGAATGTCGAAAACCAAAAACGGGTTTATTAATGGAAGCCGCTCAAAAACACAAATTAAATCTTGAAGAATGCGTTATGGTTGGCGATAAGAAGTCGGATCTTGAACTTGCAAAAAATGCCGGGATTCGCGGAATTCTGGTATTAACCGGTTATGGAATGCAAACCAAAAATGAATGGGAAGGCGAAGTTGAATCGTATCCAACTTTGTATCATTTTGCTTCAAAGCTGAATGAGCTTGCGGTGAAATCATGACTGTTGAAGCGATTCAATTTTTAAACGTTACAAAAAAGTACGGCGAATTTGCTGCAGTTCGTGATTTGAGTTTGAAGGTTTCGCCTGGTGAAATTTTTGGATTTGTCGGTCCGAATGGCGCGGGCAAAACAACCACCATTCGGATGATGACCGGACTTGCCACTCCATCTTCCGGATCGCTGACCATTTTAGGAATGAAATATCGCGATGACAACCTCCAGATCAAACAAAACCTTGGTTACATTCCGGATCGTCCGTATTTGTACGAAAAATTAACCGGACGCGAATATCTTGAATTCATTTATGGAATTTATTCCATGAATGGAAATACCGAAGGTGTTGATCACTACCTTTCAATGTTTGATTTAGTTCCATGGTCTGGTGAGCTGATCGAAAGTTATTCGCATGGTATGAAACAAAGACTCGCATTCTCGGCGGCTTTGTTGCACGAACCGAAAGTGCTCGTGGTTGATGAGCCGATGGTTGGATTAGATCCAAAAGGTGTAAGGCTGATCAAAGAGTTGTTTCGCGATCTTGCACGAAAGAATGTTGCAATTTTTGTTTCAACACACAATCTCGAAATGGCGGAACAGGTTTGTCATAACATCGGCATTATTCATGAGGGTCAACTTTTGGTTTGCGATACGATTGATGGTCTACGCAAACAAGCCTCTCTTCCTGATTCGCGGTTAGAAGATATTTTCTTGCGCCTTACCAATGAGGAAATCAGGTGACAATACAAATTCACCGCAAGGGCGCAAACGGATTTCGAGAATTTCTCAGGCTGTATCGCAATACGCTTTATCACTACTTATTTCCTGTTAGATGGCGCGTTTATCTTCCTCTACTTTTTCTTCTTAGTTTGGCTGCAGGATTGCTGAGTATTGAATTCATCGGTTTCCGAAAAGTTTTCCAATACATGAACAGCCTTCAAGATTTGACTGTAATCATTGTGCAGTTTTTACTGCAGCGATTTCTGGGGTTGATATTCCTCATTTCATATTCAATGGTTTTCATGAGCAGTATCATCAACGGGCTCTCAACGTTTTTTCTTTCCGAAAATCTTTCTTTCTTGCACACTTTGCCGGTTCCAAGATGGCGAATTTTGTTTCTGAAGTTCATTGAAACATGGATCATCAGCTGCTATCTGGTTCTGTTATTTCTAGCATGCTTTCTTGCTTCTTACATTCATACCTTCAACCTCCCCTTTTCCCGATATTTTTTGTGTGCTGCACTTCTGATTGTTTTTACTCTTTCACCAGTTGCATTGGGTAGCGCAATGGTTACGATTTTGATCCGATTTTTTCCGGCACGAAGAATTTACCAGGTAGTCACGCTTATCGGCGGAATTTTTTTGGCTGCATTGATGATCGCAGTCAGGATGATGCGTCCCGAACTTTTGCTGAATCCGAAAGATACGGACGATTTCGTCAGATTAATCAAGGATATGACATTCCCCTCGTTGAATCATTTGCCAAGTACATGGGCATCGGAAGTTGTCATTGGTGGAAATTATTCAAAAGGTATTTTTCTTTTGCTCTTTACAATTGGAACACTTGTGCTTCTTGCGATTGTGCAAAAGATTTTTTACCAGCGCGCTTATATCCAATCGCAGGAAAGTAGAACATTAAGAGAAAAGCCGTCGGGCAAAACAAGACGAACAGTTCATCGCGGAAAAATTGCCAGCTTGATTTTGAAAGAGCTGAAAATTTTTACCAGGGACGCAACACAATGGTCACAACTTTTGCTTTTAGCGGCACTGGTTGTTGTTTACCTGATCAATATCAAAAATCTTGCAATCCAGATGGAATCGGTGCGCTGGGTGGTGAGTTTTATTAATCTTGGTCTTGCCGGATTTGTTTTAGCAGCGTTAAGTGTGCGGTTTCTGTTTCCATCTGTATCATCAGAAGGGCGCTGCTTCTGGCTGATCAGAACAATGCCTCTATCATTTCGAACATTACTGTGGTGTAAATATCTAATTTACTTTCCGCCATTTTTGTTGTTTACACAAATGCTGGTTTATTTTTCAAATCGTATTCTTGAAGTACCGCCATTCTTTATTGCCCTTTCAATGCTAAATATTTTTGCGGTTTCATTTGCGTTGACTGGTCTGGCGATCGGTGTCGGGGCATTGATGCCGAATTTCCGAACAGATCATCCATCAAAAATTGCTGTTGGCCCCGGCGGCGTCCTGTACATGTTGATTAGCTTTGCATATCTGGCAATCATGCTGATGATTCAAATTCGTCCGGTGTGGTTTTGGGTAATTGAACGATCCGATGAATTGCAAAATTATTTGTATGTATCAGCTGCTATCATTTTGACTTTGATTGTTGCACTGGTACCGATGGAACTCGGTGCACGTCAACTCGCCAAGCGCGAATACTTATGAAAAATCAAAAATAAAAAATAAAAAATAAAAGATCAGAAAGCCGCTACTAATTTTTTATCTTTTATTTTTAATTTTTGATTTTTTATGATGGATCGTTATTCACGACAGGAATTATTTCAGCCGATTGGTAAAGAAGGACAGAAAAGAATCTGCGATAGCGTAGTTGGAATTGTCGGCTGTGGGGCGCTTGGATCGTTGCAAGCGGAAGTGCTGACGCGCGCCGGTGTCGGTAAAATTATTTTGATTGATCGTGACTTTGTTGAACATTCCAATCTTCAACGTCAATCACTTTTCGATGAAAATGATGCAAACCAGGTTGTACCGAAAGCAATCGCTGCAGCAAAACGTCTCGCAGAAATTAACAAAGATGTTTCTGTTGTTCCCCATGTTGCTGATTTGAGTGTGGACAATCTTCACCTGCTGAAAGATGCAAAATTAATTTTAGATGGCACCGATAATTTTCAGATCCGCTTTTTATTAAATGATTATTCGTGGAAGCAAAAGATTCCCTGGATCTACGGTGCTTGTGTCGGATCTACTGGAACTGCATCTGCATTTCTGCCGCCGGATTTCCCTTGCTTGCGTTGCATTTTTGAATCAGAACCGCCTGCTGGCTCAGCTCCCACTTGCGATACAGCTGGAATTTTGTGGCCGGCTGTCGGCAGTGTTGTAAGTTATCAAATCACTGCTGCGTTTAAAATCTTGACCGGCAATCCAATCGCGCCTCAGATTTTACAAATGGATGTTTGGAATGGTGAGCATCGATTGGTTTCATTATTAAAAGCGAAACGCCCTGATTGCCCGACATGTGGGTTGATGAAATTTCCTTCACTGCAAATTCAAGCGGTGCAGGAAACAGCGCTTTGCGGAAGAGATGCAGTTCAAATCAGGCCGGCAAAAACAACATCATTGGATCTGGATGCAATTTATCAAAGATGGGAATCGATCGGTGCAAGCCGGCGCAATCCATTTCTGATTAAACTTGCGCTGCCGGAAAATGAGATCGTATTATTTCCGGATGGCCGCGCCATTATTAAAGGTACCTCAGATTTTGTGCGCGCTCGTAGTATTTATGCAAAGTACGTGGGAAATTAATCACGGAAACACGGAAGACACCGAAATCACAGAATTAATAAAAACTCTTTCAGTGTATTCCGTGCCTTCCGTAATTCAGTGACTATGATTTATCTTGATAATGCCGCTACAACATTTCCAAAACCGGAATTAGTGTATGAACAAACTTTCCGGTTTTTAAAAGAATCTGCTGGAAATCCTGGCCGCGGCGGACATCATTTTGCAAATGCATCGCGGCAAGTTGTGGAAGAAAGCCGTCAACGGATTGCACGATTTCTTGGTGTTCGCGATCCCAAGCGGGTGATCTTCACTGCAAATTGCACCGATTCCATCAACATGGTGTTGAAAGGCTATCTGCAAAAAGGTTCGCATGTGGTTGCCAGCAATTTGGACCATAATGCCGTTTCGCGTCCGCTGGAAACATTACATCGCAACGGCACGATTGAAATTACGCGCATACCTTTTACTTCGGGCGGGTACTTGCCGCCCAGTTCACTTGTAGAATCCATCAGACATAATACTACATTAATAGTATTATGCCACGGGTCAAATGTTCTGGGCTCAGTTCAAGACCTGAAAGCTATTGCAAAGCTCAGCAAAGAGAAGGGAATTCCGCTGCTGGTAGATGCAGCCCAAACCGTCGGTAGAATCGAAATTCAAGCGGACGAAGCTCCGATGTTTGTAGCATGCTCCGCGCATAAGGCTTTATTTGGTTTACCCGGTTTAGGAATTTTGACGCTGCCCGAAAATTCAGAATTGCAACCTTCAAGGGAAGGCGGAACGGGTACATCCTCCGAAAGTATCGTTCATCCGCAGCAATTGCCGGAACGACTGGAAGCAGGAACTCCCAACGTTCCTGCAATTGCGTCACTGAAATACGGGTTGGATTTTATCGAAAGAGAGGGGATGGATGCGATCCACGAAAAAGAAATGCGATTGTTAAATCAACTGTACTCACAATTGAATGATGATCCGCGATTTGAATTTTATTCAAAGCCGGAAAGTGGCGCACATGTTGCCGTTGCTGCACTCAAGATCAAAGGAGTTCCCGCTGAAGAAGCGGCAGCAATTCTAGATCAATCATTTGGAATCGCGGTGCGTGCCGGACTGCATTGTGCTGCAGTGTTGCATGAACAACTGGGCACGTTACCTGGCGGATGCCTTCGCATCAGTCCTGGCTTCTTCAATACTGAAAGCGATATTGATGAATTAGTGCGATCGCTGCGGGAGATTGCCAAAAATTATTAATCACGGAAAACACCGAATTCACTGAATAATAAAAAATAACATTCCGTGATTTCTGTGTCTTCCGTTGCTTCCGTGTTAAGTGTTATCGCTGGATGGCGATGAGGTAGTCAATTGATCCTTTTCCTGCTCTTCTTCAAATGCGCGTTTGCCTTCGCCGTAAGCTTCTTTCAGTTTTGATTTTTTCTGATCGTAAAAGCTTTTGGCTTGATTGACGCCCTCAGAGGCGCGATCTTTCAACCGACTTACCTGGATTTCAGCCTTATCACGGATCCTTCCATATTCCTCACGAACATTTGTGGATACATCATCAGTTGCTTCTTTGATCCGTTTGCGAGTTTGTTCTCCAGATGCCGGAGCAAACAAAAGTGCAACCGTTGCACCAACAACTCCACCGAGCAAAAATGCAAATGTTAATTCCAAAGAATTATCATCACGTCGTCCCATAAGGACCTCCTTTCGTACCGTTTTTATGATTCAGATTCTTCGTACTCTTCGTATTCGTACGAACCGTCGCGTTTCATTAAGTGCTTTACACCGTATCCAATTCCTGCCAAAAGACTCCGAATTCCGGTTACAGGTTTGGTTACAAAGGATGTTACTGAATGAACTTGATTCACAATTCCGCGTGTAGCTACAACTACTTCATGCAATTCTTGAACTTCCTGATCAACATTCGCGGTAATCGATTTTACGTTGTAAAGAATTTCCTGGGAACTGCGGATTGTAATTTCCATCTCGCGAATCGTTCGTCTTAATTGTCTTAAAGTAGGAATGATTTCGCGAATGAGCCTGTAGAATAGTAACAGGGCGCCAAATAAAAGGAGCAAACCAAGCGCAGCAAGCACCTGATAGATGGTCAGCGACATGAGTTCAATCTAATCACAAACCTAAGCAAAGTCAACGAAATGCACTAATTACTACTTACTATGTTATTCGCTGCAAATTCGCATCAGCAAATGGCTTCCAGCTTGGATGGCTAATGGATCGCATGTTATAATCGTCGTTCCTTTCCGGGACAGAATTCCGCAAAATGAAGTGTCGAATTATTACTGGAGGCTAGATACTATATGAAGGTTTATACGACTGATTCCATCCGCAATGTTGCGGTTACAGGCCATGGTGATTGCGGTAAAACTTCACTTGCTTCGGCTTTCCTTTTTGATAGCGGCGCAGTAAATCGTTTTGGGAAAGCGGATCAAGGAACGACCGTTACAGATTTTGATGAAGATGAAATTGAACGCAAAATTACGATCTCATCTTCTCCATGTTACGTGGAATGGAACAAGGTCAAAATCAATTTCCTGGATACACCAGGGTACGGAAATTTTGTTGCTGATGCCCGCGCAGCTTTAAGAGCAGTTGATTCGGCATTAGTGGTGGTTTGCGGAGTGGCCGGTGTAGAAGTTCAAACTGAAAAAGTTTGGAAATGGGCGGAAGAGTATGGACTTCCGCGAATGATTGTCATTAATAAGCTGGATCGGGAAAGATCTGATTTCAATCGGTCGTTGGAATCAATTCAAAAAAGTTTTGGACGTGGTCCGGTTGCGATTCAGATTCCGATCGGCTCTGAAAAAGATTATTTCGGCGTTGTGGATCTGCTTCATAACAAGGCTTATCAGTTTGCAAAAGATGAATCAGGAAAAATGCAGGAAGTGCCGATACCTGATGATTTAAAGGAGCAAGCAACTGCGCAACGTCAAGCTTTAATGGAGATGGTTGCCGAACAAGATGATTCACTGATGGAAAAGTATTTTGAATCCGGTGAGCTAAGTCTGGAGGAAGAAATTCAGGGTTTAAAGAAAGCTATTCTTGAACGGAAAATTTTCCCTGTGGTTTGTGCTTCCGCCTTACATAACGTCGGTGCTCAACCGATCATGAATTACATTGTTGATTTGTTTCCGAATCCAGGTGAATCCGGCGTTACATTCCCCGGTGAAAATCTGAAAGATCATTCAAAAATTGAAGCGAAGGCGGATGAATCGCAACCTGCTGCTGCCTTTGTGTTTAAAACTTTCGTGGATCCGTATGCCGGACGTGTAAATTTATTTCGTGTTGTTCAGGGAGTTTTACGATCTGATCACAATTTATTAAACGCCAATAAAGGAACAACCGAAAAGATTGCCACTGTTTCAGTGCTTCAAGGTAAGACAGCAAGTCCAGCTCAAGAAGTCCATGCCGGTGATATCGCCAGTGTTGCAAAACTAAAAGATACTCAGACAAACGATACGCTTTGTGAACCTTCGCATCCGGTTAAATTTGCGCCAGTTGAATTTCCGCATCCAATTATTTCGTATGCGATTGAACCGAAGTCGCGTGGTGATGAAGAGAAGATCAGCATTGCGTCTCATAAGATGGCCGATGAAGATCCAGTACTCCGTTTTGATCGCGATCCGCAAACCAAAGAAATGCTGGTTTCAGGAATGGGTCAGCTTCACGTTGAAGTAGTCGTTGCACGTTTGAAACGAAGATTCGGCGTTGAAGTGTTGTTGCATCCGCCCAAAGTTCCTTATCGCGAAACGATTAAAGCGAAAGCTGAAGTTCAGGGCAAATACAAAAAGCAATCAGGCGGACGCGGTCAGTTTGGTGACTGCTGGATTACGATGGAGCCTCTTCCACGCGATAAGGATTTTGAGTTTGTAGACAAGATTTTTGGCGGCGCCATTCCAAAAAACTACATCCCTGCAGTTGAAAAAGGAATTCAAGAAGCACGGCAGCATGGAGTGCTGGCAGGATTTCCAGCCGTTAATTTCCGGGTAACAGTTTTTGATGGTTCTTACCATCCAGTAGATTCCAGTGAAATGGCGTTTAAGATTGCCGGATCGATGGCATTTAAAAAGGGAATGGAAGAAGCCAAACCAGTTCTGCTTGAACCGATCATGCATGTGGAAATCACTGCACCTTCCGATTACATGGGAACCATCATGGGCGATTTAAATGGACGTCGCGGAAGAATGGAAGGAATGGATTCGAGCGGAGCAAATCAGCTGATTCGCGCGCGTGTACCGTTATCTGAAATGTTGAATTACGCTCCAATGTTGACATCAATGACCGGTGGACGCGGTTCGTATGAAATGAACTTTTCGCATTACGATGAAGTGCCCGCACATCTAGCGCAAAAAATCATCGAAGAACAGAAAGCGAAGATGCAGCAAGTGAAGGAAGAACACTCCTAACATTCAATGAGCATTGCTGCCGGCATCATCATTATCCTGATGCTTGTGTTTGCTTCGATTACAGCATTCCGTGAAATTAAGCTTTATCGAAAAGCTCTAACCGGGAAAGTTCAATACCTGATTTCGAAATCGCGTTTAGCTCGTCGCCTCACTGTTTCTGGTTTGCTCTTCGTAGAATCCTTTTTTTTTATTATCGGTTTTTACGTTCTAAATTTGTCTGACCCGCTTCAATCACTGTTGTTCTGGATACCCGCATTGATCTTGATTTTGCTGGTGGTTTATTTAGGAATGAAAGACTTCCATGAAACGCGCCGCGATATCGACAAGATTCTCTTAGAAGCCGCACACAGCAGTATTCGTGAAAAGAAAGAGGCAAGAATTAAAACGCAGGGTAGCAGAGGAGCTGGGGAGCAGGGGAGCTAGCTCCTCCGCACCTCTGCTCCTCCGCACTTCTGCTTATAAGGACGGCGGCGGTTCGTCTGCTGGAGGTTCGTCAGCTGGAGCTTGATCAGTAGTGTCATCTGCCGGTGGAACATATTCTTCTTGCGGTTGTTCCGGCGGAGGTTGCTGCGCTTGTTGCTGTCCGGAATCTAATTTGTCTTTCTTATCAGTTAATTCATCAACTTTCTTTTCCGCTTCGCCAGCTTTCCGATATTGATCACCTGTATTATGACTGTGCCACAAACCACCGGCACCGACATTAGCTCGCGCGTCATCGGCAGCTTTTTGATGTTCATCGATTTGATTCTGAATTTCGGCTTCTCTTTTCTGACGTTCAGCATTTGGATCTGGCGGTGTTTGTTCAGGCTGTTGATCAGGAACGTAGTCTTCACCTTCAACGGGAGGTGTATATGACGAATCATCTGGTGCAGGCTGGCCTTCTTCAGAACCAGAAACCATTCCCAATTGCGATTTGATTTTACCTACATCTTCATTGGTTAAGACCTTTACCTTCTTCCCTGATTTTTCCAAAGCCTCTCTTCTAGCTTTTTCTTTCTTGGCTAATTCACCAAGACTCGGCTTGTCTGCTGCGCTTGCAACAAATGCGAAACCAAATACAAGCAGTAGAAGCAGCATTCCAATTCGTTTCATGTAGCCTCCCTCATATTCAGAACACCACTATATTATAGAGGCATCTTTCTTCCGCGTCATTTCGGAGGTTTGCCCGTCGGCAACACGGAGATTTCTCCTCAATAAACCTACAGCCCTGGAGAAATATTGGGCGATGCATTGCGAGATTTCATCCACCACATCATCAGGAACTCCATCCGCATATCGGGACTTTAGCCGCATGTCGCATTGATCGTTTACATAATCAACGATCACAAAAGTCTCTTTATCTACAATTGCAACTTCAGTGGAAAAGAATTGCAATCCGCAAATTTCGGCAATCTTCTTGACCTTGTCAGATAACTTATTCAGACCATAGATCTTTTCTTCTTCAGCCGTAACACGGTAATAAATGTGCGTATTATCATCCCACCAGCATGAAATCGTAGAACCACAAATGTAATAAACCCGGAACCATCCACGTCTTTCACCAAATTGAACTGGCAAAACTTTTTCTTGAAGCAAGAATCTTTCTTTATTTTTACTTTCGCGTGCTTTCACGATATCGAACAAAGTCTTTGCATTGAGTTCAACACCAACTCCGCCGCCGCCGATTGCTGGTTTGATAATGAACGGCTCCCCGAGACGGATCAGTTCACCGATTTTGATTTTTGTCCAATCACGATTAGGTGAAAGGATAATGGTGTATGGCACGTGCAGTCCGCTGGCAATTAACTCGTGGTGAATTGCAGCTTTATCCAATGCGACCTGTAGTCTTTCGGGATCATTCAAGGGATAAGATCCGGATTTTAATAACAAGCGGGCCAGAGGTTCAAAACTTGGATTCGCATCCGAAGCTCGATCGTAAAAAAACCGGGCAGCAAATTCGTCAGTCATCATCTTTTTTTCGATTTCTTCAAGATTGTAGGGATGAATGATGTGACAGTTGAGTCCAAACTGAACGCATTGATTGTTCAGGATTTGAATGAAATCGTGATCGTATTCCCATTCCCAAAGGAGGGCAACATCAACTAACATTTAAAACTCCAAGGATTAAAACTAGAATTGAACTTTTTCTTTCTGATGTACTAACGAATCCAGAAATTGGTTATTAACGTCGTAGCCGATACCAGGTTTTTCAGGTAAGGTGACGTAGCCTTCTTTATCGATCTTCACTTCTGGTTCAATTACATCGTGATGCCAATATCGGGAGCTGGCAGAGGTATCTCCAGGTAGTGTGAAATTTTTTAGCGATGCAAGCGCAAGGTTGTGAGCTCTTCCGATTCCTGATTCCAGCATTCCGCCGCACCAAACAGGAACATTATTTGATTGGGCAAGATTGTGGATTCTGATGGATTCGGTGTGTCCGCCAACACGGCCGGTTTTGATGTTAATGATCCGGCAGCTTTTCATTTGTAATGCGGCTTGCGCAGCACGACTGGAATGAACAGATTCATCCAGGCAAACAGGCGTTTTTACATTTGATTGTAGAATGGCATGATCATAAAGATCTTCGTAGTGCAACGGCTGTTCAATCATCATCAATCCAAAATCATCAATCGATTGAAGAAGAGCAGTGTCGTTGAGTGAATATGCAGCATTCGCATCGGCCATTAATGGAATGTCCGGAAATTCTTTTCGGATTGATTTTAAGAGATCAACATCTTTGCCCGGTTTAATTTTAATTTTTATGCGCCGGTAACCTTCAGATAAATAAGACTGAATTTGTCGCAAAGTGGACTGAATGTCTTTTTGTAAACCTACGCTAACTCCGCACGGAATCTTTTCTTTAACGCCGCCCCACAATCGAAACAATGGAACGTTTTTAGTTTTGGCCAGCAGATCCCAAAGAGCCAGTTCCAATGTCGCTTTCGCCATATTGTGACCACGAATCCCCGATGATGCATTCAAGTAATCAGCGATCGAACGTGAATCTTTCAACAATGGCAAAAGATAGCGCCGCAAAATTTCCCAGCATGTGAAATTGGTTTCATAACTATAAAGCGGATCCGCATCCGCAGCACATTCACCATAGGCTATAATTCCATCGGCTTTAAGTCTGCAAACTATAATTTCCCGATGGTCAATCGATCCAAAACTTGTTTCAAATGGCGAAACAAGCGGCAGATTAAAAAGCAGCAGTTCGGCTTGTTGTACGCGCGGTAATGAAGAATTTAAAAGCTCATTCATGTCTTACGTCCTCAAACATCAATTACAAATCTTACGGTGTGAATTCCTGCTTCTTCTTTCCATTCTAATTGCCCGTATGTAGCGCTCTTTGCATGCAAGCGGCGTTCATGATTGTCTCTGATTTTCTCGCCTGCGACAACTGCAGTTAAACTCCAGTCAGAATCCTTCTTAGTCTGAATGTCGAAGTCTTTTAAAAAGACATGCTCAACTTCATGAAGCAGGATCAAACGATTTAACCAGTCTATCAGAAGTAGATGACGTTCTGGCGCTTCCAATTGAAGATGAAAGGTTTTCAGGATTTCGATTGTGGAAAGATCGGTCATTAAATCGAAGAGCGCTGTTGCTGCATCTCGAAATACTTCGGTTTCCGAAGCTGCAACAACTTCTACCAGTTCTTCTGAAGGGTGATCAAGGAAGCGGTACATGAACTATTGCCGCGGATGAAACTTCTTATAAACGTTCTTTAGCTGCTCATGAGAAACGTGAGTGTAAATCTCCGTTGTGCTGATATCGGAATGTCCCAGCAAGATTTGTACTGAACGCAGATCGGCTCCGCCTTCCAAAAGGTGAGTGGCGAACGAATGCCGAAAGACATGAGGGGTCATGAGATGACTGGG
>AR_comb_assmDRAFT_10045460_pt1 | contig 12331 bp, 12 predicted proteins | sample ArasoioldDNA_FD_10543 | JGI IMG/M metagenome (IMG submission 10543) | reverse complement strand
ATGGCACAGCACATGGTTTACTGCGTAAAACTCCAGAAAGAGGCGCCGGGCATTGACGAGGACGATATCCAGGGGGAAGTCGCCCTGGAAATGGTCGAATCGATTGGCGGCCCCGAGTTTCGCCAACGTATCTATGAAAATGTCTCCATGGAAGCCTGGGAACTCTGGAAGGGCTTCCTGACCATGATTATGAACGAATATCGACTCAACACCATGGACCCAGAAGTGGATCCCTTCATCCTGCAACAGATGGACGATTTCTTCTTTGGTGAAGGCGCTGCCCTGCCACCAGGCTACGTGCCGCCCCAGGGCAAAGGCTAATCCGAGCGCCTGGGACAGGAAGGACCTGGGTCATGCGTGTTGTGCTCATTTCGACTTATGAGATGGGGCGCCAACCTTTCGGGCTCGCCTCCCCAGCCGCCTGGCTACGGCAGGCCGGTGCTACCGTGGTATGTCAGGATCTCTCGCGTAGCCGCCTGGATCGGGAGGCTATTGCTGCTGCCGATATGGTGGCGTTCTATGTACCCATGCATACCGCGACGCGTATTGCCGCACATGTGGTGCAGCACGTCAAAGCGCTGAACCCGCACGCCCATCTCTGCTTCTACGGCCTCTATGCACCAATGAATGAGGCGTTCCTGCGTAGCCTAGGAGCCCATACCATCCTTGGCGGAGAGTTTGAGGCCGGGCTGCTCTCCCTGATACACCGTCTCCAAGTTGGCCAGTCACACACAGCACCGCAACCTGAGCCGGTGATCTCTCTCGAGCGCCAGCAGTTTCTGGTGCCAGATCGCCAGGATCTCCCACCGCCATTCACTTATGCCAAGTTCATCATAGGGCCAGAGCAACAGCGCACGACTGGCTACACGGAAGCGAGCCGTGGCTGTAAACACCTGTGCCGCCATTGTCCGATTGTGCCGGTGTATGCAGGACGCTTTCGGATTGTGCAGCATGACGTGGTCTTAGAGGACATTCGACAACAGGTTGCGGCTGGGGCAGAGCACATGACCTTTGGCGATCCGGATTTTTTCAACGGCATCGGTCATGCTATCCCGCTGGTGCAGGCCCTGCACGCGGAATTTCCCCACCTCACCTATGATGTGACCATTAAAATTGAACACCTCCTGCGCTACGCCGAGCATCTGCCGACGCTACGCGAGACTGGCTGTGTGCTGATCACCAGTGCAGTGGAGGCTGTCCAGGACCGCATCCTGCACCTGCTGGACAAAGGGCATACGCGCCAGGATTTTTTTGACGCTTTAGCGCTATGTCAACAGGTGGGAGTGCATCTCAATCCGACTTTTGTGGCCTTTACACCCTGGACGACTCTGGACGATTACACCGAGCTGCTCACCGTCCTTGCCACTCAGGACCTCATTACGCATGTGTCCCCTATCCAATTGGCGATGCGCCTTCTGCTCCCTGCTGGCTCGACCCTGTTAGCATTGCCAGAGATGCGCCCGTATCTCCAGGACTTTGATGCCAGTGCCTTGACGTACCATTGGGTGCACCCGGATCCGCGCGTCGATCAGCTCTGTGATGAAGCGCTCAAACTGGTCCAGAGCGGTGAGGCTGAGGCAGCAAGTCGGCACGAGATTTTTGTGCGTCTGTGGGCTGCGGTGCACAAGGCTGCTGGCCTACCGGCCCCATTGGTGCCAGAATCCAGTGTCGCTCCGCGGCATGGGCCTATTCCGTACCTGGACGAACCCTGGTACTGTTGAGCAGAACCCACCGAGGAGCAGGTTGCTCCGTTTTAATTGGAAATCGCATCATGACCACACCTCCCAGGGCTCGCCCGCGTCTTATGCTCCTCTTTACCACCACCGGGTACGAAGCGCGTGAGTTCGTGCAGGCAGCGCAGCAGCTTGACGTTGACACCGTCATGGGGAGTGATCGCTGTCATGTGCTGGACGATCCTTGGCAGGACGGGGCTCTGCCGCTGCGCTTCGAGAGGCCCCAAGAGGCCGCGCAGCATATCGTAGACTACGCCCGCTCGCAGCCGCTCGATGCTATCTTCCCCATCGGTGACACCCCGGTGCTCACTGCCACCCTGGCGAATCAGGCCTTACATTTACAGCACCACGCCCCACGTGCTGCCGCTGCCAGTCGCAACAAATTCCTCATGCGCCAGCTCCTGCGCGACGCTGGTCTGCGCGTCCCGTGGTTCGCGTCTTTCCCCATCAAAGCAGATCCCCGTGTCCTCCGGCATGAGGTGCCGTATCCATGCGTACTCAAACCGCTGGCGTTATCAGCCAGTCGTGGCGTGATGCGGGCCAATACCCCCGAGGAATTTGTCAGGGCGTTCTGGCGCCTGCGGGCCTTGCTTGAGACACCAGCCATACGCCTCCAGCATGACGAAGTGCACGACGCCATTCTCGTGGAAAAGTTTATTCCGGGCTTTGAGGTGGCCCTAGAGGGACTGCTCACGGCTGGGCGCATGCAGGTACTGGCACTCTTTGACAAACCTGACCCACTCGACGGCCCCTTCTTCGAAGAAACCCTCTACATCACGCCCTCACGCCTAAAGGCTGAGACCCAGGACGCCATCACCCGCTGTACGGAGCAGGCCGCGCACGCGCTAGGACTGGTACATGGCCCGCTCCACGCGGAGCTGCGGATCAACCGGGAGGGGCCATGGCTCCTGGAGGTCGCCGCCCGGGCTATTGGTGGCTTGTGAAGCCGCACGCTACATTTTGGGACCGGGATGTCCCTCGCCGAACTCCTCATTCGACACGCCTGTGGCCTTGCCATTCCCACGCTGGCCCGTGAACAGCGCGCGGCTGGGGCGATGATGCTGCCCATCCCGCGCGCTGGTTTCTTGCAAAGGGTGGAGGGACTCGATAGTGCTCTCCGCGTCCCTGGCATTGAAGATATCGCCATCACGGCTAAACCCGCCGAAAAACTCCTGCCCTTCCCTGAGGGAGCGAGTTACCCCGGCTTTATCTTCGCGCGTGGTGCCACACCGCAGGAGGTGGAGCAGGCCTTGCGGACAGCGTACCGGCAACTGCGTCTGATCATCACGCCGGCGTTGCAGCTAGTGTAGCCACGGATAGAAAGAACTTTTAGTCCTGCCTATCCGCCAACACTCGTTGCAAGACCTCCTCGAGCCCCTCCAGAGTATACGGTTTGCTGAGCACCCCACGGAACCCATACGCTCTGTAGTGCGCCATCAGCGGGTCCGTGGCATAGCCACTTGACACAATCGCCCGCACCTGCGGGTCGATGGCCCGCAGATGTGCTATGGTCTCCCGACCACCCATCCCGCCTGGCACAGTTAAGTCCAACAGCACGGCCGCAAAGGGCTGCCCCCTGTCCCTGGTCTGCCGGTATAGCGCGACCGCCTCCGCCCCCTCGCTCACACATTGGCTCTGATAACCTAACTGCGTCAGCATATCGACGAGCGCGTCCCGAATCGCATCGTCATCATCCATGATGAGAATCGTCTCCTGACGCACGACGGGAGGACTTGGCGTGGCCGGTGCAGGCTCGAATGGGTGCGCAGAGGCTGGCAGGTAGAGAGCGACAGTGGTCCCGCCCTCGACCTCCGAGGCGACCGTGATGTAACCGTCGTGCTTAGTGATAATGGTATGGGCAATTGTGAGGCCGAGCCCGCTGCCATGGGCTTTGGTGGTGACATAGGGATCAAAGATGTTTGGGAGTTGGTCCGCGGGAATGCCACAGCCCTGATCACGAATGGTGATCTTGATCCAGCGCCCCGGGGGCAGCAGCGGCGGGTGCCCAGCATCGCTGGGGAGATTGTCCGCCCGCACCTCGACAACCCCGCCCTGGGGCATCGCTTGCTGGGCATTGAGGATCACATTATGGAGGACCTGATGGATCTGGCCAGGATCAATCTCGACTGGCCAGAGGTACGCCGGGAGGATGACGTCACCCCGGACATTGGAACCGCGCAACGCAAAGTCTAGCGCATCATGAATCAGGTCCGTGATCATCATAGTCTGCCGCATGGGTGCGCCGCCGCGCGCGAAGGTGAGGAGTTGGCGCGTCAACTCGGCGGCACGCCGACAGGCGTTTTCGGAGGCCGTTAAGCGCCCAAATGTTTTCCCGTGGGGGTCGGCATAGCGCTTGGCCAGGGAGATATTGGCCAGAATGGCTGTAAGGAGGTTATTAAAATCATGCGCAATGCCACCCGCAAGCACGCCCACAGATTCCAGTTTCTTCGCCTGCAGCAGTGCCTCTTCACCCTGCTTCCGTTCGGTGATGTCCCGCAACAACGCCATGATAGCTGGCCGCCCCTGGTACGGAATGACACACGGTTTGATCTCCACCGTAACCCGCTGCCCGCCTTTGCGCACCAGGGTAGCTTCGTAACATTCCGGTACCGCTTCACCCCGGAGCCGCTGGGCATAATAACCCACCACGCGCGCCCGGTCCTCGGGGGCGAGAAACTCCGCCACTAGGGGAGGCCGCTGGTGGAACTCGTCCAAGGTATAGCCCGAGAGGGTTTCGCAAGCAGGATTCGCATACCGCACCTGCCCGTCCTGCACGATGATAATCGCATCCCGTGCCTGCTCGACCAGAGTGCGATACATCGTCTCCGCTTCCTGCAACGCGGCCGTGCGTTCCTGCACGCGCACCGCAAGATCCGCGTGCGCCTGCTGCAGCGCTTGTTCCGCGCGCACCCGCTCGGTGACATCCAGGGCGTGGCCGATCACGTACGGGGTGGTGCCCGCCTCCTCATAGCGCACATTGTGGTACAGCCAGATCCGCTCCTCCCCCGTTTTCGTGACGAGGCGCATGAGCCCGCTGTCCGCGGGCTGGTGCTGGATCCGGGCGAGATAGGTCTCGAAGAGCGGCTGCACCGCCGGAGCGAGGAACTCTCGCAGATTGCGACCCTGCCATGCCTCGAGACCGTAGCCCAACGCTCGTGCGGCTGCCGGGTTGACCGCCAGCAATGTGCCATCCAGGGTGTGCATGCACATCAACCCGAGGCTCTGCTCCACCAGGTGGCGATACCGTTGTTCGCTGGCCCGCACGGCTGCTTCAGCCTGCCGCTGTGCCGCCACGGTGGCTGCCAGCTGAGCATTCCGCCGGCGCAACGCCGCAAGCTCCTTCAGAAGTTGGGCTTTGGTCTTGTTCGTCACTGCCATGGCAGCCCTCCGTCTTGCATCTTGCACCTCTGGAGTGTGGCGTGGGCTCCACAGGCTCCAAGGTGCTTGTCTGGTTGTGCGTGTGGTCAGATCTTGGCACACTGTACTCCGTCTCATGGTCACAACTCAAGCACCCATAGTGCCGCACGGGGAATGCTCGCGATCCGCATGCCTGCTATTGTTGGTTAAAAACAGCCCCCGAAAGCTGATCTGGCCCAACCCCGGCTTGACACCGATCAACAAGCGCTATAGCCTGGGCGGTAGATGGTCACGAGCCGAGTACGTATGAGGTGACGAGACTTGCGAAGGGGGGATGATGTATCCACCAGAAATTCGATCGGACATGATCCGCTATCCGAGCCAAGATGGCACGCAGATCAATGCGTATTTGAGCCGCCCGGTCGCGGCCGGACGCTATCCAGGCGTGGTTGTCATCATGGAAGCCTTTGGCTTAATTGAGCACATCAAAGATGTTGCCCAGCGCTTTGCCAATCAGGGCTATCTTGCTATTGCGCCGGATATGTACACGCGTGAGGGGTCGCCTGACCCAACCGTCATGGATCAGGTGCTCAAGACGATGTTCTCGGTTCCTGACACGCAGGCGGTGGCCGACCTGGAAGGAGCTATTACCTATCTCAAGAGCCAGTCGGATTCCAATGGGAAGGTGGGTGCCATTGGCTTTTGCTCGGGCGGGAGATACACACTCATCTTAGGATGTAAGAGCACAAACCTGGATGCCGCCGTCGATTCGGCTGGCGGCTTTATTATTCAGGAGCAGCATACCCCGCAGCGGCCAGTCTCGCCTATTGACATGATTCCGACTCTCTCCTGTCCACTACTGGCCCTGTTCGGGGAGGAAGACCCCAACCCCTCACCGGCGCATGCGGCCCGGTTGCAGGAAGAACTCGACAAGCACGGGAAAACCTACGAATTTCGGATGTATCATAACACCGGCCACGCTTTCTTCGCGGACTATCGGCCGAGCTATCGCGCGGCAGCAGCGCAGGACATGTGGCATCGCGTCCTGGTATTCTATGAGAAGTACCTCACGGTATAACTCCTACGCACGCGAGGACAGAGTGCCAGGGCTGTCTGCTTGCCGCTGCCGCCCGGGCCTCCTGTCCTCGCGTGCCCTGCTCTTGGCGTGGGCCGCGGGGCTTAGACGCGGGCCTCTTCCGTGTAGGAAATATCCTCGGCTCCGGCCTCCTCAAAGATCGTCTTGGCACGGTTCCGTTCAGTACTATCGTCGGCATGGACGGAGATGAGTAGGTTGCCCTCCTTGAGTTTCCCCTCGTACCGCTTGGCCTCATATTCTGGAATACCGAAGCCAATCAGGGCTCCTGTGACGCCCCCAAGCGCTGCTCCGGCCGCTGCCCCGCTGAGCGCCGCCATGATCGGTCCGGCGGCGACGAATGGTCCCAGGCCTGGAATGGCTAGTGCCCCAATCCCTACCAGCCATCCCAAGGCACCTCCCAGCACACCCCCTGTACCCGCGCCCGTGGCCGCGCCTTCTGGCGCTTTAGTGTGCTGTTCATGCGCAAAATCCCTTGTACCTGCTTTGTCAGGACACAGGACTGAGATATCGTTATTGGAAAAACCTGCCGCTCTCAGCCGTTCTACAATAGTGATGGCCTGGGCTTCGGTACGCGCGATACAAAAAACGGCCTTTGCCATACTGTCCTCCTGATGTGTGATGGGTTACCGCCGGACAATCTCCAGCTGGCTATCGACGTTGTTCGCCCCCGCGATGCTCTGGGCTTTGGCCTCAATAGTCGCCTTCTCCTGTGGCGTATTGACCGGGCCTCGCAGTGTGACGACACCATTGGCAGTGATAATCTTGACGTTCTTGGCGTTGATCGACAGTGACTTGTCAGCCATGAGCGCCTTGCGGATCTCTTGGGTCAGATTCAAATCAGCTTTATTGTTAGATTGGTCGCCTGGCGTGACGGTGTCCCCACTACGGTCCCGGACATTGCGACCCGTACTGTCTGGGGCTGACTGTGACGGAGTCGCTGCAGTCTTGTCGGCCGCCCTCACAGTTCCGGTATAACCCCCAAGGACCAGCAGAGCGAGGGCGCATAACAGCACCTTCTTTATCATTACTTTTTCTCCTCATATCCTCTTGGAGTCCCTAAGCGCTACGCAAGACACTCCAGCGCTCGCGATTATGGCCTCCTATAGAGACGTACGCTCGGTCACGGCTATGAGGAGGCAGAGCAATTTCTATGCCGCGGATTCTCAAGCTGCCCATTGCCCTAGCTTTAAGGAGCAGGAGTACACTCCACCGCTGTAAGAGGGGAAGACGCCAATGATACGCAGCTGTTCCGAAATGAGAGGAATCTCTCAGCCTGAGAGGCCCTTTAGCTCAGGAGTCTCCACAGCAGATCGGTACGGCTCGCCACCGGCAGATAAGGCGCGCCGAAGCCTATCTAGGATGTCTGGCATACCTCTTGCTTTCTATCCTTAGCAATAGACGTGTCCAGAAACGCCTGAGCTCGTTCAAGAATAGATAAGAGCATACAGGTTCATTGAGGAGTAAGACTATGGAACCAGGCAAACGTCATGAATTGACCGATATCCTCTATGAGGAGGTCACATAAAAGCTTGCAGCACTTGAGAAGACCCTAGCCACCCAAGGCATTACGAGCAATGGGAATCCCCCTATCTTACAGGGGGAGCCCTTCACGATGGAGCAGCATGTTTTGCTGGCGGAGCGTGTGTGGTGGGAGAAGGCGCATAAGGGCCTGGAGGATGCCCGCACCGCGATAGAAGAAGCCGAGGAGTATGAACACCAGCGGATCGCAAGCTCAGCGCGTTAGAAGGCTACGAGCGGTGCCATTGGATCGGTTCTTTGCCGGGCCAGCCGCCGGAAAAGGGTCTTAAGATTATAGAGCCGTGGGTCCAGTGCAGACGTCAGTTCTGCCCAGGTCAGCGGCGTTGACACTGTGGCCTGCGGGACGGCCCGCAGCACGTATGGTGGTACGACATGGTGACCTCGAGCATTTTGTAGGACGTCCACATACACTTTCTGCTGGCGTCTATCCTTACGTCGCTCCACGGTAGCTGCCTCGGGCAGGTCTGCCACCAGCCGCAGGGCAATGCCCATCGCCCAGTCTCGTGCTGTGTCGTAGCCTTCGGCCTGGTGCCATGGTACCATGATATGTAAGCCAGTTTTGCCGGAAGTTTTGAGATAGGAGGCAACCTTTTCACCTCAAGGTGTCCGGCGTCGAGGCCTTCAGTCATGCTCTGGGAGTGTGGCTTACGGGCCAACACATTCTCATACGTACCCTTGTCCCAGATGTGCACCAAGCCGGCGCCATACTGCCCTGCAGGGATTTCGCCGCTGAAGTTGGCATACTCGAGCGGGTGGTCCTCTACCTGCACGGCCAGACGTTTGATCGCCGGATTCAGGCTCGGTTGTTTGGGAACAGCCCAGCTCTTCAGTACTCCATCCACCTCCAAACGAAAATCATAGTGCAGCCGCGAGGCGTGATGTTCCTGCACCACAAAAATAGACCGGTGATGCACCTTGCGGTGGCGTAGGGAGGCCAGGGTCGCCTTTGGCATGGCTCTGTACCCCCTGCTTATCCTGTATGGGCCAGGGCGGCTGGCCTGTGTGCTGCCTGTGCGAGCAAGTCGCAGACCTCTGCATCGCTGATCTGCTCAAAGTTCTCGTACCACAGGCCAACGGCATAGAACGGTTCTGGTGTTTCTGTACACACGACCTCGTCTGCCACAGCCTCCAATTCATGACACACAGTACTGGAAGCAATAGGAACGGCAACAATGATCCGGGCCGGCTGCTGTTGACGCAGCGCCAGGACGGCAGCGCGCATGGTAGCGCCAGTCGCCAGACCATCATCGACCAAGATAACTATACATCCATGCACATCAAGAGGTGGACGACCACGACGATAGTGCAGCGTGCGCCGATCCAGTTCTTGTTGCTCCTTGGCCACTATGGTATCGATGACTGTGAGAGGAATCTGCAGGAAGTTCACGACATCTTCGTTGAGGACCTGCACTCCACCGGTGGCGATAGCGCCCATGGCCAGTTCCTCGTGTCCGGGGACTCCCAGTTTGCGTACCAGAAAGACATCGAGCGGTACATGCAGCACCTCTGCCACGGCAAAGCCGACCGGGACACCGCCACGCGGCAACGCTAGCACCAGCACATCCGGACGGTTAGTGTACATCATCAGCTTCTCGGCCAGTTGCTGCCCTGCTTCAATACGATCGCGATAGCGCATAGTCTTCTCCTTCAGTTTTTGCTTAGTCTGCAGGGGCTCGTTGTTGTTACACCGAAGAGCGTGCAGGGGGGCAAGTGTTGATGCCCCCTGCAGCGGCGACAGCACTCTCCTGGTCGCCGTGTAGACCCCCTTTTAACGAGCCACACCGCCACGACTGGCGATCTGCCTGCCCCCTGCTCTCTGGATGGCCTGGCTCAGCTCACCCTTACGCATCTTGCTACGCCCCTTGATGCCGAGTTCTTGTGCGAGGTTATACAACTCATCACGCGCACGTTCCTCAAGAGCAACGTGCGGGTTCCCTGTGCCCTGGGTTATCTTGCTTGGCGTGCGCCCTTCTTCACGACGATGCTTGTTCACTGTCCGAGCGGCGATCTCCTCGGCTCGGTCTTCTGATGCGCCACGTTTCAGCTCACTTTCTTTAACATGCTCGTATTGTCGCTCGTCTTTCCTACTCCAGGATGGCATATGTAACCCTCCTTAGCACACGGTGAGAGGCCTCTCTGTCTCATTTTGAAACGCTGCGCACCTCCATAATGGTCCTTTATATTCCTCGCTCTGCTACTCGCACCATTGGAACTTAGGCACGCGCACAGGGCAGAGCCACTCAGAGTTGAGCGAGAACTTTCCTAGAGCTAAGTGCAACAAACGTGCCAAAAAGAAGGGATGAGAGAGATTGCAGAGCAGAAACGCTATCCTCTAGCTATGGGCGCAGATTTGACCTATTATAGTGCGATGGGAAAGATACGACGGCAATGTTTCCTGGAGAGGAGGAGCAGCCATGGCACAGGATTTCACGCTCTGCGTTGGGACCGTCGGCGGTGGCCTGTCATGTAGCCCGGATGGAGGTATGACGTGGAACCGCATTAGGAACCCCATCCCCTCGGAGTGCAATGTTCGAGCCCTGGCAGTGTACCCTGATAATCCCCATCGCATTCTGGCTGGTACGGATGTGGGACTCTATCGTAGTGAGGATACCGGGAGCACATGGGAAAAGATAGAGTCGCCCATGGATGGCATCCAGATCTGGTCGGTGACCGCCGATGCGGAAGACCCTGACACGATTTTCGTCGGCACCAGGCCGGACGCTTTCCGTTCGCACAATGGTGGTAAGACCTGGGAAGCGCTGTCGTTAGGCGTAACCCTGCCCTGCCCGATTGGCATCCCGCGTACGACTAACATGATTGTGGACCCCAGAGACCACCATATCGTCTGGGCCGGGATCGAGGTGGACGGCGTGTACCAGAGTCGCGACGGTGGCGACAACTGGGTGCATCTGCCCGCCCTCGGCCCCGACCCCTTCCAGGGCGATATTCATGGACTGGCCCTGCGCACGGGGAAGACGACAGCCGTCTATGCCACTACACCCTTTGGCATCGCCACCAGTACGGATGAGGGGGAGAACTGGGAGTATCACAATTTCCCCAAGTTCCACGAGACGGATAATCGCTCGTACTGTCGTGGTGTCATGCTGAAGGCTGATGACCCCGAGGTCATCTTTGTTGGGAATGGCGACGCGATCCCAGGAGTGACCGGCACGATCCAACGCTCCAAGGATGGTGGCAAATCGTGGCAGGCCATCAAGCTGCCAGTAGAGCCGAACTCGGTCGTCTACTGGTTTGCGACGCACCCGGAGCGGCCCAATGTGGTTGCTGCGGCTAGCCTCTATGGCTATGTCTACGTGAGTACGGACGGGGGAGAATCCTGGAACAAACTGAAAAAAGAGTTCGGGGAGATTCGTACCCTGGCGGTGACACCGACCGACGCGTAGTCGGCTCATCTCCGCTCCCTTTCCTTCCCAAGGGGAGTAGGGGTTTTACTCCTTCTCCCCTACCCCTTACCCCACTGTGGCCGATAACTCCACATCGGCAGTTTGCCGTATCCTGCGAACACCTCTGCCAGCAGCTTACCCACGCGCACAGAGAGGGCCACACCGTGCCCGCGATAGCCTGTCGCCACCAGCACACGCCTGTCCTCATCTATGCTGGTAATGATGGGCTTGCTGTCGTGTGCTGCACACAGAGGCCCCATCCAGCGATGCGTGATACGCGTGTTGCTTAACGCCGGGTGCAGACCACGAATGCGGCGCTCCAGGCTCTCGTAGAGGCGTACAGCCTCAGGAGAGTCCGCCCGCGCATTATCCACGTTCCCGCGTCCAACGGTCCCGCCTCCAATCACCGCACAACCGTCCGCAGTCACGCGCCCCCAGAGGTAGGGCAGGTCCAGCGTGTAAAACGGCGTGCGTGTGGCCCAACCGATAGCCTCGTAGATGGCATCCGCCAGCGGTTCTGTCGCCACCGCCACCGTGTGCACACCCTCGGCCTGGTCATGGAGACCGAGCAGCGACAGACACCAGGGGTTCGTAGCAAACACCGCGCGCTCGGCATACACGGTGTGGCCGGCGACGGTCAGCCGCACGCCACCGTGCTTCTCCATGTCCAGTCCGGTCACGGGTGCATGCTCAAAAATTTGCCCTTCGGCCCGCTGCACGATCTCGGCCAGTCCCGCTAAAAACTTCCTTGGATCAAAGGCACCTCCGGGTATCTCGTATACCACCTGTAACGTGCCCTGATCTGACCACCGAATCGGTGATGTTGGTAATGCGTGCTGTCGCCCAATTTCCCAGCAACCGTCTACACGTAAATCGCACTGAATGCCCTGAGTGTGCACCAACTCTTGCAGCGTGGCGATGCAGTTTCCAACCCCAGGCAGTGGACCGACCGCTGTGTCCTCCAGCACCAGAGCACCCGTGCGTCCACTGGCCCCGTTCCCGACCTGCTGTGTCTCAAACACCGCCGCGTGTAAGCCGGGACAGAACTGGCGCACGTAGTGCGCGGTGGCCAAGCCAGTAAACCCTGCGCCAACGATGGCCACGTCCACACGCAAGCCATCTGTAAGAGGGTGTGATGTTACGGGTATAGGAAAGGACCAGAGGGGCTCACCCCAGGGATGGGCTAGGTTCTGCAAGCGCTC
>AR_comb_assmDRAFT_10041988_pt1 | contig 12331 bp, 11 predicted proteins | sample ArasoioldDNA_FD_10543 | JGI IMG/M metagenome (IMG submission 10543) | reverse complement strand
TCCTGCTCAAGGAAACCGGTCGCGCGGCTGCGAGGACATCATGAGTGGCACAGGCAAGTACGAAGACCTCTTGAAGCGGTGCGCCGCGCTCGAGCCCGTCCCGACCGCGGTCGCGCATCCGTGCGAGGCGTCGGCGCTTGCCGGCGCCATCGAGGCTGGCGAGAAGAAGCTGATCACGCCGATCCTCGTCGGACCGGCCGCGAAGATTCGCGAGGTGGCGAACGAGGCCGGCATTTCACTCGGTTCGGTGCGCATCGTCGACGCCGCGCACAGCCATGAATCCGCGGCCAAGGCGGTGGCGCTCGTGCGCTCGGGCGAAGCGGAACTGCTGATGAAAGGCAGCCTGCATACCGACGAACTGCTTGGGGCGGTCGTCGCGCGCGAGACCGGCCTTCGCACCGGCCGCCGCATCAGCCATGTCTTCATCATGGACGTGCCGACCTATCACAAGGTGTTGATCGTCACCGACGCCGCGATCAACATCGCGCCGGCGCTCGACGACAAGGTCGACATCTGCCAGAACGCGATCGATCTGGCGCGAGCGCTCGGGCTCGAGCAACCGAAGGTCGCGATCCTCGCGGCGGTCGAGACGGTCAATTCGAAGATGCCGTCGACCATCGACGCGGCCTGCCTGTGCAAGATGGCCGATCGCGGACAGATCAAGGGCGCGCTACTCGACGGGCCGCTGGCGTTCGACAACGCGATCAGCAAGCAGGCCGCCCAGATCAAGGGCATCACCTCTGAAGTCGCCGGCGACCCCGACATCCTGCTCGTTCCCGATCTCGAGGCCGGCAACATCCTGGCGAAGCAATTGACCTTCCTCGCCAACGCCGACAGTGCCGGCCTGGTGCTCGGCGCGCGCGTCCCGATCATCCTGACCAGCCGCGCCGACAGCGTGCGCTCGCGCATCGCCAGCTGCGGTGTCGCGGTCATCGCCGCTCATGCGCGCCGGCGCGCTCACGCCGCCGCCTGACTTGGAGATCGACCAGTGGACGATTTCGTTGTCGTTTTGAACGCGGGCTCGTCGAGCCTGAAATTCTGCACCTATTCGCGGCCGCAGGGCGATGCGTGGCGGCTTGCCGGACGCGGACAGATTGAAGGCATCGGCACATCGCCGCGCTTCTCCGCGAGGGACGGCGCCGGCACCAAGATCGCCGACCAAGCGCTCGGCGAAGCCGTGAGCGACGCGCGCGCCGCGCTCGATGCGCTGGCCGAGTGGCTGCGCAAGCAGTATCCAGGCGCGCGGATTGTCGGCGTCGGGCATCGCGTCGTCCATGGCGGCGCCGACTTTCCGGATCCGGTCATCGTCACGCCCGACGTGGTTGCCCGTCTCCGCGCGCTCGTGCCGCTCGCGCCCCTGCATCAACCGCATAACCTCGCCGCGATCGATGCGGTGACGGCGCGATTGCCGCACGTGCCACAGGTCGCGTGTTTCGACACCAGCTTCCACCGCGGCCACAGCGCGGTCGCCGATCTGGTGCCGCTGCCGAAAGAGATCCGCGACGCGGGCGTTCAGCGCTACGGATTTCACGGCTTGTCGTACGAGTACATCGCATCGGTGCTGCCGCAGATCGCCCCGAACATCTCGGGCGGCCGGGTGATCGTCGCGCACCTTGGCAGCGGCGCGAGCCTGTGCGCCTTGCGGAAAGGCAAGGGCATCGACAGCACGCTTGGCTTCACCGCGCTCGACGGCCTGTGCATGGGCACGCGGCCCGGCTCGATCGATCCCGGCGTCGTGCTGTACCTGTTCCAGACGCTCGGCCTCGACGCGAAGGCCGTCGAGCGGATGCTCTACAAGCAGTCCGGATTGCTCGGCATCTCCGGCATCAGCAACGACATGCGCGACCTCGTCGGCAGCGGCGATCCGGCGGCTCGCCTCGCCGTCGACTATTTCGTCTATCGCGCCGCCAAGGAGATCGGCGCCCTTGCCGCCGTCCTGGGCGGCGTCGACGGCATCGTGTTCACCGCCGGCATCGGCGAGCGGTCGGCGGCAATCCGGAAGCGCATTTGCGAGGCGTCCGCGTGGCTGGGTCTCGAGATCGATCGCGCCGCCAACGAGCACCATGGCCCTCGTATTTCGACCGCCGACAGCAAGATCGAAGCGTGGGTCGTGCCGACCAACGAAGAGCTCGTCATCGCCCGCCACACCGGACAGTTGCTTGGCTTGATCGAGGCCCGCGCCTAGCGGGAGAAAGACAGAAACATCATGACGGCGACAGCAGCACCGACGAAGAAGACCGCAACCAGCGAAGCGGCGTGGAAAGGATTTCAATCCGGCCTGTGGCAGGCCGACATCGACGTCCGCGATTTCATCCAGCAGAACTACACCCCGTACGACGGCGACGAATCGTTCCTCGCCCCGCCCACGGCGCGAACGCAGGGCATCTGGAATCGCCTGACGGCGCTCTTCCCGGAGGAGCGCAAGAAGGGCGTGCTCGACATCTCGCCGATCCCGTCGTCGATCACGGCTCACGCGCCCGGTTACATCGACAAGGAAAACGAGGTCATCGTCGGCCTGCAGACGGAGGCCCCGCTCCGTCGCGCCATCATGCCGAACGGCGGTTTCCGCATGGTGCTCGGCGCGCTCAAGACCTACGGCTACACGCCCGATCCGAACGTCGTCGAGACGTTCACCAAGTACCGCAAGACTCACAACGAAGCGGTGTTCGACGCCTACACCGCCGATGTGCGCCGGTGCCGAAGCTCGCACATCCTGACCGGACTGCCCGACGCCTACGGCCGCGGCCGCATCATCGGCGACTATCGCCGTGTCGCGCTCTACGGCGTGGATCGGCTGATCGAGCGGAAGAAGCAGGAGAAGGCGGCCCTCGACCCGGAGCAGTCCACCGACGAAATCATTCGCGACCGCGAGGAGTTGTCCGAGCAGGCGCGCGCGCTGGCCGAGCTCAAGAAGATGGCGGAGAGTTACGGCTTCGACATCTCGAAGCCGGCGGCGACGGCGAAACAAGCCGTGCAATGGCTCTACTTCGGGTACCTCGCGGGGGTGAAGGAACAGAACGGCGCCGCCATGTCGCTCGGCCGCACCTCGACATTCCTCGACATTTACTTCGAGCGCGATCTGGCGGCGGGCCTCATCACCGAGGAGCAGGCGCAGGAGATCGTCGATGACTTCGTCATCAAGCTCCGCATCGTCCGCTTCCTTCGCACACCCGAGTACGACAATCTCTTCGCCGGCGACCCGACCTGGGTCACCGAATCAATCGCCGGCATGGGCGATGACGGCCGGCACATGGTGACGAAGTCGAGCTTCCGCTTCCTGCAGACGCTCTATAACCTCGGGCCCGCGCCGGAACCGAACCTGACGATCTGGTATTCGCCGCGCCTGCCTGACGGCTTCAAGCGCTTCTCCGCCAAGGTCGCCATCGATACGAGCTCGCTGCAGTTCGAGAGCGACGAGACCATGCGGCGCGCCTGGGGCGACGACGGCGCCATTGCGTGTTGCGTGTCGCCGATGCGCCTCGGCAAGCAGATGCAGTTCTTCGGCGCCAGGGCGAACCTCGCCAAATGCCTGCTTTATGCGATCAACGGCGGGCGCGACGAGATCAGCGGCGAGCAGATCGGGCCGCTGTCACCGCCGGTGCAGGGCGATTACCTCGACTTCGACGACGTGATTGTAAGGTTCGAAACGATGATGGACTGGCTGGCAGGCGTCTATGTCAACGCCATGAACATCATTCATTACATGCACGACAAGTACGCCTACGAGCGCCTCGAGATGGCGCTGCACGATTACGCTCCGCTCAGGACCATGGCGTTCGGGATGGCCGGCATGTCGGTCGTCGCCGACAGCCTGTCGGCGATGAAGCACGCGCGCGTCAAGGTGATTCGCGACGCGACCGGGCTCATCACCGACTATCAGATCGAAGGCCCATTCCCGGTGTTCGGCAACAACGACAACCGGGTCGATCAACTCGCGGTATGGACGGTCACCACGTTCATGAAGAAGCTCCGCAAGTATCCGACCTATCGCAACGCCGTGCACACGCAGTCCGTGCTCACCATCACGTCGAACGTCGTCTACGGCAAGGCAACCGGGAACACGCCCGACGGACGGCGGCATGGCGAGCCGTTCGCGCCGGGCGCCAATCCGATGCACGGCCGCGACAGCCACGGCATCCACGCGTCCGCGGCATCGGTCGCGAAGATTCCCTACCGCGAAGCGCAGGACGGCATCTCGCTCACCACGACGCTCGTGCCGGAGGGGCTGGGCCGTATCGAAAGCGATCGCATCACCAACCTCGCCGCCATCCTCGACGCCTACTTCGGCAGCACGGGCTTCCATATGAACGTCAACGTGCTCAATCGAGAGACGCTGATGGATGCGATGGAGCATCCCGAGCAATACCCGAGCCTGACCATTCGCGTCTCCGGCTACGCCGTCAACTTCGTCAGGCTGACACGCGAGCAGCAGATGGACGTCATCAACCGCACCTTCCACGGGGCGTAAACAAAATGGCCGCCGAACCGATCTCGCTCGTCGCGAAGAGCCCCTACGAGCTGCGTGTCGACCTTGGCGCCAAGATGTCGGAAGGCGATGTGCGCGCGGCGCTCGCGTCGGGCGACATGGGCTTCCTGCATTCCTACACCACCGGGTCGGCGGTCGATGGACCCGGCGTTCGCGTCGTCGCATGGACATCGGGGTGCATGTGGCGCTGCCGTTATTGTCACAATCCGGACACATGGAAGCTCGGCAACGGCCTGCCCGTGTCCGTGGCACGCGCCGCCGAAGAGTTGAGGAAATACGTCCATGGCCTCAACGTCATGTCGGGCGGCCTTACGATCAGCGGCGGCGAGCCGCTGATGCAGCACCGCTTCGTCGTCAAGCTGCTCGCCGCGGCGAAGAGCATGCGCGTCCACACCGTGATTGAAACCAACGGCTACTTCGGCGATCGCCTGAGCGACGCCGACCTGGCAAACATCGATCTCGTCATGCTCGGCATCAAGTCGTGGGGCGAGGAGCGGCACAAGGACTTGACCGGGATGGAGCTGGCGCCGACGCTCAATTTCGCGAGGCGGCTCGCCTCGATCGGGAAGCCGATGTGGATTCGGTTCGTGCTGGTGCCCGGCCTCACCGACGATCCCGCGATCGCCGGCGGGATCGCCGAGTTCGCGTCGGGACTCGGCAACGTCGAGCGGGTCGATGTGTTGCCCTTTCACCAGATGGGCCGCTTCAAGTGGGAGGCGCTGGGCTTGCCGTACAGCTTGCACGACGCGACACCGCCGTCACAGGAGGCGCTCGCGAACACCGTCGCCATCTTCCGCGCGCGCGGCCTGACCGCGCATTAACTTCTCCGTCGCCACCGGCGATTTTCAGTGGTAACGTTTGGGACGCCTCAGTGCGTCCCATCCAATGAGTGACGATCGCAAGTACCGGCAGCGCGGCTACCAGGACGACGACCGCGATCGCCAGCGGCCGTCCGGACCCCGGCCCGAGGGCGGCGGCGGCAAGCCCGAGCGCGAACCCGGCGCCCCAGCCGGCGCGAGGCGGATCTCCTCAGAAGGCGCGCGGAACCCGCGCATGATGACTTCCCGCCAGGTGGCTCGCTGCTCACGCTGCGGCACCATCGTCGATGCCGAGATCATGTCGCGGAGCAAGTGCCCGAAGTGCCAGGTCGACTTGCGCTCGTGCATCCAGTGCGTGAACTTCGATCCCGGCGCGACCTACGAGTGCGCGGTGAAAATTCCCGCGCGCGTCTCACCCAAGGACGTCGCCAACGACTGCCAGCACTTCAGCGGCCGGACCACCTTCGAGCGCGAGACCACCGCAGCGCCGAGCCAGAACAACAATCCGAAAGAACCGGCCGGCGCGAAGAAAGCCTTCGACGACCTTTTCAAGTTCTAACGGTTCCCGGTTCCCGGGTTCCCGGTTCCCGACGATAATCAAGTCATGGGATTGTTGTCGACGCAAGACGAAGCGACGCTCAAGAATCATCTCTCCGGGATCACCATGCCCGTCCAGTTGGTCCTGTTCACGCAGGCGTTCGGTGGATCGGAGAGCGGCGACGTAGCCAAGCAGATCGTCAACGAGATCGCGTCGCTCAACGACAAGGTCACGATCGTCGAGAAGAGTTTCGTGCTCGACACCGAAGACAAGGCCAAATACAAGGTCGACAAGGCGCCGGCGATCGTCATCCTGAGTGACGGCATCGACACGCGCATGCGGATGTACGGCGCGCCGACCGGCTACGAGTTCGTCGGCCTGGTCGAAGCGATCATCGTCGCCGGCACCGGCAAGATCGACCTCGACCCCGAAACCATGAAGTGGATTCAGGCGGTCGACAAACCGACGCACATCCAGGTGTTTTCCACACCGACGTGACCGCACTGCCCGAGGGCGGTCGTCCTCGCACACAAGATGGCAGCGGCAAACGAACTGATCACGGCCGATGCGATCGAAGCGACGGAGTTCATGGATCTGAGCCGCAAGTATCGCGTGACCGGCGTGCCGAAGACGATCGTCAACGAGACGATCGAGATCATGGGCGGCCTGCCGGAGAAGATGTTCGTCCGAGCGGCGCTCGATTTGCCGGAAGATGTAACGGGGACTGGCATCGCAACGTAGGGTTTTGTTGGAATTTCTGCGTACCTTCAGGGCTTCAGCCGCGCCTGACGGATCTTCTCAAGGGTGGGCTCGTCGAGCACCGCCTCGGCGACCTCGACGTGACCGGCCGCGGCCAGCCTCAGCGTGACGGATGCCACGGTGTTCACGGCTTCACCGGTGCCCCGGAGATTGCCCGACAGCCACAACCTGGTTGAGACCGTGAACGGATCCTCATCCGTGATCACTTCGCCTCGCTCGATCGTGGCGTCGGGGATCGCGTGCTGCAGCGCCTTCGCCGTGAACCGGAATCCGGCCGGCCCGCGCGCGAGCATCAAGATCAAGGCATCGTTGGGTGATTGGCCGAGCAACGTCTCGAACGGCGCGCCGTTAATCACGAACTGCGTCCGGCGATCGAAGAAGCCGTCGGGGAGATCGAGCCTGCGCGCATTGAAGTACGCGATCACGCGATCGATGGCGGCTACAAGCGCGGTCTCCATTCGGTCGTCAGTAATGCCTTGTTAATCGGTGGATCCTTTTAATCGGTGGATCCTTCTAATCGGTGGATCGTTTTTTAATCGGTGGATCGTCTTGCACTCTGTGGCTGCCACCGCATTCCATCCTGCAACACGAATCGCGTCTCCTCCGGTACTTCCCAGTCGGGAATCGTCGGGAACGTCGGATCGCCCGGCAGCGTCATCGTCGCGACCTCGCCGTTCTTGAAGAATCCCGGCATCACGCGCGGAATGTGGCGCGACCTGGCCCATGTGAACACGTCATCGATCGATGTGCGCGGTGCGACTTGCCGGATGCTGGTGTAGGTCGGCGGCGGCAGCAGCAGCTCGCGACGATTGAAACGCGCGATGGCTTCGCTCGGCGTCAGCCATTCGAGCGCCGTCGTCTCGCGTTCGTCATGCTTCGCGAGCTGGCCGTGCGGCATTCGGGCAAGGAAGAATCGTGTGTCGTAGCGGCGAATCTCGATCTCCGGCGTCACCCAATGCGCAAAGGGCTGCAGATCGTCGATCGTGATGCGGACGTTCGCCTCTTCTTCGAGTTCCCGCACCGCGGCGGCGCGATACGCAGCTTCTTCGACGTCACTCAAGTCGCGGAACGTCGGGCGCGGAAGTTGCGCATCTGCCGCGGGGCGATCGCCATCGTCGACGCGGCCGCCGGGAAACACGTACGAGCCCGCCATAAACGCCACCTTGTCGTTGCGGCGCACCATCAGGATTTCGAACGGATCGCCGTCCCGCAAGACGATGACGGTGGATGCAGGATGCGCCGGCGCGACATTCGGTGTGACCATCAGGCGTCAATTATGCGGCGAATCGAATAGGATCGCCGAATGATCGAAAGGAAAGACGCCGGCGGCATCCGCACGCTGAAGCTTGCTCACGGCAAGGTCAGCGCCATCGACATCGAGCTCGGCGAGGCGCTCGTCAACGAGATGCAGGACGCGCTCGATCCATCGGTGAAGGCCGTCATCCTGACCGGATCGGGATCGTCGTTCTCGGCCGGCGTCGATCTGTTTCGCGTGCTCAAGGACGGACCTGAATACGGCCGCAGGTTTCTTCCCGTCCTCGACAACTTCCTCCGCGCCGCATTGACGCTGCCGAAGCCGATGATTGCGGCGATCAACGGTCACGCGATCGCCGGAGGCTGCATCCTCGCGGCAACGTGCGATCACCGCATCATGAGCGAAGGCACCGCCCGCATCGGCATTCCGGAGCTCGCCGTCGGCGTCCCGTTTCCCGCGCTGCCGATTCAGATCATGTCGGCCCGTCTCGCCGATGGTCCGTTGCGCGATCTCGTCTATAGCGGCCGCACCGTCCTCATCGACGAAGCGAAGGCGCTCGGGCTGATCGACGAGAAGTGCCCGTCAGGAATGCTGATGGATCGGGCGATGGAGGTCGCCGATCGGCTGATGGCGATTCCCGCTGGAGCGTTCGCACTGACGAAGCAGGCGTTCTACACGCCGATCCTGGAGCGGACCAGACAGCTCGCCGGGATGAACGCGCTCGTCGTCGATGCGTGGCTGCAGCAGCACACCTACGACACCATCCGGGCGTATCTCGAAAAGACGGTCGGCAAGAAATAGCTGCGGTAAGCCCGTAGCCCGCAAGCCCGTAGCCTTCTATTGCCAGACCCAGTCGCGGATCGAGAGTCCCAATTCGCGCCGGTCGCGGCTTCCGGAATCGCTCGGGCGCCACGTGCGATCGATCGACGTCTCGAGGAGCAGGTGCGTCTTACCTGGAGTGGCCGGAATGTCCATCATCAGGGGCGTGCGTTTCAGATCACCTTCGTAGACGAGCTTGCCGTCCGCCCAGACGCGCGTGTGAACCGGCTTCGCATCGCTATCCGGATGATCGATCCACGCGACGAACTTCAACACCGTGCCCTTGACCGGAATCACGGCGAGCGAATTCTGCATGGTCCATCGGCGCCCGATCGGGTTGCCGCCCGGATCGGGCTCGAGATCGGTGCCGTCCCTGTCGTTGGTGTAGAAGCCGTAGCGGTAATACCAGTCCCATCGCTGGGCGCGATTATGCGGGCGAAGATCGCCGAATGCGTCCACGGTCGTCATGCCGGCATGGACGGCGACGAGCACCGCTGCGGCAATCACCGCCTTCCTTGGCCACTCGAATGGCGCGGTCGCTTCACCCTCGGGCGTTCGTTCCAGCCACAGCCAGAACGCAAATGACCAGAACGTGATCACGATCGCGATCGATTGGCCCGGCATGCCGAACATCGATGCGACCGCGAATCCGATCAGCACGCCGCGCAGCAATCCAATCGACAGCCGATCGCCACCGCGATGGCGCGCGAACATCAGCGCTCCGCAAACCCAGCACCACGCGAGCAGCGGGACGCTGCCGGCGAGGCCGAGTTCCGCCAGATGGTGACGCCACCAGTTCTGGGCGTTGTCGGCCTGGGGAATCGTGTAACCCGCGACTTTGCCGAAGTCGGTCGACAGCGCGTGGAACACGCCGACACCGACGCCGTCGATCGGATGCTCCTTGATCATCTCGATCGCCGCCGGCCCGTAGCCAAAACGCTCCCACAACAACTCGTTGATGCTGCCCTTGATCCCCTTGTCGCCGTAAAACGGGATATACGTCCACGCTCCGCGGGCGATGACCGTGTGCGTCGATGCGCCTCTGAGCAGCACGACCATGGCCACGGCGAGCACGACGGCACCGGCGCCGATCACCAGGACGCGCTTCAGGTCGATAGGCGCCGATCCGCGCGTCGATCGCCAGTGGGCGAAACCTTCCCAGGCGGCGATTGCTACGCTGATCGATACGGCGGCCAGACCGGTCCGCGAGCCGCACAGCCAGACGGCGCCAATCCCGATCGCCAGCGCCGCCGTCGTCACCACCGTCGACCAGGGCCGCGCCATCCGTCGCGCCAGGACCACGGCGCCAATCGTCCAGAAGGCGGTGACCGCGCCGAGCTTGTTCGGATCGGCGAGCGTGCCCGATGCGCGAATCATGTAGGTCCAGAACGGGCGGTTCAGGAAACTGAGATCGACCAGGCCCTGGTAGAACGCGACCGCGCACGCCACCGCCGTCGCAATTGCGAATGGCGCCAACACCTCTCGCCGGAATCGCTCGCGATCGCGCGTGAACCAGCGAAATAACGCGTCGACGAACAGGATTCCGGCGTTGTGGCAAAGGGCGATATAGACGACGTTCAGCCCGACCTCGGCCGGCGCGATGCCGATGCTGGTGTTCGACACACGGGCGAGCGGCAGGATCCAGAGCGCGAAGTCGGCTTCTCGGAGGAAGACAATCGGCCACGCGATCGCCACGACCATCGCCCAGGTAATCAGCGGCCACTGCCAGCGGCGCGGCAGCGACCATTCGAGCGCGCCAGGTCCTGACAGCGCCAGTCCCAGGAGCGGCAGCAGCCAGACCGTGTCGAGGCTGAAGTTCTCGCCGTCGTTGACGACCAGCAGGATCGCCGGTGTCAGGTACATCGCGGCCATCAAGACCGGCAGCGTCACGCTGCGCAGCCGCACGCCCGCCGCGAACAGCAACCCGAATCCCGCCAGCGCAGTCACGAAGATTGGCGGCGAGTACTGCGTCGCCAGGTAGCACTCGACGAGCGCGGCGGAAACCGTCGAGGCGACGACGAGGATCCGCGTGAGGCGCGCCGGCGTCATCGGAGCGGGCCGCGCTCGAATGCCATCACGGTCTCAATGTGATCGGTGTGCGGAAACATGTCCACAGGCTGCACGCGGCTGACAAGGTAGCCGCTGTTGAGGATAACCGGCAATTCCTTCGCGAGCGCATCGGGATTACATGACACGTAAACGATGCGTGAGGGACGAATGCGCTCGACCACCGCGGCGATCACTGCCGGGGGGCACCCCTGGCGCGGTGGATCGAGCACGACGGCGTCCCACGGATCCTTCCCTGCTCGAGCGAGCGCGTCCTCGACGCGCGCGGCCATGAACCGAACCTGGCCTGGCGGCAGGCGATTGAGCCTGACGTTTGACTCCGCATCCGCAATCGCCTGTCGGTTCTCCTCGATCGCGGTCACCATCGCGCCCGCCTTGGCGAGCGGCAGCGAGAACAATCCGCTGCCGCAATAGAGGTCCAGCACGCGGCGCGATTGACCAACGGCTTCAACGACAAGTCTGACGAGAACTTCGGCCGCGCCAACGTTCGTTTGAAAGAACGCTGTCGGCGACACCAGGTACGAGACGCCGCCGACAGTCTCTTTGACGTGGCTGCGCCCCTCGATCTTGATCGTCTCGTCGCCGACCATGTAAGGCCCTGGCTTCGAGTGAATGTTCACGAAAAATCCGTCGGGCCGCTCGGCAGACGAGAGTAGCCCCTTCACGGGCGGGCGAAGCGACTTGTCGTTGCGCGCGACCACGAGCATCGCCGACGCCTCGCGTCCGTCAGCGGTGGCGCGAATGACGATGTGCCTGAGGATGCCGGGCGCGATTCGCGCGCGCGCGAGACGATCGCGCAGCGCAAAGGCAATGCGATTGCCGCGCTCGTGATGCACCGGGCATTCCTCGATCGGAATGATTCGCTGCGACCCGGCCGCGTAGTGCCCCATGACGAGGGCTTCTCTCGACGCGCCGAAAACGAACGCGACCTTGCTGCGAAAGCCGGAGTCTGACGGAGACGGAATGACGGGCGGGACGTCAATGCCAAGCAGCCGCGAAAGATCTTTTCTCTTCTTCGCGAGCTGCTCCGCATAGGGAACACCGGGCAGCGTGCACCCGCCGCAGACGCCAAAATGCTTACACTGCACGAGACAAAGCATCACACGGAATCACAGAACCGCTGAAGCACGGACACCTCTTGGTCTTTCCAAGGAGGCCTTCCGTGTTTCGATGTTTCCGTGTTTTCGCGAGTGTTGTTACTTGACTTCGAGGAGCTCGACCTCGAATACCAGCGTCGCATTCGGCGGAATCACGCCGCCGGCGCCGCGCGCGCCGTATCCCATGTTTGGCGGAATCGTCAGGATGCGCTTGCCGCCAACCTTCATGCCGGCCACGCCCTCGTCCCAGCCGGGAATCACTTCCCTGCCGCCGAGGGTGAAGTCGAACGGCTGGCCGCCGTCTTTCGAGCTGTCGAACTTGTTCCCGCGCTTGTCGGGCTTGGCCGCATCGTAGAGCCAGCCGGTGTAGTGGACACGAACGACGCGGCCGGGAACCGCTTCGGCTCCGGATCCGGTGACCGTGTCGACTTTCTGCAACTGGGTAATGCCGGTGTCGGCCATCGGAGCGCCCTCGGGAGGTTCGTCTGGAGT
>AR_comb_assmDRAFT_10088516_pt1 | contig 12333 bp, 10 predicted proteins | sample ArasoioldDNA_FD_10543 | JGI IMG/M metagenome (IMG submission 10543) | reverse complement strand
ACGCGCGGCGCGCACATCCGCGCCAGCGCCTGGGTGTTGCTGCTGTTGTAGCCGCCGATGACGATCATCATGTCGAGGCGGCCCGCGTTCAGCATGTCGAGCACGGCGTCCTGGCGTTCCTGCGTTGCCGAGCAAATCGTGTCGAACGCGCGAAAGCGCGACTCGAGATCATCGGTGCCGTGGCGTTCGATCATCGCGCGGCGGAGGGTCTCCTGCACCTTCAACGTCTCGCTCATCAACATCGTCGTCTGGTTGGCCAGGCCGATGTGCTGGAGGTGCGTGTCGGGATCGAACCCGGGGCTCGCGGCTTCGCGGAAGTGCGACATCAGCGCGGCGCCGCTGATCGCGCCGCGAATGAAGTCGCAGACAAGTTCGGTCTCGGCGACGTCGCGCACGCACAAATACTGTCCGCCGGCGTGCGTCTGCGCCTGCGACGCGGTGGCGAGCGTTTCTTCGTGGTGGTGCTTGCCGTGAATGATGACGGTGTAGCCGTCGCGCGCGTAGTAATTGACCTTCTTCCAGACGTTGAGCACGCTGCCGCAGGTCGTGTCGACGAGCACGCACTGCTTCGACTTGAGGTGCTGGAGCTCGGGTACGCTGACGCCGAATGCCGGCAGGATCACGACATCACCGGACCCGACTTCGCGAAACCGCTCGACCGGGTCGTGGTCGTGAACGAGGATCCGGATTCCCATGTCGGCGAGGCGGCGATTGACGTCGGGGTTGTGGATGATCTCCCCCGACAGGAAGACGCGGCGATCGGGAAACTGGCGGCGGGTCTGATACGCGTAGTCGACGGCGCGGTCGACGCCGTAGCAAAAGCCGAATTCCTTCGCGAGCTTGAAGTGGAGCCCGCCCGCGCCGGCCTCGTAGCCGAGACCCTTGAGGCGCTCCACGACGGCGCTCTGGTAGGTACGCGCCAGAACAGGTCCGACCTCGGATTTCAGGCCGAAACCCTTCTGGAAATACGTTTCGTTCACGTGACGGCGATTATATCACTTTGCAGCGCAAAGTGGCGACGAAAATTGTCGACCCGCACAGGCAACTCATTCAGGCGGAAGCACTTACGGGAGGAGGCGTGCGGCCTCCGGCGTGCCGGACGCCCCATTCCACCATCGCGCGCATGATCGGCCGCAGGTCCTCGCCCTTTTCCGTCAGGACGTATTCGACGCGCGGCGGATGGAGGCTGTAAGGCTGCGATCGGATGACGCCTTTCGCGACGAGCAGTTTCAAGCGGTCCGCCAGGATGTTGGTCGGGATGCCCTCGGACGATTCGAGGAAGTCCGCGTAACGGCGCTTGCCGCGCATGACGTCGCGGACGACGAGCAGTGACCAGCGATCGCCGAGCACGTCGAGCGTGCAGGCCACCGGACAGCGCGAGCGGCGGGCGCGTGCGGGCATGACCCGGCAAGTCTACGAGTGTAACTTGCAAAATGCAAGTGACTAGACGTACGATGCCCGTCCGATGCGTCGGATTGTCTTGTCTGCCTTGCTCGGCGTGGTTGCGGCCCCGGCGTTCGCTCAGGGCGCAGCGAAGCCCGCTCCGACCGTTCGCGCCTACCCGACGGCACAGCCGATTCGTATCGACGGCCATCTCGACGAGGAGATCTACAGGACCACACCGGCAATCACCGACTTCGTCCAGCAGGAACCGGACGAATTCAAGCCAGCGACCGAACAGACCGAGGCGTGGATCTTCTTCGACAACGACAACGTCTATATCTCGGCGAGGAATTGGGAATCACATCCCGAGCGGCGGGTTGCCAACGAGATGCGCCGCGACACCAGTCAGCTCCGCCAGAACGACACCTTCGGCGTGCTGTTCGACACCTTTCACGACAAGCGCAACGGCTACATCTTCTATGCGAATGCGATTGGCGGGCTGGCCGACAGCCAGGTCACCGACGAGGGTCCACCCAACGCCGACTGGAACACCGTGTGGGACGTCCGCACCGCCAACTTCGACGGCGGCTGGACGATCGAAATGGTGATCCCGTTCAAGTCGCTGCGCTATCAGCCGGGCACCGATCAGGTGTGGGGCATCAACTTGCGGCGGGTCGTGCGATGGAAGAACGAATGGTCGTACCTGGCGCAGGTGCCGCGTGCGCAGACGACGTTTCTTGGACTACTGAAGGTGTCGCTGGCCGGCACCCTCGAGGGGCTGCAAGTGCCGTCGGGCCGGGCCAACCTCGAAGTGAAGCCGTTCGCGCTTGCCGGCCTGTCGACGGACCACACGGTGACGCCCTCGATCGACAACGACGGCAATGCCCGCATCGGCGGCGATGTGAAATACGGCATCACGCAGAACATCACTGCCGATCTCACGGTCAACACCGACTTCGCCCAGGTGGAGGTCGACGAACAGCAGGTCAACCTGACCCGGTTCAACCTGTTCTTCCCCGAGAAGCGCGATTTCTTTCTCGAGGGCCTCGGCACGTTCGCGTTTGCCGGACGGGCCAGCGCGGGACTGGGCGCGGGCTCCGGCGATACGCCGTATCTCTTCTTCAGCCGCCGCATCGGCCTCGATCAGTCGCGCGTCATTCCAATACTCGCCGGCGGCCGTACGACCGGGAAGGCCGGCAAGTTCACCTTCGGCGCCATCAACGTGCAAACCGGCGATGACGAGGCGGCACAGATCGACTCGGCGAATTTCACCGTGCTCCGAGCCAAGCGCGACGTGCTGCGCCGCAGCAGTATCGGCGGCATGTTCACGCATCGCACCGCGACGCCGGGGCGCAGCGGCGCCAACGAGGGATACGGGCTCGATGCGGCGGTGTCGATCTCCCAGAACGTCCGCGTCGACGCGTATCTTGCCGCGACCGCAACCGAGGGACGCACGGGCGACAACCTGAGCTACCGCGGGCTCTTCGACTACAGGGCCGACAAATATGGCGTCCAAGCCGAGCGGCTCGTCGTCGAACCGAACTTCCTGCCCGAGATCGGCTTCGTGCGGCGGACGGACATGCGAAGGAACTTCGGCCTGCTCCGCTACAGCCCGCGCCCGAAGGGTGTGCCGCACGTCCGCAAGCTGACGACACAAGCGAGCCTCAATTACCTGACGAACAACCAGGATCGTCTCGACACGCGCGAAGCCGTGGGACGCTTTGAAACCGAATTCACGAACAGCGATCTCTTCAGCGTCGGCTACACCGACAGCTTCGAGCGCCTCGTGCGTCCCTTTCCTATCGCGACCGGCGTGACGCTGCCGGTCGGCAGATACGACTTCCACACCACGAGGATCGGCTACATCGGCGGGCAGCAGCGCCCCTATTCCGGTGAGATCGTCTATGAGTTCGGCACCTTCTACAACGGCGATCGCAAGTCGATCGCGCTCAACACGGCGCGGCTTCAGGTGACGCCGCAGGTCTCGCTGGAGCCGAGCTTCTCGATCAACTGGGTCGACCTCGTGCAGGGCTCGTTCACCGCCAAGGTGGCGCGCACGCGCGCGACCTACACGATCACGCCGCGCATGTTCGTGAGCGGCATCGTTCAATACAACAGCGCCGGCTCCTCGGTTGGCAGCAACGTGCGCTTCCGCTGGGAATATCGTCCCGGCAGCGAGCTGTTCGTCGTCTACACGGATGACTTCAACACCGACGAGCTGCGCCCCAACGTCACGCCCCTCCGCAATCGCGCCTGGGTGATCAAATTCAACCGCCTGTTCCGCCTGTAAAATGCGGCGGTGTCATCGGTGCCTGGCACCAACGACGACCCTATGCAGGTAATTTTTGCCACTTGTGATCATCAACCGCTGATCGCGCCAGACGATCGGCCTCTGGCCGATGCGCTTACCGCGCTCGGGGTCGAGGTCGTCCCTGTCCCCTGGACCGAGATCGATCCCTATGCCGTCATCGAGTCGCCGCCGATCGTGCTGCGCTCGACCTGGGACTATCACCGCATGCCGACGCTGTTCCTGTCGTGGCTCGATGCGCTCGCCGATTCCGGCCGCGTCACGATGAACTCGCCGCAGGTGGCGCGCGGCAACGTCGACAAGATCTATCTGCAGACGCTGGCAGACTCCGGCATTGCGATCCCGAAAACACGCTGGCTCGATCGAATCGACAACGACACCATCGAACGCGCGATGAAGGAAGAAGGATGGGACCGCGCCGTGTTGAAGCCGCGCATTGCAGCGACGGCGTACGGCACGTTTCTCATCTCCGATGCGTCATCGCTGTCGGACGAGGAGCTCGCGCCGGCGAGGGCGTCCGGCGCGCTGTTGCAGGAAGTCGTCCCCGAGATCGTCGCGCAGGGTGAGACCTCGATCGTCTATGCGGGCGGCGCGTTCAGCCACGCGGTGGTGAAGCGGGCCAAGGACGGCGAATTCCGCGTGCAGCAGGATTTTGGCGGCCGTGTCGAAGCCGTATCGCCGTCAACGTCTCTCGTGTCGTTCGCCGCGTTCGTCATGACGCACGTCCCGGACTCCTGCCTCTACGCGAGAGTCGACGTGGTCGAGTCCAGCCGTGGTCCACGACTCATGGAGCTCGAGCTGATCGAGCCGGAGCTGTACTTCCTCTACGTCCCGGAAGCCGCCAGCCGCATGGCACAGCTCATCGCCGACCGCTTGTCGTAAGATTCGACGATGCGCGTCCTCGCGCTGATGCTCTCGCTGTTGGCGACGCCACACCAGCCGCAGGTCCGTCAATCCGCACCGGTGTTGCTCGATTGGATCGTCGCGGTGCGTGAGCACCGGGCGGGCGAATCCGATAAGGCGCTCTCAACCATCACGGCCTGGACCTACGACGATCTCGAAGAGATGCGGCCGCTGCTCGAGACGCTCGTCGACGCGCCAACGAAGAACAATCCCCAACGCGCGAGGCGTCGATCGCGGGTCACTGCCGGGGAGATGGAGGCCGTTCGAGAGGCGCTGAAATTTCGCGGCGTCATGGACTTCGACACCTTTCGAAGACGCGCGGCCATCTTGCACACCGATGCGGCGCTGCTTGGCGATCCGCCATTGGTCACTCGTCAACCGACGACCGACCCGCGCGGCGCGCTGCCCTTGAACAGCGGACGCCGCGTCAATGTCCGCAGCTTCGACGGTCGTTTCGAAGGCCTTGAATACAGCAACCCGCACTGGGACCTCGCGATGGACATGCTCGACGCGTTGCCGGCCTCGCCGCGCGATCCGTTCGTCGGGCAGTGGTACGCCGCCATCGGCACGCATCTCGTGCAATCTCGCCGCTTCGCCGATGCGCTGATCCACTTCGAACGGGCGCGGGCGCTCGTGCCAGATGACCCTCGCGTGCTCTATGCCGAAGCGCGCCTTCACGAGACGCTCGCTTCGCCGCGCATCCAGAATTTCATCCGCGTGACGACGCCGATCAACGGGATGTCGATTCGCGGCGTGGGCTCGTCGGGGGCCGAATGGCGCCGCGCCGAAGCGCTGCTGCAAAAGGCGGTCGCCGTCGATCCCACGCTGGTCGCCGCGCGGCTTCGGCTGGGTCGAGTGGTGATGCGGCAGCAGCGATGGGATGAAGGCCTGCGGCTCGTCCAGCAGGCGCTGTCGGAAACACAGGACCCCACGCTCAGCTACTACGCCAGCCTGTTCGCCGGCGATGCCGAGCTCGCGCTGGGCAGCGCGGATGATGCAAAACGATCCTACGAACGGGCACTGTCCCTGTTTCCGGATTCGCAGTCGGCGCGGCTCGGACTCGCCGCGGCCATCAGCGCCGCCGGCGAGCGTGAAGACGCCATCACCGCCATCCTGCCGACGCTCACGAAAGCGCCCGAGAAGCGCGCCGACGACGATCCCTGGTGGATTTACCACGACAGCAATCTGGATGAAGCCGAGGCCGAGCTCACCCGCTTGCGCGCGCCGTTTACGGGGCCGGGCCGATGACGCGTCTCGCCGCCGCGCTGCTGTTGGGGTCGACATCGCTCGTCGCGATGCAGCCGACGTTCTCGTCCCGTGTGGAGGGCGTGCGCATCGACGTGCTCGTTACCGACAGCTCGCGGCGTCCGTTGCGCGACCTCACGGCGCGCGACTTCGTGATTCGCGACAACGGCGTGGTGCAGACCGTTGACCTCGTCAGCTTCGGCGAGCTCTCGCTGAACGTGGGGCTGACGTTCGACCTCAGCGACAGCGTCGCCGGCGCGCGCCACGCGCAATTGCGGCAGGCCAGTCGCGCCCTGACCTCGTCGCTGCTCCCGGCCGATCAACTCTCGCTTATCACCTTCAATCAGGTGGTGTCGATGCGCTGCCCTCCGGCAACGACTCACGGCTGCATCGACACGGCGCTGGCCGACGTGAAGCCATCAGGCGAGACCGCGCTCGTCGACGGTGTGTTTGCGGGGATGACGATCGGTGAGCGGGAAGCAGGCCGCTCGCTGCAGATGGTGTTCAGCGACGGGCTGGATACGGCCAGTTTCCTCGACAGCGATCGCGTGCTCGACATGGGACGACGCTCCGATGTCGTCGTCTATCCGGTCGTCACCAAGGGGGCCAAGCCGGAGTTTCTCGAGGAGCTCGCGTCGCTGACCGGCGGCCGGATATACGAAGTCGATCGCAACGACGAGCTGTCATCGACGTTCAAGGAGATTCTCGACGAGTTCCGCTTTCGCTACCTGCTCACCTACACCCCTCGCGACGTTCAGAAGGGCGGCTGGCACAAGCTCGAGGTGCGCGTGAACCGATCGGGCGCGCGGGTCAAGGCGCGCCCGGGCTACCAGGGCGGCTGACTACTTCTTCGTAAACCGCAGGTCCCAGACGCGATCCTGGTTCACGCTGAATGAATCCACCACGCCGGACGCGTTCCGCATGAACGTCACCGTGCCGATCGATCCGCGGAAGTTGTCGGGACCGATTGCCGTGAGCTTGATCACGGCATCGGGCCGACGGCGGAGCACGAGCGAGCCTTGATCAATGGCGGCGACCAACATCGTCTCCGCTTCCTCGCTCCAATAGCTGCCGGTCAGTGCCTCGAGCTGTGCCGCCGAGGGCGGAGGATTCAATGCGGGCGGCGGCGCGACGGCGGGCGGCGCGGGCGGCGCCGGCTTCAAGCGATCGCCGAGGAAGACATCCGACACGCGATTTGCGGATCGCGACGCGTCGCCGTTCGATCCGTTGCACAACACGGCGACGGAGGTGTGCGCGTCCGGAAAGCGATTGAGATGCGCGCGATACCCTGCGGTCGATCCGCTGTGGTAGACGTTGTGGACGCCTCGATACTCCTCGACGAACAATCCGAGGCCGTACGCCAGCGGCTTGCCGTCGTTGAACTTGCCGACGGTCGACATTTCCGCAATCAGCTTTGCATTGCCGACCTTGGGGTTCACGAGATTCTCGTTCCACGTCAGCAGATCGCCAACCGTCGTCAGCAACCCGCCGTTGCCGTACACGTTCTCGAACGGCATCTCGATGTGATACTCGCCGTTGTCGAGTGAGTACGCAATGGCGCGGCCTTTCACGACGCGCGTGTGATCGTCGCGCCAGGACGTATGCGCCATGCCGAGCGGTGTGAAGATGCGTTGCTTTGAAAACTCGGCGAACGGCATACCGCTCACCCGCGACACGATGATCGCCGCCAGGTTAAAGCCGGTGTTGCTGTACGACCAGTTCGTGCCGGGATCGAAGTTGAGCGACTTTTGCTTCGACACGATCTCGAGCACGTGCGCGTGCGTATATTCGCGCGTCGTGCGCGGCCAGCCGGCGATGCTCTCGATACTGCCCCAGTCGCGCAAGCCGCTGGTGTGGCTCAGCATGTGGCGAATCGTCAGCGGCTTGCCGTAGTCGGGCAGCTCGGGGATGTACTTGCGGACCGGATCATCGATCGAGAGCTTCCCTTCGTTCGCGAGCAACTGCACCGCCATCGCGGTGAATTGTTTCGAGACTGATCCGGCTTCGAAGATGGTGTCCGGCGTGTTGCGAACGTCACGCTCGAGATCGGCCATGCCATACGCCTTGAGCAGCAGCGGCTTGCCGCCAACCGCTACGCCAACCGCGCATCCCGGCGTGGACGATGACCACTTCGAGAAGATGTCGTCGACCGCTCCAGCGGGAGCGGGCGCCAGTGCAGCTCCCTGCTGAGCCGGAATCGCCGGCTGGATGAGGACGACAATCGCCGCGATCAGGAGTGCCTTCTTCATGCGCGCATCCTATATCACCCGTCGGGCGCCGGCGCGAGTCGCGCTCCGGCCTTGCTCGCGAGGGATTGCCGGCCGCGCCTCCGCGGACCGGCGACAACGCGGACGCGTTGCCGCCGTCCTCTCGGAACACGGGAAACCGCATCTCGTGCGCCGGATTGCGCGCCTTCGCTGAGACGCGCGATTCCGATTTGATACCGTGCTGGAGCGGAATCGCGCGTGCAATCCGTCGCACTCGACGCGGTTTCGCCGATTCTTGGTCCGCGTTCCTCAAGTCGGCGCTGCCAGCAATCCCTCGCGACGCGCTCCGCACGCCGGCGCGCCGGCGGATCATCGTCCGCTGGAGCGCGAACGCAGGGGGCGGGAGAAGGGCCGAAGGGTAACTGGGGATACGGAAGCGGCCCGACGGTCAGGTTTCTTGCCGACAACCTCGCTGCGAGCGTGCGGCGCAGGCAGACCGAGCAGCGAGTTGACAGCCCTCCGGAGTGAGCGCGGAAGCGGATGATGATCCGCAACACAGCGCGCCGGCGCTTCTCGCGGCGCATAATCAGCCTGCCATGTTGTCGCTGTTGATCGTCAGCCTGCTCTCCGCCACGCAAGACGTCCGCGCGATCATGGATCGGGCGATGACGGATTTTCGCGCCGGGCGCATCGAGCAATCGCTCGAGGGCTTCGATCGCGTGGCGCGGATTTCACCCGCTGATGCGCCGTATCTCTGGCAGCGCGGCATCGCCCAGTACTACGCCGGCAAGTTCCGCGAGTGCCGCGACATGTTCGTGTCCCATCGCACCGTGAACCCCGACGATGTGGAGAATGCGGTGTGGCATTTCCTCTGCGTGGCTCGGGCGGAATCGCCGGAGGTCGCGCGCAAGCAGATGCTGCCGGTCGGCCCTGATTCGAGGCGGCCGATGCGCGAGGTCTACCAGATGTTCAAGGGCGAGCTGACCCACGCGCAGGTCATGAAGGCCGCGGGCTCGGACCCCTCGGCGCAATTCTTTGCCCGGCTGTACGTCGGCCTGTATCTCGAAGCGACCGGGAATCGCGAGGCCGGGCGGGCGCAGATCGCGATCGCCGCCGAAGACCGGTTTGCCGGCGTCGGCGGCTACATGCACGATGTCGCGCGCGTGCACATGAAGATGCCATAATCCAGCCTCATGCAGCGTCGCGTCGGATTCCTCTTGATCGTCCTCGCGGCGACCGTTGTCTCCGCGCAACAGAATCGCATCGACACCGTCACACCGGCGGCGCCCGAGCTCGCCGCGTATGGCCCGCTCGACATCGGTGTTCGAACGATCCAGGTCACCGACAAGAACCGGCCCGACATCCTCAACATCAAGGAAGGCGGACCGAACGTCCGCTACGATCGCACGCTGACGCTCGAAGTCTGGTACCCCGCCGCGCTCGCTGCGGGACAGAAACCAGGAGGTGAGTATCGCGTGATCACGCGAGACCCCGCGATCATGGCGACGATCTACGGCAAGGCCGTGCGTGATGCCGCAGTGCTGAAGGGGCCCACCGCGTATCCGCTCGTGATCATTTCTCACGGCTACCCGGGCAATCGCTTCCTGATGTCCCACATCGGCGAGAATCTCGCGAGCAAGGGTTTCGTGACCGTGTCGATCGATCACAAGGACAGCACCTACGACGATCAGAAAGCGTTTGGCAGCACGCTCTATAACCGTCCGTTCGATCAGTTGTTCGTGCTCGCCGAGATCGATCGCCTGAGCAAGCCGGGCTCAGACAGCTTTCTCGCCGGCCTCGTTGATGCGACGCGTACCGGGATCATCGGCTACTCGATGGGCGGTTACGGCGTCGTCAACGTGATCGGCGGCGGCTACAGCGCGGCAAGCGCGACATCCAATGGCGCGCCGCCGAACAAGATGCTGGCCGAGCGCGGCGCCGCCAATCCTGAATACCAGAAAGCTCGCGATCCGCGGATCAAGGCCGCGATCGCGATCGGACCGTGGGGGATGCAAGGCGGATTCTGGGATGCCGAAGGCCTGAAGGGGATCCGCACGCCCGTGATGTTCGTGGCTGGCAGCAACGACGAGACGTCGGGATACGAAAAGGGCACGCGCGCGATCTATCAAGGCGCGATCAACGCGGACCGTTACCTGCTGACGTTCATCAACGCCAATCACAACGCGGCGGCGCCGATTCCGGCGCCGGCCGAGACGTATGCATATTCGGAAGCGCAGCGCGGCTATCCGTACTCGCACTATGCCGATGCGGTCTGGGACACGGCGCGAATGAACAATATCTTCGATCACTTCGCGACCGCGTACTTTGGCCTGTACCTCAAGGGCGAATCCGACAAACAGTCGTATCTCGACCTGGTGCCGAACGGCAAGGATGCAGTCTATGCCGTCGATCGCGATGGCAAGCCGACGGCCGCCCACACCTACTGGAAGGGCTTCAAGCGCTCGACCGCGGTCGGCCTGATGCTCGAGCACGCGTCGCCCGGGCGCTGATCGAATGTTCATCGGTCACTACGCGCTCGCGTTCGCGGCCAAGAAGGCGGCGCCGATGGTGTCGCTGGGGTCGCTCTTCCTCGCCTGCCAGTTCGCCGACCTGTTGTGGCCGACGCTCGTCCTGCTCGGCGTCGAGATCGTCGAGGTCGATCCCGGCAACACACTCGTGACGCCGCTCAACTTCGTCAGCTATCCGTACTCGCACAGCCTGGTGGCGCTCGTGGGCTGGTCGGCGCTCTTCGCGCTGGCGTATCGCACCATTCGCGGCTGGCAGCCGGCGGCGATTGCGACGATCGCGGCGCTCGTCTTCAGCCACTACATTCTCGACCTCATCACGCATCGGCCCGACCTGCCCATTACGCTGGGAGGATCGCCACGGCTCGGTTTCGGGTTGTGGAACCATCCGGGCACCACCCTCGCCGTGGAGTCGCTGATGTTCATCATCGGCACGACGGTCTACATGAGTGTCACGCGCGCCCGTGATCGCATCGGCCGCATCGGGTTGTACGCACTCGTCGTGGTGCTCGTCGCCATCTACTTCGCGGCGCTGTACGGTCCGCCGCCGCCCAGCGCGGGCGCGGTGGCCGCCGCCGGGCACTTGTCCTGGTTGTTCGTGGTCTGGGCCTACTGGATCGATCGACACCGCGAGGCTGCTAACATCAGGACATGAAGGTCTTGGCGATCGCACTGGCGATCGCGCTCCAGGTTCTCCAACCGCAACCGCTCACGTTCCCGCAACCGGAGACGCAACCTGAAACGATCGGCGACCGCGAGGACTTCCCGTTCCTTCCGCCCCTGCAAGGCGCGCGGTTGATCCAGAGTTCCCGTGTGTCAGGCCCGCTTGAACTGAGGTCTGCGACCGCGGAATACGAAGCGGTGCTGGCGGGCGTCGGCTACGTCAAGAAGTCCTACGAGCGCACGGCTGCGATTAGCTCGACGCGTTTCATCAACAGCTATCGCGACGCGCTTTTCGCCGCCGGCTGGAAGCTCGTCGACGTGACGAAGCTCGACGACACGAGCGAGCCGGAAACCGTCACGGTGTCGGCGCATTTCATGAGCAACGGCCGCAACATCTACGCGAGAGTGACGATGGAGCCGGATGGCCCGTACGAAATCAACGTCGCCGACGTCGGCGCCGAGAACTGGACGGCGATGCTGGCGAAAGATTGCCGCGTCCGCATCCCCAGCCTGCACTTCGATCTCGATCGCCCGACGCTGCGCGAGTACGAGTCGGAGCCGACGCTCGAAAAACTCGCCGATCTGCTGAAGGGCAAGAATGCCCCGGCTGTCGAAGTCCAGGGGCACGTCGACAACATCGGGCAGGCCGCGACGGCTGCCCGGCAAACGCTCTCGGAGGGCCGCGCGAGGATCGTCGCGGCATGGCTCACCTCGCACGGCGTTGCCGCCAGCAAGGTCTCGTCGAAGGGCTACGGAAAAACGCGGCCGATTGCTGAAAACGACAGCGACTTGGGCCGCGCGCTAAACCGGCGGATTGAAGTCACCTGCGTCAGACCGATCCAGTAATCGGTGGATCGTTGATGCATCGGTGGATCGCCTTTTCGGCGGCCCTAGGCCACTGAGGCTTCGTACTCCTCGTAGGCGCCCTTGAAGTCGGCGATCTTGCCGTGATCGAAGTGCCACACGCGCGTGCCGACTTCTTCCATCAGGTCCTGGTCGTGTGTCACGAGCAGCACCGTGCCCTCGAACTTCTGCAGCGCCACGTTCAGCGCGTTGATCGCCTCGAGATCGAGGTGGTTGGTCGGCTCGTCGAGAATCA
>AR_comb_assmDRAFT_10027857_pt1 | contig 12340 bp, 10 predicted proteins | sample ArasoioldDNA_FD_10543 | JGI IMG/M metagenome (IMG submission 10543) | reverse complement strand
CCCTGCCAGTCCCCGACCACGTCGGGTGCGGTGGCGAACAGCGCCTGGTGGGCGACGTGCTTCCACTTGTCCAGCAGGCCCAGGAAGCGGGCCAGGCTGAAGGGCTTCTTACCCTTGCTCAGGAACTCGGTGTAGACGCCATTGTCGAGGGCGAAGACGCCGATACCCTGGGGGCGATTGCCCATCAGCGGTGTCATCAGGACGCCGAAGTCGGGACGCTGCCCGAGGGCCTCGCGGCGGATGCAGCCCGACAGGTAGGTGATGGTCTTGCCCGAGCCGGGCGTGGCGAACAACGTGCTCACGATTACTTGCTCCTCGTGGCTGAACGGCGGCCTCGCCTGAGCGAGACCACGGGGGCGGAATCGACGGTCTTCGGGTAGCTGCCCGACTGGGTCAGCTTGGCTGGGATCGTGACACTGACGCTGCGGCGTGCGCGGCGGTCACCCAGGGTGAACAGGTAGCGGTGGTTGCCAGGGTGGCGGACGCGGCGGCAGCCGGCCTCGGCCAGTGCCTGGTGCAGCCAGACCTTCGGGTCCTGGCGCGGGCCCTTGGGCTTCGCACCCCAGTCGACGAGCAGCTGCTCCGCGTACTGGTGGCCCTGCTTCTGGAGGCGGACCTTGCCCAGGCACTGCTCGTTGTAGACCTGGCCGTTCGGCAGCAGGTAGATCGTGCGGTCGGTGGCGCGGCCCGCGTACTGGGCGTTCGAGGCCTGGTAGATCGTGCCGACGTGGCCGGGCATCACCGGCGTGCCATCGGCGGCGGTGCGCGGCAGCGGGTCACTGAAGCTGACGATGCCGCGCATGCCCAGGGCAGCTGCCTGGCGGAAGGCCTCCGCGATGAACCACGACTCGGCGTTGGCCGGCACCTCGTCCAGCAGCACCAGGCGGCCAAGCTCGGCGCTCTCCTTCATCGGCACCAGCTTGGGGAAGGGCAGGCTGAGCACCCCAGGGAAGCTGCCGTTCGTGAGCACCGCCACGCCGACCAGGCGCTCGCCCGAGTAGAGGCCGTAGCGCTGGAGGGCAGCGGTGTAGCTGCCGCTGTAATGGTGCTGGACCACGAACGCCGAGGCGGTGGGCTCGTCCAGGGCCGCGACCTCGAAGGCGCGGCTGTTGAAGCCGCCCTCGGAGGTGTGCCGCCAGCTGTGGCGGCGCTCGTTCCAGCGCTGGCAGAACGGTGAGGCGGGCAGCTGGCCGGCGATGAAGCTGGCGGTCTTGCCACTGCCACTCGGGCGGATGCTCACGAAGCTTGCTCCTTCGAGGTGACCGAGGCCCCGAGGCAGCTGCCCAGGGCTCGGAAGGCGGGTGAGATGACTGACTGGCCCAGGACCTCGTGGGCCACTGTCGCGGAGAGGCCCGCGACCAGCTTGGGATCGATGCCCTTGATCCGAGCGTGCTCGGCTGGGCTCAGCAGGCGGCTGTAGCCCTTCCGAGTCGGGTGGGCCAGGCGAGGATCGGTGGTGCCAGCCTTCTGGTAGCCGCGCCGCAGGGTCGGCACTGCCACTGACGCGGGGGTGAGGATGCGCTGCTTGAAACCGTGGCCAGCTGCGGCGTGCCGCGCCTCGTGGGCCGCCTGGCCCTCGAACTTGCGCCAGCTGGCGGCGGGCGTCTTGCGGTCAAGGACCTGGCCGAGGTTCGCGGGGCGGTCGCCGCCCTGGGCGAGGGCCGAGGTGTCGACGACCATGCCGCGAGTCACTGCCACCATCACCCAGCGGGTGCGGGCTTCGAGCGACCAGGCGGCACCGTCGACGGTGTGCTCCGAGACCTCGTAGCCCCACTCGGCCAGCTGCCCACGGATGATGTCCGCCGAGGCGCTGTCCGAGTACTCAGGGACGTTTTCGAGCACGATCACTGCCGGCTGCGTGGCCTCGATGATCCGCAGGAAGCCGTAGGCCAGGTGGCCGACCCTGGCGTCCTGCTCGGGGCGGCGCAGCCCCTTCTTGCTGCGACCGGCGCGGCTGGCGGCGACACAGGGGAGGCCGGCCTCCAGCACGTCGACCTGGGGGAGCACTGAGGTGTCGACGGTCGCGATGCTGGCCTCGACGCTCATGCCGCCAGCCTTCCAGGCGGGGTTGTGCTCCAGCGACTGGGCCAGGTACTCGGGGTTGATGTCCAGGCCGAAGGCAAGCTGGCCACTGACGCCGGCCTGGTGCAGGCCGCGCAGCATGGCGTCACTCGCGATGCCGCCACCGTGGCTGAGGCTGCCCAGGCGCAGCGGCTGGCCGGCTGCCATCCTGGCGTTCAGCCGTTCGAGGCGGGCCAGGCGGGCCTTCTCGACCGGGTGGACGCTGACGATGACCTCGCCCGAGTCGAGGAAGCGGGCCTGGACCCAGTCGACCGGGCCGAGGGCCCGAGTGTGCAGGTCGATCACCGGCCTGGTCTGCTTGCGGCTGACCTTGTGGCTGCCACTGGCGGCCAGGCGGATGTGGAGGGTGTCGCCGGCGACGGTGGCGTCGTAGCGGACGCCCTGGTCCAGGCCGATGTCGGCCAGGCGGCGGCCTTCGAGCCACAGCCGCTTGGCACCCTTGCTGTCGCTCAGGCGGTACTCGGCCAGGTGGCGGATGGAGGCAGCTGTCTTGCCAGAGGCGGCGGCGCTGCGGGTGGTGGTTCGTGGCACTGTCTTGCTCCCAGTGGTGGCGGTGGTCAGGCGGCGCAGCTGCACGAGGCAGCTACCCAGTACGGCATGGTCGGCGTGACGACCTGGCAGTAGTCGCAGTTGGGGGCCTCGTCCTGGCAGCCCCTGCCGCCACAGCTGCGGTCGCCGCAGTCGGGGCAGAGGTCCTGCACGGCGATGACCTCAGCGGCGTAGCGGCGCAGAGCGTCGAGTTCGCCGGCGGCGGCAGCGTGGTCGCCCTGGGCGCTGAAGTGGTCGGCCCAGTCGACCGCTGCGGCCAGGCGCTGTGCCTGAGCGGTGTGCCAGGCGGCGAAGTTGTCGGCGTAGCTGCTGCCAGGTCCGCTGGCGATGATGGCGGCAATCGTGGTGCTGAGAGCGGTGCGGTTGGCGGTGGTCATGTGGCTGTGTGCCTTTCTTGTGTTTCGCTGGTGGTCGGCGGCTTCGCCGCAGCGAGAGCACCATAGCGATTCGCTAAGATTGGGCCAACTAATCGAGGGCTGCGCGGAGGCCCCCTTGACATTACAAACGCGTCACAGATTGATCTCAAAAGAGGGGAAAACGTAGGCTGGGCCCCGGCATGGGCAAGAAAACCGAGCAGTGGCGTCGGGAGCGGGCAGCCATGCAGGAGGCCCCCGACCTGCTCAGCCTGCGGCCAGCTGGCCTCCAGGCGGTGGCCCCGCCCAGGCCAAATGCTAACGACGGTTTACAGATCGAAAACGACAGCTTTACGGGTTCAGCCTTGCACCAGGGAGAGCCCAATCTCAGGCAGCCCAGGAAGCGGACCGGCAAGGTGACGACCAGGGAGCCTGCTCCCAGGGTGCCCAATGACCAGCTGCTCGGCCTGGGCAACTACAGCCCCGTGGCCCACGTCCAGGCCGCCCGCGAGCGCTTCCTCCAGCTGTACGCCGAGCGCGGGACGATGGTGGAGTGCTGCCGCCTGGCAGGCCTCAGCTACAACGCCGTGCAGCATGCCCTGGACAAGGACGCCGACTTCGCAGCGGCGTTCAAGGAGGCCGAGCAGCAGGTTCTAGAGAAGCTCGAACGTGAGGCAATGCGTCGGGCTGTGGAGGGCACCGTCATCCGCTCCCGCAAGTTCTGGCACGGCGAAATGGTGGGCGAGGACATCCGCACCGAGTACTCCGACAACCTGCTGATGATGCTGCTGAGAGCGAAGAACCCGACCGCGTACCGCGACAACAGCCTCATCACGATCAATCAGGTGATCAAGGCGGTGGAGGGCTTCGATCCAGCCGAGGTGCTTGGACTCCCTGGGGGGTCCGCAAGCTAACAATGCTGCGAACAATCCCGTTCGGCGCATCTCAGCTGAGCGGGCTTGCAACTGCCGTTCACTCTCCCTGGGCAGGAGAGCGAAGGGGAGGTCTCGCGTCCCGCGTTCTAGCTGCTAGGGCCGAAGGCCCCGCGCGAGGGGGGCACGGGTGCCACTGCCGCCCCCTGGGCCGAGAGGGGGCACGTAGGGAAGCCCACGTTTCCAGAATTCCCACTCGGAGCCTAGTGGCCTTAGCGCCTCGCTATGGGAGCGCTCTGGTGCGGAGATACACGGGTGGCGACAACCCCGTGGCTATGGTGGGTCCGATTCCCACCCGCTCCCCTCACGCACGAAGGCCTTAGCGCATGGCTAAGCTGATCATTGCCAGCCCCAGGCGAGTGCGGAATGTCAGCGGCATGTGGCCGACCTGCGAGCGCTGCGGCAAGACGCTACCTCGCAAGCGGAAGCGCTGGTGCTCCAGAAGCTGCGGTGCCGACTGGTGGATTCGCCGTGAGCGCCTGGACTTCGACTGGTGGCGCTACTGGCGCAAGTGGCAAGCGGAGCGGGTGGGGTGAGGGCACTGCTCAGCCATACGGGGTCAAGGGTGACCGGCCCCGTCCCCACCCAACCACCCATGATCTACGCCGGCGGGCCGGATGACTGATCATGGGCAGCGAATTCCCCTTACGGGGAGCCTGTCAAGTCACAGTTGCGTCACGATAGCGTCAAGGGGAGTAGCTCATGCCGGCCACCCTTGAGATCAGGAAGGCGGCTGAGGCCACTGAGCAGGAGAAGCATTACCGCCCACGCGGGGCTGCTCGGGAGTTGATGCGCTGCACCGCTCGCGAGGTGCTGCTGGCCGGGCCTGCCGGCACTGGCAAAAGCAGGGCCTGCCTGGAGAAGCTCAATCTGGTGTGCATGCAGCTGCCCGTGCGCTGCGCCATCGTCCGCAAGACGCGGAAAAGCATCACCCAGTCCAGCATGGTCACCCTGGAGACCAAGGTGCTGCCGCAGCCCAACTCGGTGCTCTTTCACACTGGCGATCAGGAGTACCGCTACCCCTCGGGGGCCAGGATCGTGCTCGCCGGGCTGGATGATGCGGAGCGGCTGGCGAGCACCGAGTTCGACATGATCTACGTCAACGAGGCGACTGAACTGGAGTCGGATGATTGGGGCATGCTGCTGCGCGGACTCCGTAATGGCGTGCTCGGCTACCAGCAGATCATTGCCGACTGCAACCCCGGTCCTCCGGATCACTGGCTGAAGCAGCGCTGCGACGAGGGCAGGACCGTGCTGCTGGAGTCGAAGCACGAGGACAACCCCAGCCTCACCGCCGACTACATGAAGGCCCTGGATAACCTCACCGGCTGGCAGTACAAGCGGCTGCGGTTGGGGCTGTGGGTCGCCGCCGAGGGCATGTACTTCGAGGAGTGGAACCCCAGCCTGCACATAGTCGCGGATCGGGAGATTCCGCAGGACTGGCCCCGCTGGCTGTCGGTCGACTACGGCTTCGCAGCACCGTTCTGCTGCCTGTGGTTCGCCCGCGAGCCCGAGACCAGAACCATCTTCGTGTACCGCGAGCTATACGCCGCAGGGGTCAGGGACGAGCAGCAGGCCGAGGCGATTGTCCAGGCCACGGGCGACGAGAAGATGCAGCTGCGGATTCTGGACCCGAGCATGTTCAACGCTAGGACCGAGCAGATGCGGCCCTCCATCGCGCACGTCTACGCCGAGCACGGCTGCTGGCCGGTCTACCCGGGCATGAATAGCCGCAAGCAGGGCTGGGCAATCGTCCGCCGAGCGCTGGCCACGGGTACTGGTCGGCCCAGGCTTCAGGTACTCGACGGGCGTGCGCCCAATCTGTGCCGCACCCTGCCGACGCTGGTCCACGACCCGCTCGATCCCGAGGACGTGGCCGACGTGCTCAACCAGCACAAGACCGAGGACCATGCGCCCGACGCACTCCGCTACGGGCTCGCCGCCGAGGCGCAGCCGCCCGAGCCCACGGAGGTGGAGGACGTGCGGTGGTCCTGAGTCCGCAGGCGTTCAAGGAGACCACCAACGGCTACGAGAAGGCATCCAACGGGTTGTGGACGCATCGCGGCCATGCCGTGTTCGCCGCTGATCGGCCAGCTGCACCCGGTAACAGCGGTGGCTGGCAGAGCAACATCGAGATACGCTCGCCCGCCTCTCTGCCAGCGGGTCCAGCAGGCGCGGGCAATCCCGCGATTGGCTTCCACGAGCCGAGCGTGGCCGGCGTGGCGCTCTACAAGCCAGCTGGCCAGATAGGGCTGCGGATTGCTGGCAGCGATGGCTCGGACTACCCGGTCGCCGGTGCCCCAGGGTCGGTCACCGGGGCCATGATTGCCGATGGCACGATCACCTTTGCCGACCTGGCAAACGGCGCGGCCACGGTGCTGCTGATTGATGCGGCGGCCTACTCCAACTTCTCGACGACGCTCTCGGGCCAGTGGGTCGAAACGCCGATCAATGGCTCGGGCAACTTCGGCGGCACCCTGGTCCGGATCGACTGCGTCACCACGCTCATTGCTTCCGCCAGCTGTAATGGCTACATCGGCTGGGGCTGGGACGGTGCGGTGTCGGCGTCGATGCTGATTGCCACGCTCCAGCCCGGTCAGTACATGCCCATGCACGCCTTCGTGTACACCACCCCGCCCTCGGCTGGTACGCACAAGATGTCGCTGTTTATCCACAACGCGAGTGCGTCCACCACGTTCGGGCTGTCGAACGCCATCCCCTCCCGCTGCTCAGTAATGGAGTTCCGTAGATGAGTCTCGGCACAGCGCCGCCCAACGGCTGGTTTTCTGGCAGCAAGGAAGAGGATGCCGCCGAGCGGGCGACGATGGAGCTTGCCCAGGAGATGCGGGTCCGCTTCAACGACCGTGACGAGCTATACCGCGACATCGATGCGGTGCTCTTCGGTGACCTGCCGGTGGAGATTCCGGAGGCGTACCGCAAGACCGCCATCGAGGTCCGCTCACCGCTGGCACTCCACATCGCCAACACCGTCACCGCAGCGCTCAGCGTCAACGAGTGCTCGACGGTCTTCAAGCCCATCGGCTTCGGGGACGTGTACCAGGCCAACTCCACATTACGCGAGCAGTTCTTCGAGAGCAGCTGGAAGCGTCAGGAGCAGGAGGCCAAGCGGCAGCTGCTGCGCCTGTTCATGTGGAGCCTGGCGTGCAAGGGTGAGGGCATCCTGAAGACGGTGGAGCGCTCGAAGGTCGCCTGGGGGGAGTACGACACCAAGTCGAAGTCACTTCAGAAGGCCCTCGACGACCAGAAGGAGTTCGATCAGGACGCCAAGGACCGCATCTACCACCAGACCACCGAGGACTACAAGCTCGCGGCTCCGTATCCCATCACCACCACCGACGTGCCGCCCGAGACCTTCTACTACGAGCAGAACGAGAACGGCCTGTCGATGTGCATGGAGATCAAGGAAGTTCCGTATTCCCTGGCGCTAGAGCGCTTCGGGGCGGGTCTGGACTCCTCAGGAAACGTCGTACCGCCTGATACGTGGAGCGGGCTGGACCCCAGGGCAGCTGGCCTCGCGCGAGCGGAGTGGTCGACGCTGATGAAAAAGTCCGGCACCGACACGCTGCGCTGCATCGAGGCCTGGGACTACCGCATCCAGACGATCTGCCTGCAAGGTCCGAATCAGCGCACCAGCGGGCTGAAACGCTCCACATTGTGCAAGGTCAACAAGCATTCTTATGGAGACCCGATCCTGAAGACGCTCACGGGTCCGTATTTCCACGCCCTGGGCATCACCACTGCTTCACGCCTGCCGGAGCACGCGGGCCTTTCCATCCTGTTCGGATTCCTGCGCCTGTTCCCGCTGCTCGATTCGCTGCTCACCATGCAGGGCCAGGCGGCCTACATGACCGCCTATCCGGCGTTCAAGAAGACCACCCCGCCGGGCGTGATCCCAGGGCTCTCCGAGCGCCCCTATGGCAACGATGGTCGCGAGGGCAAGGGCTCCACCGTGGAGCCGGGCAAGATTTTCCCGTTCGACGTGAACCCCATCGACCAGCCGAAGAGCGGGGCCGACGCCGACAAGCTCATCGGCAACATCCAGCAGATGCTGGAGCTAGCGCTCCCCTCAGCTGTCCAGGGCATGGTCGCCGGCGACCAGTCAGGCTACGCCCTGAACCAGGCCGCCTACCTGGCCCGCCTGGGCTGGGACCCGATTGTCAAAAACGCCGAGGTCGCGCTCGGGGACCGCATCGGCTTCGAGAGTTGGCTGATCGAGCACCGCATCGCGGAGAAGGTCTACGCCTGGGGCGAGCAGGAAGCCACCAAGGGCAAGAAGACCATTGGTGGCCAGGTGAAGGCGGCCTGGCTCGGCATCGGGCCAGATGACCTGAAAGGCGTCCACCGCTACGAGGCAAAGCTCGCACCGAGCACGCCGAGCAACGAGATCGTCGCCACCCGAGCCATAGGCGAGAAGATGCAGCTGAAGCTGATCACGTACGAGGACGCTGTCGAGGAGGCAGGCTCGAACCCCGACGAAGTCGAGAAAAGCTGGCTGCTGCACGACCTGAAGAACAGTCCCGAGATTCAGGCCGAGCTAAAGAACGCCATCTTTCAGAAGGTCGCCACGATCCGCTCGGCCCGCATGGAGCAAGCGGGCCTGCCACAGCCTGGTCCGGGCGGCCCGCCACCTCCCGGTATGCCTGGACCAGGGGCAGCTGGCGTCCCCGGCGGTACTCCCGGGGCACCTCCAGCTGGTCCGCCCGGCGGCATGCCACCCAACCCTGTTCCCTCGCCAGGTCAGGGCCTGCCCATCGCTCCCCCGCCTCCTGGGGGCGGTGGTGGCGGCATGCCGCCAGGTGGCATCCCTGGAGCACCGGTCGTGCCAGGACTGCCGAGCAACATGGTCGGCTTGCCAGGAGGTGGCCCGTAGATGCCGAAAACGACCATGTTCGACGACGTGGCCAACGACCTGGCGCTGTGGATCGACGACACCGCGAACAAGGTCGCGCTCGCGCTCGCGCCGCGCCAGGCACCGTTCGCCGCGCCGCTCACCGAGCAGCAGAAGCTGGAGGTCTACCGGTCGCTCTTGTTCAACCCCGATGGCTCGCCCAACGAGGCAGGCCGATCAAAGGAGCTTGCGCGGCTCGGCCCCGAGGGGTTTGCCACCGTCTACAAGGCGGTCATCAAGGCGTACCCCGAGCTAAAGCCGCCCGAGCCCCAGAACCCCGACTCGATTGACGCCCTGGCCCCCATGCCCCAGGGCCCGCCCGGTCCGATGCCGCCAGGCCCACCGCCGCTGCCGCCGATGCCGCCAGGACCGCTTCCGGGCATGAACCCCAACATCCCGCCCTCGGGTGGCGCTCCAGGGCTGCTCTCGCCAAACGCCCCGCCGCCAGGCCCGCCTCCGACAAGAATGCCGTTCGGGCCGCTCGTCCCAGGAGGAGCCTAAGCCATGGGCATGAACCCACCGCCGGACTACAACCCAGACTTCCACCAGAACACGATCAACCAGGCCAAACAGGCTGGAGATGCCGCCTATCAGCAGGCGATGATCCAGTACAACAACCAGACGCTGGCCCTCCAGAAGGCACAGCAGGCCTGGAAGGAGACCGTCGACAAAGCTGGCCTCACGGGCATGTACGAGGGCCAGTACACGATGCCGAGCCAGCAATGGTTCGCGTCGACCTTCGGCAGCTGGGGGACGCCCCAGGCTGGCCAGCAGACCCAGTCGGCCCAGCAGCAGCAGTGGCAGCAGGCATACGACCTGGCTTCCCAGTACGGCCAGTACTACGCCCCAGGCGGGGCTGCCCCACAGGCTGGTCAGCAGACCCTCGCCGGGCAGCAGCAGCAGTGGAGCCAGGCGTTCCAGCAGCAGCAATTCGCCGCCCAGCAGCAGCAGCTGCAACAGTCGAACGCCCAGCAGTACTTGCAGATGCTCAGCCAGCTGCGCGGGCCCGCCGACTGGGCCAAGTACCAGCAGGTCCTCGGCTCAACGCCCGGCGGCATGCGCGACCTCGCGGCAGCCGCGATGGGCCAGTACGTGCCCGGTGGCGGCGCGACCACGGGCGTGGCCCCCCAGGCGGTCAGCCTGCAATCGATGATGGGCCAGATTGCTGGCAATCAGGGTGCCTACGCCGGGGCCAACCCCAACAACGCTCAGCAGACGTGGAACAACGCCGCGAACGCTGGCCAGCAGCAGGCCCCGTACGGCCAGATGTCCAACACGATGTGGACCGGCGGCGGGCAAGCCGCTCCCCAGGGCAACCCGCTGCTCAGCCCTCAGGCGCAGCAGTACACCCAGGCGTTCCAGCAGGGTGGGGCGCAGGCCGCGAACCAGGCCACCCAGAACTTCAACCTGGGCGCGGGCGAAGGTTTCGCCGGCCTCCCTGGGCGCACCCCTGAGGCAGCTGCCCAGCAGCAGCAGAAGTGGCAGCAGGCCATGGGGAACGGCACCAACACCCTCGGCAACCCCCAGCCGCAGCAGTACAACCTGCCCGCCCCCAACCAGATTGCCTCCCAGTCGTGGAACAACATGGCCCCCAGCCAGCAGCAGATGCTGCTCGGCCAGTACGAGTCCCAGGGCTGGGACAAGAACGACGTGCAGTCGCTGATGAACCAGAGCCTGCCGAAGTACGCCACCAACGCTCCTGGGGCCGGGACGTGGCGACTGCGCTAGCGCCGCCCGCCGATCTTCGCCCGACCTGCCTGCACAACACCCCGTGCCCGTGGGCGGTCTGGGTCGAAGTGCCGTGGGGCTGGCTGTGCCAGGTTTGTCACCCACCCGCACCAGCTGACGAAAACCTGCATACATACCAAGTGAGGCCAGCGACGAAGCGGCCCAAGAAGGCGGCACGCCGATGACGATGCTGCCCGATGTCGACAACGACACCTACGACGAGTGGCAGCGTGACGAGTTCAAGCGCAAGGCCGACGAGCAGACCAGCCAGTTCAGCTTCATGCAGTCGGCCCAGAGCCAGATCAGCCAGCTGCAAAACCTCGTCGGCCAGGGCGCGGGCGCGGCGCAGGCGTTCGCCCAGCAAGCTGTCCAGCCTGTCCAGCAAGCTGTCCAGCCAGCCGCCGACCAGATAGCCCAGCTGCAACAGATGGTCAGTGGGGCGACCCAGGCCCCACCGCCAACTGCCCCTCCTACTAGTCCTATTGCCAACAATCAGCCGACCGGTACAGCTGCTCCGGCCCCCGAGCCGCCAGCTGTTCCTGGGGCCGACCAGATTGCCCAGCTACAGCAGATGGCCAGCGGCGCGGTGCAGGGAGCCCAGCAAGCTGTTGGCGGCGCTATGCAGGTCGGCGCGGACCAGATCAGCCAGCTGCAACAGATGGCCGGTCAGGCCGCCCAGACCGCCGCTCAGGCGGCCCCGTCGTTTGGCCCCTCGGCCCCGAGCGGTGGCGCGGCCCCTGGGACCAATGACGTGCAGAGCTACATCGCCCAGGCCGCCCAGCAGCGTGGCATCGATCCCCAGGTCGCCCTCAAAGTGGCCCAGTCCGAGGGCGGCATGGAGCCCGCGCGGCGCGGCACCTTCAGCACCGGCTCCAGCTGGTGGCCCTTCCAGCTGCACTACGGCGGCCCAGGCTACGAGCAGCTGGGCAACGTCGCTGGCATGGGCAACACGTTCACCGCCCAGACCGGCTACCAGCCTGGCGACCCGAATGCCTGGCAGGCGAGCGTCGACTTCGCCCTGGACCGAGCCAAGCAGTCAGGCTGGGACGCCTGGTACGGGGCGAAGGCGCAGGGCATCACCGGCTTCACGGGCATCAACAAGGACACCCCGGTCCTGGGCGGCATCGGCCAGGCGGCCCAGCAGGGCTTCAGGGACATCTCCCAGTTCGGTGACCCGCAGCTGTCGAATGACGAGGCATACGCCGCATGTGGGCCAGCTGCCGCTGTCCGATTTGCTCAAAGGTTCGGGCGCAACCCGACGCTGCGCGAGGCGACCGACCTGGCCCAGACCGTGGGCTGGACCGCTCAATCGGGCATGGCGGGGATAGCCAGCGAGCAGCAGCTGATGAACAAGCTGGGCGTGGACACGACCCTGGTCCAGGGCCCGCAGTGGGACCGCATAGCCGCCGAGGCGCAGACGGGTAACCCGGTCACGATCAGCACCCAGGGCCACTACTTCTACGCTGATGGCTACAACCCGCAGACCGGCCAGTTCCACGTCGGCAGGAGCGGGTCAGACCTGCGCCAGGGCTCGGAGTGGATGACGCCCGACCAGATGACTGCGGTCATGGGCCCCGTCCAGGGAGCGCTGCTGGCGAACAACCCAACGGTGGCAGCTGGCTCTACCGCAGCCCCGGTCCGTGGCGCGGGCGATGTCTGGAACCAGGCCGTGAGCGGCGTCCAGACGAAGACTTCCAGCCTGCTGGACCAGCTGATGCAGTCCTCCCAGGCGGCACAGGCTCGAGGAAGGTCCTGGCTGGACGAGCAGACGCAGAACCTTGACCAGG
>AR_comb_assmDRAFT_10299511_pt1 | contig 12342 bp, 13 predicted proteins | sample ArasoioldDNA_FD_10543 | JGI IMG/M metagenome (IMG submission 10543) | reverse complement strand
TCGAACTATGAATAACGCCTCCAAAGGGCGCTGTGTTACCGTTACACCACGGGGTAAACGCGGTTGCCGGTCTTTTGGACTAAACGGCATCCGGCCGCTATCAATCCTTAGATCGCAAATTGCAAATCGCAATTCGCATTTCTAGATGGCCCAGCTCTATCGGGCCCGTGGCTACAGTTGTGAGGGCGGGGCCGGGAGGAGGATATCAACCGTTGTCCCATTGCCGGGGACGCTGGTGAGAGAGATTGTTCCGTTGTGCGCTGACACCACAGACTTCGCAATTGCCAGGCCTAGACCAGTGCCATGCGATTTTCCGTAGGTAACAAACGGTTCGAAGATTTTGGGCAAAACTTCCGTCGGAATACCTACGCCGGTATCAGAAATTCGAATGAGAACCTCTTTGTCGACCAGCTCGGTGGTAATCGTGAGAATCCCGCCGTGAGGCATCGCTTCTCGCGCGTTCTTAATTAGATTGCAGAGAACGCGAATAAATCGGGCAAGGTCAATGATCAGGTTCCCATCATACTGAATGTGTCTGGCAAACTGAATGTTTTGCCCAGGAAGAAGACGAAGCGCCTGCTGATTCAATTCGTCAAGCAAACGCCAGATGGAAACCGTCTGGCACGAAAGCGAAGTCGACCCGCGAGAGTAATCAAGTAACTCTTGGGTCATGGCAAGCATTCCATCGACAGCCTTGTCGGTCATGCGGGTAAGCTCGCGGACTCGAGGATCTTTACTTTCGCCTGCGATTAAGTCCGTGCAGCAGCGGATGATGCAGATCGGATTTTTTAGATCGTGCATAATGGAATTTGCCATTGCGCCAACCAAATTGAGTCTCTCGGTTCGCATCACTTCGCTGATGAAATGAGCGTTCACACTTCGCAAACGCTCCGCTACCAAACGAAGAAAATTGAGGTGCAACCTGCTCGGAGCGAGCTCGAGAATATGGAGAAAGGTTGACTCGTCGACTGCCCCAAGAATTGTTGGCTCGACTGCAACAGCCATCGCAGTCCGGGGTTTTCCGTCGAGCAAAGCCATTTCGCCAAAAAAATTGCCTGATTTAATAAATCCAATCGTTTCCTGTTCTCCGCCTCTGCCCGATTTTGAAATCTTAACCGAACCTTTGCCGACGAGATAAAGTGAATCTCCTGGATCACCTTCGCGAAAGACAACTTCGCCCGGATCGAAGCGAACGGTTTGAACATCGGGGGCGATTTCTTTGAGCAAATTGGATTCGATCCCTTCAAAGAGTCGATTTTGCGCTAGTTGACGGAAGGTCTTGGCCTGCGACGCACTCATAACAATGGTTTCTTAGACTGGGCAGGTGCTACCGACGGCGCAGCCCGCACGCGCTAGTTTCACGCTTTCAAGGATGGATCTGATATTCTTCACTAGCTCTTGGGATCTATGAGGCTTGTGAAGGAAACCGGCCATCCCTGCGCTCATCATCCGATCGAGTCGATCTTGGCCGATGAATCCGGTACTAAGAAGGACAGCAATGTCCGGGCGGATCTCGCGTAGGCGCCCGAACGTTTCTTCTCCATCCATAAACGGCATGGAGAGGTCGAGCAGAACCAAGTCGTACCCAGCCGGGTTTTTGCGAAAGAGATCGAGACACTCAAAGCCTGACTGAGCCGTTGTGACATTGAAGCCTGAATCCGTGAGAATCTTTTTAGAAAGGACAAGAGCCATCGGCTCGTCATCAACTGCAAGAATCGAGTACCGTTTCGCAGCAGCCGGCGGGGGTGTTGCCGGTTCCGAATTCGTCCGCTTTGTATACGCGGTGAGCCCCGGATGAAATAATACTTTCTTGTCAGAACCACCCGCGTGAACAGCAAGCTGAGCGGTTACTCGGGCTGCGCGATCGATGCTTGTTCGAAGCATATCGAAATATTTTTGTGATTCCTTGGCCCCATCCCATATGTTCTCGATTGCCGCGCTGGTGCCAGAGATGATCTCCAGCAGGTTATTCAACTCGCTCGTAGCATCGGTCGTTGATTTGACCGATGTACTGCTATTGGAGTCGGTATTCATTGAGTCGAAGACCTTCAGCTGGTGTAGTTTAGCGGCATGTCGTTGGGAGGATTTTCCCTCTATTTGATAAAGCAGGAAAAATGCCGTAGTAGAGGGAACAGAGCCGGACGGCTTTGCGCCATCTCAGCCGGGTGGCGATGCGATTTCGTCGCTCGCAAACCCTCCCAAACTGGCTATGTTTCCGTTTCCGAGAAATGAATCAATTGTCTATTAGTAATCTGCGCGTTTCGATCGCAGAGCAGGAGATAATCCGGGGTCTTTCCCTGTCCGTCCCAAAGGGGGAAGTCCACGCGATTATGGGCCCAAATGGCTCAGGAAAAAGCACCCTCGCGAAGGTGCTGGCTGGTCATCCCGATTATCTGGTGAAAAAGGGTGAGGTTTTGATGGATGGCGAGAATATCCTTGGCCTCGAACCGGATGAGCGAGCCCGGAAGGGTTTATTCCTCGCTTTCCAGTATCCGAGCGAAATACCTGGGGTGACGATTGCGAACTTCTTGCGCGCTGCGGTCCAAGCACGTCTCCCTGAAGGCGAAGAGCTCGAGGCCACTGAATATTATGCGAGGCTTTACGAAAAAATGGAACTGCTTGGGATGGATCGTTCTTTTACTTCGCGATCAGTCAACGAAGGGTTCTCCGGTGGCGAGAAAAAGCGCACCGAAATTCTGCAGCTCGCCATGATCGAACCGACGTATGCCATTCTCGATGAAACCGACAGCGGACTCGATATCGATGCGCTCAAAATCGTAGCGCATGGTGTCAACTCTTTGAGAGGACCGAAGATCGGAATCTTATTGATCACCCATTATCAACGGCTTTTGAACTACATCGTGCCAGATCATGTCCATGTTATGGTGGCTGGACGCATCGTCCGCAGCGGCCGGAAGGAATTGGCGCTCGAACTCGAAGAGCGTGGCTACGACTGGACGCGGGAGGGAGCGCACGAGCTGGCCAGGACTTAACAATAACCCCACTCGATCATGAAAACCGAAACATCAGCCGTCGATATCGATCGGAACAAAGGCAATTTCTCGTACGACGTCGCGCACGCCTACGACGCCGGCATAGGGTTGTCGGAGCAAACCATTCATTACATATCCGATGTCAAAGAGGATCCCGATTGGGTGCGTGAGTTTCGCCTTAAAGGGCTCAAGACGTTCTTGGAAAAGCCGTTGCCGACTCATTGGGCGAGCAAGGATCTTGAGGCGATCGATTTCAACAAGATCCGTTATTACCTGAGCGGCGGCGTTCAGCCGAAGCGCAATTGGGAAGATGTGCCCGATGATGTGAAGCGCACCTTCGAGCGGCTTGGCATTCCGGAACAGGAACGCAAGTTTCTCGCCGGCGTCGAAGCCCAATTCGACAGCGAAGCGGTTTACTCAAACATCAAAAAAGCGGTTGGCGAACAGGGAGTTATCTTCGTTGGATCGACCGAAGGGTTGAAGAGTCATCCCGAAATTTTCCGAAAGTGGTTCGGCAAAGTAATTCCGATTGCAGACAACAAGTTCAGCGCCTTGAATTCCGCTGTTTTCAGCGGTGGCTCATTTATATATGTGCCGCCAGGTGTGAAAGTGAAGCATCCGCTGCAGGCTTACTTCCGAATTAACGCCGAGAATTTTGGCCAGTTCGAGCGCACGCTCATCATCTGTGACGAAGGTTCGGAGCTGACTTACATGGAAGGTTGTACCGCTCCGAAGTTCAACACCGCTACGCTGCACAGCGCAGTCGTGGAGTTGGTCGCGCTCAAAGGGGCAAAGCTTCAATACATCACGGTGCAAAATTGGTCATCCAACGTTTTCAACCTTGTGACCAAGCGCGGGATCGCGCACGAAGATGCCGAAGTAAAATGGATCGATTGCAACATTGGTTCGCGTCTGACCATGAAGTATCCAGGCGTCGTCATGAAAGGTCGGAAGGCTCGCGGCGAAGTTCTATCCATCGCCTTGGCGAATGACGGCCAACACCAGGATACCGGTGCGAAAATGATTCACGCCGCCGACGAAACGACTTCAAACATTATTTCCAAGTCGATCTCGATTGGCAAAGGCCGGGCAACCTATCGAGGTCTCGTCCATGTCCCGAAACATCTGAAGAATTGCAAAAACAACACGGAATGCGACGCGCTCCTCATCAACGCGACGTCGCGAACCGATACCTATCCGGCTATTACAGTCCGTGGAACCGGTAACGCCGTGCAACATGAAGCCAGCGTCAGCCAGGTTAGCGCTGAGCAGATTTTTTATATGCAACAGCGCGGCCTAACTGAAGCGCAAGCGATGAGCCTGAGTGTTAATGGCTTCGTCAATGATCTGGTCCGGCAATTTCCTATGGAATATAGCGTTGAGTTAAAGCGCCTGATTGAACTGGAGATGGAAGGATCGGTTGGATAAATTTCGTCGCATTGTATTTTGGAAGCGGCGGTTTTTAAACCGCCGTTTCTGTCTTAGAACATGTCCGTCCAAATAGCAGAGCAAGCGAGACAAGGTGGAATTTTTTCCGGGCCAGTTGCATCGCGCAACGTCCCGGATTGGTTTAGCGATCGCCAAAGTGCGGCTTGGGATCGATTTGAATCGTTGCCCGAACCTACGCGGAAAGATCAGCTCTGGCGGTTTTCCAATGTTGGCTTACTCGATCTTTCGCCCTTCAAGGTTGGGGCTGAGCTGAGCGATAAAAACCGCTCTGCCATCCTCGAGCACTCCCGTGGTCTTGAGAAGGTGGCTGGCCGTTTGGTCTTCGCTGGCGATGAGCTTGTTCATCGCGATGTTGTTTCTGACCAGCTGAAAAAGAACGGGGTCATTTTTCAACCGCTCGAACGAGCGATGGTTGAGCACACCGATCTTTTTCAAAAACATTTCATGTCGCAGGAAGCGGTGCTCGGTTCGGCGAAGTACGCCGCGCTCCATCAAGCGCTTGTTTCCTCCGGTACTTTTCTTTATGTGCCGCGCGGAATTGAAATCGAATTACCGATTGAAATTTTTCATTGGTTGCACGGTGAAAACGCATCGGTTTTTCCGCATTTGCTTCTGGTCGCGGATGAACTGGCGAGCGTTACCGTCGTCGAGCATTTCCGTTCACTCGAGTCCGCCTCAACTGGTTTTGCTTGTGGCGTGAATGATCTCATTGCTGGTCCCGGTGCAAAAGTGACATACGTTTGCGCTCAAACATGGGGTGAGCAGGTTCGCGCCTTGCAAATGAATACGACGACGGTTGATCATGATGCGTCCGCACTCAGCCTCAATTTGCATTTAGGCGCTAGATATTCCCGTTTCGAAAGCCTGAGCCGGCTCATTGGTGAAGGCGCCCGCAGCGATCTTCTAGCCGTCGCGGTTGCTGAAGGCGAACAGGAATTCGATGCCCGGACGTTGCAGGACCATATTTCCCCACACACCTCCAGCGACCTGCTTTACAAGAACTCATTGGATGATCGAGCACGCTGCACTTTCGGCGGCCTCATTCGGGTAGAACCGCATGCCCATTTCACTGATGCCTATCAGAAGGTGCGCAATCTTCTCTTAAGTGACGATGCCGAAGCGAACTCGATGCCGGGTCTTGAGATTCTGGCTGATAACGTGCGCTGCACTCATGGTGCAACATCTGGTCAGGTTGAGAAAGACGAGCTTTTCTATCTCCGCACCCGCGGTATCCCGGTCTCTGTGGCTCAACGCCTGATTGTCGCTGGATTTCTAAACGAAGTTATTCAACGCCTCGATCAACCGGCGATTGCAGAACACTTACACGGTTTGATCGAAGAGAAGTTTAGTCGCCGTTCGACCACGTCGGCTGGTTCCTAGTTCTTATAAAGGGCCTCAATTGCGGAGGCTGCATCACGGACGCTTTTGATTAACTCAGGAGGTGCAAGAACCGTAACGTGATTGCCCCAACTGAGAATCCAGCGTTCAATTTCTTCGAGACCTGTCAGCTCGAGCGTTAAGAGGAGTGAACCATTTCGTTTGAACTCGACCCGTTGAGACTCATGCCAATTTCGCTCTCCTACGAGCCGGGCCGCAAACGGATCGAACTGCAGCTTGATCACATGTTTCTCCTTTCCGGAATGTGCACCGAAGCTTCCGCGTAGCAGCTTCCCAATCGAAAAATCTGCAGGTCGGTGAAAGCGCGTACTTGTTAGGCGGACACCTCGCATCCGTGGTAGAGCGAAAGTCCGCAACTGCCCTCGCTCAAGATCGTGCCCGAAGAGGTACCATTGGTTCTCAAGACAAGCGAGGTGGTACGGGCGGAGGAGGCGCAATTCGAATTCGCGACCCCGCAACTTGTGGTATTTGAAATTGATCTCGACCGAACGAAGTACTGCTTTGCTGACCGCCTCGAACGTTTCCAAATCAGCCGGGCTTGTCCCGGCGCTTCGGAAAGAGATGACGCGATCGAGGTCACTCCATGAGAATGAAACCCGATCCGTTAGACCATCTGTGATCTTGCGAAAGGCGGTGCGGAGTGGTCGTTCGAACGGCGTTCCCTTATATTGTGCCAATGCCTTCTGGGCAACGAAGAGCGCAGTAATTTCGCCTTCGGAGACTTCGATATTCGGAAAACTGCTAACCGGTTCCGTGTAATAGAAACCAAAGCGCAGCGGATCGTATTCAATCGGCAGCCCGAGCCGGTAGCGCATGAAATCGATGTCGCGCTGAATGGTCTTCGGGGAGACCTCGAGCTGGCGAGCGATCTTGCTGCAATTGGGAAAATGTTTCTCCTGCAGATGAGAGTGGATCTGCATCATTCGCTCCAGTGGGGGCCGCGATAAGCCGGCGCCCGTAGCGGTAGGATTGGGGGGCTTTTTCATTCAGGTCATCCCAGGGTGCTCTTCTGCCGGTGGATCGAGGGGGCCTGAAAAAATCTTAAATTATTTTTCATGTAGGACAGTCAATGTCCTACCCCCTGTTTCATAATGACGCCATGAAAAGATATAAGATTCATTCATCGCGTCGAAATCTGTTAACTGTTCCACCTTCTACTCGGCCGGATCGGATCGAACGTGGCCTACGCATTTTACGGGCCTTACGCTTCTCGATTGCGGCCATCGAGGCACCGGTTTCGCGGCCAAAACAGGAGGAATTTAGCTTTGTCCCCTCTCGAAGCACCTAAAAGGGGTTCCGAGAGAAACAATTGCCACACAGGAGCGATTTAGCTACAATGCAAGGCGGCGATTTCCACCGCCAATACAGCTCTTTTCGATCATGGATGTAAGCGGAACAATCGATGCGATTCTCGGCCAGAAAGGGCGGGAAATATTCTCCGTCTCAGCTGACACCACAGTGTATGCAGCGATTGAACTTATGGCGGAGAAGAACGTGGGCGCTCTGGTGGTTGTGGAGAACGGAACCCTAATCGGATTGTTATCGGAACGCGATTACACGCGCAAAATAACATTGCGTGGCAAACGTTCGCGCGAAACGCCGGTGCGCGAAATCATGTCTACCAATCTGACGACAGTCACTCCTCGAGAACCGGTTGAGAACTGTCTGCGAATGATGACGGAAAAACGGATTAGGCACTTGCCAGTGGTCGAGGGGGACACGCTCCGTGGGATCATTTCCATCGGCGATTTGGTCAAGTGGGTCATCGCTAGTCAATCCGCCGCGATTGCGCATCTCGAGAGATATATCTCAGGCGGTTATTCGGGGTAGAGAGAGCCCTCTGGCGGAAATCCGAAATTCGAATATCGAAATCCGAAAGAAGCTCGAATCGGCGAGTTAGAAAAAATGATCGAAACTCGTAGGTGCGCTGCCCTGTTTCGAAGCTAAACCTGCCAGACCGTTTTGCCGCCTACGATCGTCCGAACTGCACGGCCTTTCAGTTTCCATCCGTCGAACGGCGTATTACGCGAAAGGGATTCCGATTTATTCGCCTCAAAGGTCCATTCCAAGTCCGGATCAATCAGCGTTATATCGGCTGCGCGTCCGATTTGAAGCGTACCAGCGTCGATTTGGAGCAAACGCGCCGGAGCGGCGGTGTACATCTCAATCAATCGGGAGAGTTTGATAGATTTGGTCTTGTGAACGAGTAAATCGAGAAACAATCCGAGTTCGGTCTCCAGTCCCAAGATTCCGAAAGGCGCATTGTCGAACTCAACTTCTTTTTCGAACTTCGCATGCGGCGCGTGATCGCTACAGAGGATTGAGATCGTGCCGTCCGCAATACCTTCAAGCAATGCGGCTACATCTTCTTTCGTCCGCAAGGGCGGATTCATTTTGAAATTGGTATCGAAGTTTTGGACCAGCTCATCCGTTAGGGCAATATGATGTGGGCAGACCTCTCCGCTGACCTTTATCCCGCGCGCTTGAGCATCGCGCAGAATCCGGACGCTTCCCGCCGCACTGATGTGCTGGCAGTGAATGTGGTGGTCGCAAAGTTCCGCAAGGAGAACATTGCGCAAAACGATTGCTTCCTCGCCCGCGCTTGGCCAACCGGGCAGCCCGAGAAGCGTGCTCCAATAACCTTCGTGAACTACGCCCGTCCCGACGAGATTGTAATCCTGGCAGTGATCAAAAACCGGAAGCCCGACCATTCGCGCGTATTCCACCGCACGGCGCATTAACTCATTATTCTGAACGCAATGCCCATCATCAGTGATGGCGACAACGCCGGCCTGCCTTAGAGAGCCGATAGGTGCTAGTTCCTCACCCTTTAGCCCCTTTGAGATCGTTCCCGTCGGGAGGACGTTGATGCAGGCAACCTCAGCCGCGCGACCCTTAATCCAGGCGATCGTACTCGGACTATCCGCGACCGGAGAGGTATTCGGCATGCAGACGACAGTCGTGAATCCGCCTGCCGCCGCCGCGCGTGCGCCGGACTTGATCGTCTCTTTCCAGCCGAAACCCGGCTCGCGCAGATGGACGTGGAGATCAATCAACCCGGGCGCAACGATCAGATTGCGAGCGTCGATCTCTTCAATCTCGGCTTCCTGATTTCGGATTTCGGCTGGATCAGCAATACGTCCAGCAACGATCGCAAGATCGGCAATTTCATCGCGCTTGTTTGCTGGATCGATGATCCGGCCGTTGCGGATGATCGTGTTCATGGGGTTGCGATCCCTCCGCAGAGGTAAAGAACAGCCATCCGAATGGCGAGACCGTTGGTGACTTGATCGAGAATGACGCTTTTCTCGCCGTCAGCCAATTCACTGTCGATCTCAACCCCCCGATTGATCGGTCCCGGATGCATGATCAGACAATCGGATTTCAACAATTTTGCTCGATCCTTCGTTAGACCAAAAAGCCGAATGTATTCCCCTACTCCGGGAAAGTATTCCTTGCGCTGACGTTCATGCTGGATCCGAAGCAAGTTCACCACGTCGGCAGTAGGCAGAACCTCGTCAATATTATGAGAAACAGTTACGCCAAGCTTCTCAAATTCGCGCGGGACCAGTGTGCTTGGCCCAACGAGTGTGACGCGAGCGCCGAGTTTGAGGAGGCCGAAAATATTCGAACGCGCAACCCGGCTGAAGAGTATATCGCCGATAATCACAACATGGAGACCCGCCACCGCGCCCCTCTTTTCCCTGATGGTGTAGAGATCGAGCAGCGCCTGAGTCGGATGTTCGTGCGCTCCGTCGCCCGCGTTGATAATGCTCGATCTGAGGCGCTCGGCCAGAAACTGCGGCGCGCCCGATGAACTGTGACGAAGGACAATGATATCGGCATGGTAGGCTTCGAGAATTTTTGCCGTGTCCTTTAGGGTTTCGCCTTTTGTTAGGCTGGAGGCGGATGCTGAAATATTGATGACGTCAGCACTCAAACGGATCGCGGCGATCTCGAAAGAGGTTCGGGTCCGGGTGCTTGGCTCGACAAAGAAGTTTACGAGAGATTTGCCCCGCAATGCCGGGACCTTCTTGATCTCTCGTGTACCTACCTCCTTAAAGGCATCTGCGGTATCGAGAATAAAAATGATTTCTTCGACGGAGAGTTCGCGAATGCCGAGCAAATCCTTTCGCTGCCAGCGCATTTCGGATTTGGATTGATCCGTCATGCTTTCCCTTCTTTAACCAGCCAGACGGCGTCTGGTTCCTTGTCGACATTCTGGAGACGTAAACGGACGCGTTCTCCCGGCGCAGTAGGCAAGTTCTTGCCGACATAATCCACCCGAATAGGCAATTCGCGGTGACCACGGTCTATAAGAGCGGCAAGTTGGATTCGAGCGGGCCGGCCGAAAGAACTAAGCGCATCCATTGCAGCTCGCGCGGTTCGACCCGTGAAGAAAACATCATCGACGATAACGACTGTTTTTTCTTCCAATGGCAGGGGGAGACGCGATGCCTGCACCCTCGGCAATTCGGCTCGTGTACCGACATCGTCTCGATGCATTGAAACATCAATAACTCCAATCTCGATAGGAGGGTTTCCCAGAGATTCGATGATGCCGGAGATTCGTCGAGCGATCTCAACCCCGCGCGAGGGAATGCCTACTAGAACTACAGAGGTTAGCTGCGGGTTTCGCTCGACTATCTCGTGTGCGATCCGGCGAAGAGCGCGGTTAATGGATTCGCCATCCATCACCGGAGTGGTGGTGGCAGCGGGAGTGCGGGTTTGTTTCTTGTTGGTCACGTGTTCCTTGGCGACCTCGCGGGATCGCATTAAAGGAAGAGGAAAAGGCGAAAGTTACGTCGATTCGGTCTTAGCTCCTTTTAAACGTTTGCTTCGCCAACTGGACCGGTATTTCACGATCCAGTCAAGCAGCGCCTTTTCGAAGCCGATATCGGCTCCGGCTTTCTCGCTTTCGATCCATTTATGCTTCAGGATTTCCTCCCGCTCGGCCAGGAACTCCTTATAGAGGACCGAGTTCTTAACAAATTGTGACTGTTCTCCTTGCGCAGGGGTCATGCCCGGACTGTTTTTCATATAAACGAGGACTGGTCAATAAAAACCATATAGTCCAAATTTAGACTTAGCACCGGCTGTACCTATTCATCGCGGTTTACGGTAATGTCGACCGTATCCCCCGGGCGATCCGGAGGAACTCGGCTGCCACGGGAGAATCCCCTTTTTCGGCCGTAATTGGCATCCCACGATCGCCTGATTCCCGAGTCGCGATGTCGATGGGAATTTGGCCAAGGAGCGGGACTCGAAGCCGCTTTGCCTCGCGTTCGCCGCCCCCCGAGCCAAAGATCTCATAGCGTTTTCCATCGCTCGGCGACTCAAAATAACTCATGTTTTCAATCAGCCCGAGGACTGGAACGTTCACTTTCTCGAACATAGTCGCAGCCTTCCGCGCATCGATTAACGCCACTTCTTGCGGGGTCGTTACGATAATTGCGCCGGCAAGTGCAACCGTTTGAACAATCGTGAGTTGGACATCGCCTGTTCCTGGCGGCAGATCGAGGATAAGGTAATCGAGTAGTCCCCAATCGACCTGTCGCAAAAACTGCTGGGTGTATCGCGTTACCATTGGTCCTCGCAAAATCGCCGGCGAGGTGTCATCGAGCAGAAAACCCATCGACATCAGCTTCAGGTTGTATTGCTCAATGGGAACGATCCGGTTTTCTTCCGTTGCCATGGGCCGATCACGGGAACCGAACATAAGAGAGATGCTCGGTCCATACATATCGCAGTCGCATAGTCCGACCTGTGCGCCGGTTTTTTCCAACGCTACAGCGAAGTTGGCGGCAACAGTCGATTTGCCAACTCCCCCTTTCCCACTCGCGATCGCAATAATGTGTTTGATTCCCTCAATTCGGGCTGCTCCTGCGCCGGGCCAGGTCGGCGGCGCCTGAATATCGATCAATACCTTTGCCCGTTTTACATCGGGTAACCCGTGAAGGGTTTCTTCTGCTTCGCTCTTTATCTGTTGTGGAATCGCGGGCTCATTAGTGGTGAGGACTAACTGTACCGTCACCGTTCCATCGTCGATTTGAATTCCCTTAACCAATCCAAACGAAACAATGTCGCGGCTGAAGCCGGGATACTTCACCCCGGTAAGCGCCTTCGTTACCTGATCTTCAGTGACAGCCATAAGGGCCGTAAGGTACGCCGGCACGACATGCCGTAAAGCGAGAGCATTGTCACTCTTTGGCCTCACTCGTGCTGGTTTCTTGCTCGAATTTGTTCATATTAGGAGACACCCGTTCTCCTGACGCCGAACGAAACATTATCGTCGAGTTAGAAAATGGATTCTGCCGCAGTTGCAATTCGGATATTCGTTGGCAGCGCGTTAGCTGCGCTGGTTGCGGCGCTTATTGTCGTTGCGACGATGGGCCCAGTTACTAGCAGGAAACTAGCTCCTTCGATTTCAGCTTCCATACCTGTCTTGAAACGTGCGGCACCGTTGCAAAAAAGCGGTCAACAATCGCGACAAGCGCTTCCC
>AR_comb_assmDRAFT_10012857_pt1 | contig 12342 bp, 6 predicted proteins | sample ArasoioldDNA_FD_10543 | JGI IMG/M metagenome (IMG submission 10543) | reverse complement strand
GCGCAGCAGCTGATGGCGCACGATGCACTCAAGGCCCACGCGCGCGACGAGCTGGGCATATCCGACGAGTTGATCGCCCGGCCACTGCAGGCCGCTCTTGCCTCGGCCGCGACGTTCGCCGTCGGGGCCGCACTCCCTGTCGCGACCGCGATGGTCGCACCAGCGTCGATGCTGTCGATCGTGGTGACACTGCTGTCGCTCGGGTCGCTTGCCGCACTCGGCGCCCTGGCGGCACGCGTCGGCGGAGCCTCGGCTACGGTCGGTGCTGCCCGCGTCGCATTTTGGGGTGCACTCGCCATGGCCGTAACCGCAGGCGTCGGCGACCTGTTCGGTACGTCAGCCTTCTGAGCAGGGATTGTTGGCGCTGGCAGGTCACTCACAACCCGTCACTCCTGTGTTGTCCTCACGTTTCGCGCGAGCACGATCCATGGTGCGCAAGCTCCGTTCGTGGCCATCTCTGATATCGACGAGTGCGGCAAGGGGACGTCACGTCCTGTGCTGAAGACGCAACACGACAGCGTTGACGTCAAGCTGCGGCGCCGAGGTGGGCGGCGATCCCGCCCGGGCAGAGTCTGCGTATCCGTTCGATGGACTACTGGAGCGCGCCGGTTTGGAACCGCAGCGACGCGGTCCGGATCTGGCAATCGAAGCGCGCTGTAGCCGCCTCGATATCCGCCTGCGTCTTGCTCAATTGTGCCTGCGTGAGCTCGACGATCGAGCCGAGGCCGTTGTCGTAACGCGTCTGCGCCAGGTCGAGCGCATCGGACGCGTGCATCTGCAGCTGGCGTGCGAGGTCGAGCCGCCGGAACGACGCCTGGGCATCGAGCCATGCCGTTTTCACGTCACGTGAGACGGCAATTTCGATCTCCTGTAGCCGCTGCTGCTCGCTGTTCGCCGTGAGAGTCGCTTCGGCTCGACGGGCGGAAATCAGCCCGCCGGTCGTGACCGGCAACGTGAGATTGACGCCGATCGCCGAATAGCGGTCGCTGAGATTGACGTCGCGGTAGGACGCCGCGCCTGCCGCGCCCACGAGCGATACAGTCGGGAGCCACAGATTGCTTTGCGCGTTCGCGAACTTGGCGGCCGCACGCTGCGAGAACCTCTGCGCCGCGACATCCGGCCGATTGTGAAGTGCGTCGGCAAGGAGTGGAGCAACGTCGGCTGGCGGTTCCATCGGGAGCGGCTCGTCGTTCAAGTCGTAAACGTTCGAATCGGAGCCTCCCATTGCCGCGGAGAGTGCGGTGAACGCCGCCTCGACGTCATTGCGCGCCGTCAACAGAAGGATTTGCGCTTGAGACAGGTTGACTTGCGCGAAGCTGACATCGAGGCTCGATTTCAACCCGCTTGCCGCCTGCGCCGTGACTTGCTCCGCTACGACCTGGCGAGCGCTGACTGTTTCCTGCGCCACCCGCTCGACCGCCTGCGCACGCAGTGCGTTGAAATAGGCGCGATTCACCTGCAGCAGCACTTCTGCGCGGCGCGCGGTGATGTTCTCGCGCTGCGCATCGGCACGGAGGTCGACGCTCTGGACGAGCGTGGATGTGCGCCCGAAATCGGTCAACATCTGTCCAAACGAGAAGCCACTGGCAAGCCGATCGAAGATACTCGGGTTGTTCAGGGCGCCAGCCCCGATGCGGTTGCCAGCCCCCGCGCCCGCAGCCGTGACACTGGCCGACACCGTAGGAAAGTAGGCGGAGCGGGCCTCCTTCACGGCTTCGTCAGCTGCCTGCGCCGAGTACTGCGCTGCACGCACACGCGGGTGATTCGCGAGCGCACGCTGTTCCGCTTCCTGCAGCGAGAGATGCTGAACCGTCTGCCCGATCGCGGGGACGGCAGCGCCGAGAATGCCGACCGCGCTTGCAACTCCTGTCAACCGAGACAGCCACGGGAACGTCACGACTGCACGAGTCCTCTCCGCCCGCCGTAGACCAGGAGGAACGCAGCCGGCACGAGCACGACGGTGAACAACACCGACACTAGGAGCCCGCCGATGATTGCCTGTGCGAGCGGGGCGTAGCTTTCACTGCCTGTGCCCAGCTTCAAGGCCATCGGGAGGAGGCCGATGATCGTGGCGAGCGACGTCATCAACACCGGCCGCAACCGTACCCGGCACGCCATCGTGACCGCCTCGGGCGTGGACATGCCTTCGCTCAGCAGGCGATGCGTGAATTCGACGATCAAGATACTGTTCGACACGACGATTCCGACCATCATGACCACGCCCATCAGCGACTGAACGTTGAGCGTGGTGTTGGCCAGGTAGAGAACCAGCAGCACGCCTGTGAGGCCGAGCGGAACCGCCAGCAGGATGATGAGCGGGTCGACGAACGATTCGAACTGTGCGACCAGAATGAGATACAGCAGGACGAGGGCGAGCAACAAGCCGAAGCCGAAGCTGCGAAAAGATGCCCGCATGCCCTGGACCATGCCGCGCAAATCGGTACGGACACCCGTGGGCATCTTCGTGTCGGCGACAATCCGATCGATGGCGGCCGCCGCTCGTCCGAGGTCTTCGTCGGCGAGGCCGACGTAGATGTCCACGACGCGCCGAAGCTGGTAGTGATCCACTTCGGTGGGCGCTGAAAACCGACGCAGTGATGTCACGGCGTCCAGTCTCACCGGTTGTGCTGCTCCAGGAGCCCGCAACGGGATGGCTGTCAGATCGAGCGTCGAGGCAACGCGGTTCTCGGGATACTGCACCGTCAGCATGTAGTCGTTCCCGGTGCGCTGATCGACCCAGTAGCTCGGCGCGATCATCTGATTCGACGTGAGCGCGGTGATGACGTTGCTGACCACTTCGCGTTGGCTGAGGCCCAGGCGGCTGGCGCGCTCGCGATCGATGTCGAGCGCCAGGGCCGGGTAGTCGATGTCCTGCGGCACGAACACGTCGCTGACGTTCGGAATGGTCCGAATGCGATGAGCAAGCTCGAGGGCGACGCGGTGAGCATCGGCCAGGTTCGTGCCGCTCACCTGGACGTCGATGGGCGCCGGCAGGCCCAGGTTCAGGACGGCATCGACCAGACCGCCCGATTGGAAGTAGGCATCGAGTTCCGGCAGTTCCTGCTCCAGACGCGCACGCATGCGCGTCATGTAGTCGTAGCTGCCGATCGTGTGGCCATCGCGGAGGCTGACCTGCACGAACGCGGTGTGTTGCGCGGAATTGGTCGTATACATCGAGGAGAAACCCGGTGCCACGCCGATGTTCGAGACGACCATACCCAGATCGCGGGGCGACACCACCTCGCGAACGAGCCGTTCGACGCGCGCCGTCGCATCGGACATCAGCTCCAGGCGCGTACCCGGTGCGGCTTTCAGATTCATGACGAACTGCCCGGCGTCGGTCCGCGGAAAGAACGCCACCCCGAGACGCGGATACAGGAGCAGGCTTGCCACGAAAATCACCGCCGTCGCCGCGACGACGAGCACCGGCCGCCGTAGCGCTCGGCCGACCGCCGAGGTGTACCACTCGAGCACGCGCTCGAAATTGCGGTTGAACCACACGTTGAACAAGCCGCCCCAGGTTCGCGGCGCCTCGTCCATGGTCCGGTGCGTCGGAGGCTTCAGGAAGCGCGCGCAGAACAGCGGTACCACCGTCATCGCGACGAAGTAGGACGCGAACAGCGCGATGACCACTGCCAGAGCCAGTGCGGAGAACAGAAACCGGCTGACGCCGTACAGGAACGTGACCGGGAAGAAGACAACGGCGGTCGTCAGGGTCGCGGCAAGAACCGGCAAGGCCACTTCCTGACCGCCCCGTTGCGCGGCCTCCACCGGCGGCATCCCTTCTTCCATGTGCCGGTAGATGTTTTCAAGGACGACTACGGAGTTGTCGATGAGGCGCGAAAACACGAGCGCCAGTCCCCCCAGCACCATGGCGTTCACCGAGCTGCCCCCGAGCGCGAGCACCAGGAACGTGGTGAGTGCCGAAAGAGGAATCGATAAGCAGACGGCAACCGTCGCGCGGAGGCTGCCAAGAAAGATCAAAATCATCAACGATGTCAGGACAAGGCCGATCGCGCCTTCGTGCAGCAGCGTCTCAATCGCGTTCTTCACGAAGATTGACTGGTCGAACACGACCTGCGTGCCCAGGTTCGTCGGCACGTTGAACAGTTTCGACACGGCGTCCTTGACGCCATCGACGACGGCGATGGTGTTGGTGTCGCCGCCCTGCTTGAGGACCGGCAAGTACACCGAGGGTTGGCCGTCGACGCGAACGATGTTGGTCTGGATCTGCTCGGCGTCGCGCGCGGTGCCGATGTCTGCGACGAACACCGCACCCCCGGTGTTGGTCTTCAGCGGGATCCGCGTGATGTCATCGACCGAATCGACCTGGCTGTTGGTATAGAGGCTGTAGTCGAACGGACCGATGCGCGTGTCCCCCGCTGGCAGAATCAGATTTGCGGCGTTGACACTCCTGACTACGTCCATCGGGCTCAACTGGTGCGCCTCGAGCCTGACCGGATCGACGTAGACCATGATCTGCCGGTACTTGCCGCCGAAAGGCTGCGGCACGGAAGCGCCGCGCACGTTCGCGACCTGGTTGCGGACCGCGTACTGGCCCAGGTCCCTCAACGTGGTCTCGCTCAGCCCCTGTCCCTTCAGCGTGATCAGACACACGGGGAGCGACGAAGCATCGAACTTCAAGACCACGGGCGGCAGGGTGCCCGGCGGGAGGCGCCGCAGGTTGGCCATGGCCAGGTTCGAGATGTTGGTGACGGCGGCGTCGGCGTCCGTGTCGGGCTGGAAATAGATCTTGATCAGGCTGACGCCGGGCAGCGATCGCGATTCGATGTGCTCGATATTCGAGGCGAGTGTGAAGAACCGCTCGAAGCGGCCGGTGATATCCGCCTCGACCTGCTCGGGCGGCATCCCCGAGAAGAACGTGGCCACGACGACGACCGGGATGTTGATGTTGGGAAAGAGATCCACCGGCATCCGCACCAGGCTCGTGCTGCCGACGATGGCGAGAACGAGGCAGATGACGACGATGATGTGAGGGTTGCGAATCGCGAATCTCGACATCGCTACGCATTCCTTCGCACGGCGCCCGGCCGGCGGCCGTTGGCGAGGTACCACAGGACCGGCACTGCGACGACGCTCGTCGTGACGGAGGCCGCCATGCCGCCGATAATCGCGCGCGCCATCGGCACGTACGCTTCGCCACCGGTTCCGAGCGTCACGGCCAGCGGCAGCAGGCCGACCATCGTCGCGAGCGAGGTCATGACGATGACGCGGAAGCGGGCGTCGCACGCAGCGAGGATCGCGGTTCGCGCGTCGGCGCCGGCATCGCGGGCGGTGTTGGCCTCGTGCACCAGCAGAATGCTGTTCGAGACCACGACGCCGACCATCATCACGGTCCCCATCAGCGACATCACGTTCAGGCTCGTGCCCGTGACATACAGCGTCAGCAGCACGCCCGCAATCCCCATCGGAAGCGCGGCGAGAATCAGGAACGGATCGAGAAACGATCGGAACTGCGCGACGAGAATGAGATACAGCAGCGCGACGGCGAGCACGAGGCCGAGCGCGAAACTGGTAAACGACTCGCGCATACCCTGGACCATGCCACGCAGATCGACGCGCACGCCGGCGGGAATCGCGGTCTCGCGGATTATTTGATCGATCGCTGTCGCCACCCGCCCGAGATCCTCGCCCGCTGGAGCGACGTACACGTCGATCAGCCGGCGCAGTTGGTAATGATCCACTTCGGTCGGCGACTGAATCCGCGACACGCGGCTCACCGTGTCCAGTCGAGTGGCGCTCGCCTGGCTCGCGGCGCGAAGTGGGATCGCGACGAGATCCTCGAGCGTGCGAATGTGATCTTCCGGGTACTGGACCGTCAGCATGTAATCGTTGCCGCTCTTCGGATCGACCCAATAGCTCGGCGCAATCATCTGATTCGACGTCAACGCGGTGATCACGTTCTGCACGATCTCGCGCTGGGTCAGACCGAGCTTGCCGGCACTGGTCCGATCGATGTCCACCTTGAGAGCCGGGTAGTCGAGATCCTGGGGCACGTACACGTCGCTGACCCCGGAAATTTCACGCGTGCGAGCCGCTATGTCGATTGCGGTTCGATAGGCCGCGTCGAGATCCGATCCGGTCACCTGGATGTCGATCGGCGCGGGAAGCCCGAGATTGAGAATCGCATCCGCCATGCCGCCGGACTGGAAGTAGGCGGTGAGCTGCGGGGCCTCGGTCCGCAGCCGCTCGCGCAGGCGCGCCATGTACTCGTAACTGCCCACGCGATGGCCTTCCTTCAGGTTCACCTGCACGAACGCGGTGTGCTGCGCCGAGTTGCTCGTGTACATCGACGAGAATCCCGGCGTCACCCCGATGTTCGAGAGGATGACGTCGAGATCGTCGCGATCGACGACGTCACGGATGATGGCTTCGATGCGATGGATCTCCTGCTCGGTCCCCTCCAGGCGGGTGCCCGACTGAGCCTTCAGGTTGATCATGAACTGCCCGGCGTCGGTGCGCGGAAAGAAGGCCACACGCAGCTGCGAATAGAGCGGCAGCGTTGCGCCACACACAATGGCCAGCCCAATCAGCAGGCGCGCCGGACGCTCGAGACCGACGGCGACGGCTCGCCGATAGGTAGGAGAGAGACGAACGAGCAGCGCATCAGCCGCCCGGCGCACCCCACCGAGCCTCCCGCTCGACGAGCCCTCGCCCGTCCGTGAGCGAAGAAATCGCGCACAGAACAGCGGAATCACCGTCAACGCCGCGACATACGAGGCCGTGAGTGCCAGCACCACGGTGACGGCCAACGCACCGAACAGAAAACGGCTGACGCCAAACAGGAACGTCACCGGGAAGAACACGACGAGCGTCGTCAGCGTCGCCGCGAGCACCGGCATCGCCATCTCGCGTCCGCCGGCTTCGGCAGCGCGCTCGGGCGGCTCGCCGCGGTCGAGATGCCGAAAGATGTTTTCCAGCACCACGAGCGAATTGAACAGGAATCGGGTGAAGGCCAGCGCGACACCGCCCAGCACCATCGTGTTGATCGAACTGCCTCCCAGCGACAGCGCGAGGAACGCAGCCAGGGCGGAAATCGGCACGGACAACAACACGGCCACCGTGGCCAGACCGCTCGCGAGAAAGAGCAGCACGATCACCGCCGTCAGCACGAGGCCGACGACCGTCGCGATCAGCAACGTGCGGATCGCTCCTCTGACGAACTGCGATTGATCGAACACCACTTGCGTAATCAGCTGGGCCGGAACGTCCAGCAGCCGCGAGACGGCATCCTTGACGCCCGCGACGACGGCGATCGTATTGGTGTTGCCGCCTGGTTTCAGCACGGGCAGATAGACGGAGCGCTGACCGTCGACGCGCACGACGCTCGTCTGGATCTGCTGGGCATCCCGCGCCGACCCGATGTCGCCGACGCGTACCGAGCTCGCGCCCACGGTCTTCAACGGGATCTGGTTGATGTCTTCGACGTTATCGACCTGGCTGTTCGTGTAGATGCTGTAATCGAACGGGCCGATTCGGACGTCGCCGGCTGGAAGGATCAGGTTCGAGTCGTTCACCGCACGCACGACGTCCATCGGGCTGAGCTGGTGTGCCTCGAGCCGCAATGGGTCGACGTACAGCATGATCTGGCGATACTTGCCGCCGAAAGGCTGCGGTACCGACGCTCCGCGTACGTTGGCGACCTGATTGCGCACCGCGTACTGCGCCAGGTCACGCATCTGCGTCTCGTTCAGCCCTTCCCCTTTGAGCGCGATGAGGCAGACCGGCAACGATGAGGCGTCGAATTTCAATACGACAGGCGGCAGCGTTCCTGGCGGCAGCCGCCGAAGGTTGGCCATCGCCAGGTTGGAGATGTTGGTCACCGCGGAATCGGCATTGGTGCCGGGCTGGAAATAGATTTTGATCAGGCTGACCCCGGGCAGCGATCGTGACTCGATGTGCTCGATGTTGCTCGCCAGCGTGAAGAAGCGCTCGAACCGGCCCGTGATGTCGGCCTCGATCTGTTCGGGCGGCATCCCCGAAAAGAACGTCGCGACCACAACGACCGGGATGTTGATGTCCGGAAAGAGATCGACCGGCATCCGCGCGACCGCCGTCACGCCCATCACCACGGTCATGAGGCAGATCACCAGAACGAGGAAGGGCTTGCTGATCGCGAAGCGCGGCATCAGCGGCCCCCGTCGGGGGTGGTGGCGGAGACGAGTTTCGGTACCACCGCGATCCCAGGCCGCAGATCGCCACGCGCGCCGACGACCACCAGTTCCCCATCGCTCACGCCCGATGTGACCTCGACGCGATCGGGCGATTCCAGGCCGATCTGCACCTCGCGCTCCCGCAGGTGGTTGTCGGGAGAGACCACGAGCAGCTTGATGGGTGCCTCACGGCTGGTGAGCGCCGGCACCGGGATCGTCAACACGTCGCGCCGCTGCTCCAGCGCGATCGTCGCGTACCCGAACATGCCGGCCTTGATGACGAAGTCCGGGTTCGGCAGGTCGACTTCGGTTTCCATCGTGCGCGTGGCCGAATCGAGCTTGCCAGTGAAGCGCGAGACGCGGCCCTGAAATACGCGCTTGAGCGCGTCGACCCTGACTTCGACCGGCGCGTTGCGGCGGATCCCCGGAACGACCGACTCGGGCACCGGTAATACCAGGCGCAAGTGATCGACCTGCGAGAGTTGGACGACCGGCATGGCCTGCTGGTGCGAGGCGGTGCCCGCTTGAATCATCGCGCCGGGATCCGCCAAACGTCGGGTGATCGTGCCGTTGAAGGGGGCGGTGATCCGCAGGTACGATAGCAGTGTCATGTTCCGCTCGCGCGCCGCGGCCGCGATCTGCACCTGCTCCTCCGCGGCGGCGACCGCGGCTTTGGCCGCCGCCACTTGCGCCTCGGCCTCCTGCAGCCGGCCCGTGGTGTCGTCGATATCCTGCTGCGCCACGAGGTTCTGGCGCACCTTGGCGACACCCGACAGACGGTCGAAGGCGACCCGGCGGAGGTGCTCCTGCGACTCGTTGCGCTGCAGATCGGCACGCGCGCGCACGACGTCGACCTCGGCCCGCTTCAGCGCCGCATCCGACTGCGCCACCTCCTGCATCATCTCGGGCGCTTCCAGTTCGGCGATCAGCTGCCCTTTCGTCACCTGGTCGCCAACGTCCACGTGAATCGTCTTGAGAAAGCCCGCGACTTTGGCGTGCAGGTCGATTTCCTGGAACGGGCGGAATTCAGCGGCCAATTCGAGCGAACGATTGAGATCCTGCCGGGTGACCCGATCCACCGAGACTGGCCTCGCCGGCGCGTCTGCCGCCCGTACTGTCTGCGGCGGCGCCACGCATGACGCTGCGGCAGCGGCAACAGCGATGATGAACAGAGCTCGACGACAGCGCCAATCCATCAGATTCTCCTGAGCCGCTCGATGCGGTATAAGACGGCGATCACCATGGAAAATGCAGTATCAAGCGCCGGAAGCCTCGCGGATATCCAGACAACCCCGGAGATCGCGCTCAACGACACCGGAGCCGGCGCGTGGACGGCGGGCAGAGGCTCCCGCGCCCTGGCGCGTTACCGGACGTGGCCGGTCTTCAGCCTTGCCCTCGTGGCGCTGCTGGCGCTCATGCTCGTTCCGGCCCTGACCGCGTTGCGCCGGAGCGAAGCGATCTATTCGGAGATCCGCGCCAACCAGGAGCAGTTTCAGAACACGCAACGCATCTTCGAGGAGCTGTCACAGAACGTCTTCACGATCAGTGTGACCCTCCGCGAGTTCCTCCTCGATACCTCGCCTGATGCGGGCCGCGTCTATCGCGCGAAGTTGAACGCCGTGGTTGATCAGCTGCAGGCCGACATCATGCTCTTCAGCGAAGTGCTCCCCCCCGACGGTGATGCGGTCTTGCAGAAGCTGAAACGGGAGGTCGACAACTATCGGGCGGTGGTGAGCCCGATCTTCGACTGGACGGCGCAACAGCGCGCCGAGCGCAGCGCCTATTTCCTGCGCCAAGAGCAGCGTCCGAGACGCGAGACGATTCTCGCGGTTGCGCAGGAGCTGTCGGAGATCAACGCCGCCGTCTATGCGCAGCAGCAGCGGCGGACGACCGAGAGTGAGCGCTGGTTCCGCAGCGAATTGACCAAGTCGGTGCTGTTTGCGCTGCTGGCTGGCGTGGTGATCTCCACCACCGGTATTCTGCGTATGCGGTGGCTCGAACGGCGTGCGACCGAGCAACGGCAGCGCGCCGAGGACGTCACCCAGGAGATTCGGAATCTCTCGGTCCAGCTGCGACACGCGCAGGAAGAGGAGCGGCGCACCATCTCCCGCGAGCTGCACGACGATGTCGGGCAACAGCTGACAGCGATGCGAATGGAACTCGGGACGTTGGAGCGGTTGCGCACCGCAAGTGACGGGGAATTCGATGCCCGGGTCGCGGAACTGAAAGCCATCGCGGAACAGAGTCTCCACGTCGTCCGCGACATTGCCGCCGGCCTGCGTCCCTCGGTGCTGGACGATCTCGGTCTTGCAGCAGCCATACAGAAGCAGGCGCGTGAGTTTTCGAAGCGCACCGGCGTCGAAGTGTCGGTCAACGTCGACGGTCCCTTCGACCTGCTGCGCGATCCCCATCGGACCTATATCTATCGGATCGTGCAAGAGGCACTGACCAACTGTGCCAAGCACGCACACGCTCGGCACATCACGGTGACCTTGGTGGGCCGGGGTGCCGCGACGGAGCTCACCGTTTCCGATGACGGCGTCGGGTTCGATTCGACGCGTCCGCCGAAGAGCGGCCTCGGTCTGATCGGAATGGAAGAGCGCGTCCGCGAATTGGGAGGCGTCGTGCGGGTGCAGTCGGTGCCCGGGCGAGGGACCACGATTCACACGACCATTCCGCTCTAACCAGAATGGGCCCCATCCGTGTAGTGCTGGCAGACGATCACGGATTACTTCGCAAAGGTGTGCGTTCCGTGCTCTCGCAAGATCCCGAGATCTCCATCGTCGGTGAGGCAAGCGATGGCAGCGAAGCCGTACGGCTCGTCGAGGAGTTGTCGCCCGACGTCGTGGTCATGGACGTGGCGATGCCTGGACTGAACGGGATCGATGCCGCTGCGCAAATGACCCGCAGGACCAAACAGCTTGGCATCATCATGCTGACGATGTACCCCGATGAGGAGTACTTGATTCGCGCGGTAACAGCTGGCGTCCGTGGGTACCTGTTGAAAGACTCCGCCGAACCCGATCTCATTCGCGCGGTCAAAGCCGTGGCAACCGGCCGTACGTTCTTCGGTGCCGCTATCGCGAACACGCTAATCGAGGATTACGTCGCGCGGTTGCAGAGAAGCGACCTGCGCGATTCGTACGATCTGCTGACCGAACGGGAACGGCAGGTCCTGCAACTGCTCGCCGAGGGGAAGTCGAACAAGGACGTCGCTGCGATCCTGTCGCTCGGTCTATCAACGGTGGAATCGCACCGCCTCAACCTGATGAAGAAACTCGGTCTGCACAACACCGCCGAACTGGTCCTCTATGCCGTGCGCAAGAAGATCCTGCGCGTATGAGGCACACTGAGATTGACGCGATGCGTTGCCACCGTTCTCAGGTGGAGACTAGCAGCTCGCTCGATGTGCGCCGACCCGAGAGCCGTCATCGAGTGGACGTCCGTCTGGTTGTGGATTAGGACGGCACGCTGGTCCCATCGCCGGGTCACCGGAGCTGGCGGTACCCGGCGACGACCTGGCTCATTGGTCCGGCGCTGGCCGCACGTCGCGGGCTTCAGGTCGCGATTGTCAGCGGCGTCGAACCGCACCAGTCGCCGGCGTTCCGGGATTATCGAACGAGCACACACCGGACCGCCGATCGCATCATCCAGCGATTCAGGACTGGCGGCCACTAACCGATCGTGCTTCTCGAACAGCAGATGGGCAAGGACGTGAGCGGACTCTTTCGTGCCTGCGCTGTGTGTTACGTCGGACGCTTGCACGACGGTATGAACCTGGTGTCGAAGGGTTCGTGACGGCTCGCGATGACGAACGAGGCGTGCTCGTGCTCAGCGAGGTCACTGCAGCAGGAGGGCTTCAGGTTCCAGCTAACCCTCGCCCTGATTCCACAACCAACATCGGTCATGACGGTTCGTCCGAATCCTTCAGTTGACGGCCCTCAAGCGTCATTTCCCACCCCAGACCGCGCTTTCTGAGCTCCGTCTCATACACGGACTCGGCACCGAGACGGAGATCTCGATAAAGCCGCGCGCGAGACCATCGAGCAGCATTGTTTAACCTGCCCGAGCGGCGCGGCGGTCGTCGAAGGACTCAAGCAGACCGTGGGTCTTGTGCCGTCAGCTTGGCGCCGCGCCATTGCCGCCGGCCGTTCTCGAGCGAGCACGC
>AR_comb_assmDRAFT_10688645_pt1 | contig 12343 bp, 9 predicted proteins | sample ArasoioldDNA_FD_10543 | JGI IMG/M metagenome (IMG submission 10543) | reverse complement strand
GGCGCAGCCATCGCTCCATTGATGGCACCGTAGCCAGCCTGGCCGACGACCTCGAGGGCCGCTTCTGGCCGCATCGAGCCCATCCTAGAGCGCAGCCGCCGCGAACGGCTTATCCGCCAAGTACATGAGTCGCGACACGGCTCGCCGGGCTGCAAGCTCGGCAACGGTTGTAAGGTAAGCGCTCTGAGCCCTTAGTGAAGCCACGCCGGAGAGCTTTTCGAGTTCCGCACTGTGATTGTGGATTGCTGCGAGTCTTCCGTTCGCGTTTCGTACTACGCTTGAAGTTCGGTCTTCGATCTCTAGGAGGCGGAACCCCGCAGCCTCGAGCAACTGCTCGTTCCAGCCCGCTGGCACGAACTGCGTGTATCCGTGGACACTGCGGAGTTGAAGCTCCTCATTGGAGACGGCGCCGGTAAGGACACCTGCGTCTGTCACCAGGAAGCGCCCTGCGGGTCGCAGCAGGTCGGCAACTTGGCGGAACAGCGCTTGACGATCACGAAGGTGGAGAACGACGTCGATCGCAAGTGCACTGTCAAACTCCCCAAGCCCAGCGGGCAGCGGGTCGTTCAGGTCCGCTACCTGAGCCGTGAAGCGCTCTCGGACACAGAGTGTGGCCGCCCGCGAGTAAGCGACTTCGATCGCAGACGGGCTAAGCTCAAGGCCTACCCCAGTGCAACCAAAGTTCGAGATCAAGAACGTCAGCGGGCCGCCTGGGCCACTGCCCAGGTCAAGAAGCCGCTGCGTTGGACCCAGGCGCAGCCTTGCCGCGTCCTGCCGCAGTTCGTTAGCGCCGATCCACGAGTGCTGGCCGATATCCTCGTCATATGCCTCGCGCCGAATCTGGCGCATCAGCGGTGAGTCGAATTCTCGGTAGAAAGACTCGTATTGGTCGGCGCTTAGGCTAGTCGCCATGAGGTCACCGTCGGGGTAGGTCCGCTTTACAGCGATTCTCGCCACCTGGCTAAACTTCCGCTATTGGCCGCTAGAGCCCAGCCGTTTAATCTACCTCGGCGGCGTGCTCAACACGCAGCCAAGGCCAACGGGCAATGTAGGAACGGGCCTTCTCTCGGAACAATCCCGCGTGATCGGTCAACGGGTTCGGTGACAACACTCCGCTGTAGATCATCTCAATGCCATGCGGCGCATAGATGTCGTAGCTGGCTCCGTCCCGGCGGATGCCGACGCAGGTCGCGGGAATGAGGAAGCGGTCAATGCCTTCGGTTGCGTTGTGTAGCTGCGGGTACGGGTGACCGAAGACGTGTTCGTACCAGAGATGAACACGCGCCTGGTTCTTCAGCTCGACAGCGATGTCCAGATCAGCCAGAAGGCAATCAGCGCGCGCTTGGACTCGCTGCTCTGCCTCCGGCGACAAGTCGCAGCCGTCGAAGTAGAAAATGTCGTAGTCCTTTATTTGCGCCTCTGGTGGCAAACCGCTATGTAGGTTCCAGACGGTCTGAAACAAGCAGCCGGCAACCAGCCAGCCTTCGGGAAGGTCGAGTGCATCCCAGCGCTCAAGGATCGCCTGATTGTTCCGATTGGCCAGGACGTCATGCAGGAAACGGTCGCGCATAGGTCGCAACTCTACGGCCTTCGCGGCGACTGCGAAGACGGCCGCTTTGCGGCGTAACAGGCGGTCACGAGTTAGGGCGGCTCCTGGCCGGCTTCGCTCACTGCCTGTGATTTACGAAAACCGTTCCCACGCCGCTTGTCGCGAAACTCCTAACGATTTGCCGATCGCGTCCCAACTGACGCCACGCTCGCGAAGCGAATCGATCTGCAGCTGGAGGACCCGTCGTGTCGCCTCGACTGTGGCCGAACAGGGGCTAAGGCAGCCCAGCAGTTCTTCATCGGTCATGGCTTGCCATCCTGAGAAAGGCGCCGGCGTCGTCTCCAAAATCTTGTTGCAGACGCCGATACAGGTATCGCAGATGTATCCCCTGGACCCTGCAATCAGCCTCGACACTTGGGCCTCCGTCTTGCTGCAGAAGGAACAGCGGAGCCTCCGTTTCCGTCGCAGGATCATGTTCCGCACTCGACAGTGTCAAGATAGTCTTGACAATATCCCGCCCGCGACAGCGCGTCAAGTTATTCCTGAAAAGACGCCGATGCTTCGTGACAAAACACAAATGACCGCTATTGGATGAAGTGATGAGGCGATCGTGAAGGACTTTCGATGAAAAGCCGCGACATTTTCGAACGCGAACTCGCAGGAGAAGTCATTTCGCTGAGCGACCCGGAGTATCCGAAGATCGCCGCCTTGATCACGGAAGCGCAACGGATCATTGCCGAGATGAACACCGGTTACCGCGACCCGGCCGAAGTGCGCGCTTTGTTCGCGCGCCTGACCGGCACCGCGGTCGACGAGTCGTTCTGGCTGCTGACGCCTTTCTATACCGACTTTGGCCGGAACATCCGGGTCGGGCGCAACGTATTCGTCAACCACGCCTGCGAGTTCATGGCCGCGGCGGCATCACCATCGTAGACGACGTCCTCATCGGTGCGAAGGTGAACATCGTCACCATCAATCACCCCTCGATGCCGCGATTCGCCGCTCGACCTGCTGCGTACCGGTCGTCATCAAGAAAGGTGTGTGGCTCGGTGCTGCAGTCACCGTCATGCCCGGTGTGACGATCGGCGAGAACGCGGTGGTGGCGGCCAATGCCGTCGTGACGAGCGACGTGCCGGACGGCGTGGTCGTCGGCGGCATCCCGGCACGAGTCATCAAACACATTGATTCTTAGATCAACGTTGCCTTCGGTGAATGCGATCAACCGATGGCACAACCGCACCTCCGGAGAAATCTGCACGCGCTCCGCGGCACGAAGGAGTTCACCGAGCGATGAGAAGTCGAGCAGTGTCTCTTGCGGCGTATGAAGATCAGCCCGAACTGTCTGCACTCACGGCCGCCGCGCGCGCTCTTTGCAATGCCCTAGAAGGTCCAGCCAAGTCGGCTTGAAGACCGCGCGATTTCTCCTTGGTAAATCGATAGAGGCGGATACGAGGGGGTCAAGCAGGGCGAGGGCCGACCTTGAAGGAGAACTCCGCCACGCCTTCGACGCCGCCACGCACGCTGTCCCCCGGCTCCAAAGCGCCTACGCCCGCGGGAGTACCTGTGAAGATTAGGTCGCCCGCTGCCAACGCCATGGATCGTGATAAGTAACTCAGGACGTCGCCGACAGGCCAGATCAGCTCTTGCAAGTCGCCTTCTTGCCGAACCGAGCCATTCACTTCAAGCCAGATACGACCGGCTGTCGGATGGCTGACCGTGTCGACGTCGCGGAGGGGGCTGCACGGCGCCGATGCGTCGAAGCCCTTGGCCTGGTCCCAGGGGCGGCTCATCTTCTTGGCAATGTCTTGCAAGTCTCGGCGAGTCAGATCTACGCCAACGCCATATCCCCAAATGAGATCAAGCGCTCGCCGAGGATCCACGTCGAAGCCCCCGCGGCTAATCGCAACAACCATCTCCACCTCGTGATGGAGATTCGCAGTCTCAGGGGGATAGGGCACCACGCCTTCTGCCGCAACTACTGCGTCGGCCGGCTTCATGAAAAAGAACGGTGGCTCGCGTGTTGGGTCCTTACCCATTTCTCGCGCGTGTGCCGCGTAGTTGCGTCCGACACAATAGACACGTCGGATAGGGAAACGAGCATTCCTGCCAGTGACGGCCAATGAGGTGCGCGCAGGCGGGGAAATCACGAACTCGGTCACTCGGGATCCTTTCATTTCGTGATTGCTTGGCGCTTGGTCGACTCCTGTCGTTCGCGAAGCGCCTATTTCCTCTTTGTCGGCGGTAGATCGGTGCAAACGCCTTCCATGACTTCCGCCGCCATCCCAACGGATTCTGAAAGCGTCGGATGGGGATGGATCGTCTTGCCGATGTCGACGGGATCGGCTCCCATTTCTACGGCGAGACAGACTTCGCCGATCAAGTCGCCCGCATGCGTGCCAACGATGCCGCCACCAATGCAGCGGTGCGTTTTCTCGTCGAACAGCAACTTGGTGAACCCTTCATCGCGGCCATTGGCGATCGCGCGACCTGACGCCGCCCACGGAAACACCGCCTTGCCGTACTTCATGCCTTGCTTCTTGCAATCGTCCTCGGTAAGTCCTGCCCAAGCGACTTCCGGATCCGTATAGGCCACTGAAGGTATTTGTCGCGCGTCGAAAAACGCTTTCTCGCCTTTCGCCGCTTCGGCCGCCACGTGTCCTTCATGCACTGCCTTATGCGCAAGCATCGGCTGGCCGACGATGTCACCAATAGCGAAGATGTGCGGCACGTTGGTGCGCATCTGCTTGTCGACACTGATGAAGCCGCGATCGCTCACCGTGACGCCCGCACTGGTCGCTTCAATCGCCTTGCCGTTCGGGCTGCGGCCTACGGCAACAAGCACGACGTCGTAAGTTTGCGGAGCCGACGGCGCGTTTTCGCCCTCAAAACCTACTTCGATTCCAGCCTTGGTGGCCTTTGCGCTAACGGTTTTCGTCTTGAGCATGACCTTGTCAAAGCGCTTTGTGTTCATCTTCTCCCAGACCTTGACCAGGTCACGGTCGGCACCCGCCATCATGATGTCGAGCATCTCGACGACGTCGATGCGCGCTCCGAGGGCCGAGTAGACGGTGGCCATTTCGAGCCCAATGATGCCGGCGCCTACGACAACCATGCGCTTGGGAATCGTCTGCAACTCCAAGGCGCCAGTGGAATCGACGATGCGTGGATCGTCGGGCAAGAATGGCAGCTTGATGGCTTGGCTGCCGGCGGCAATGATGCATTTGTCGAATCTGATGATCTTCTTCTGGCCCGTCTTGTCCTGGGCTGAGCCAGCGGTGAGCGCGACTTCGAGGTGGTGTGCGTCAAGGAAGCGGCCAACGCCTCGCACCACTTCGACCTTCCGGGCCTTAGCCATTCCGGCGAGGCCGCTGGTTAACTTCTTGACTACCCCATCCTTGAAGGTACGGAGCTTCGGCAGTTCAATTTGTGGCGACCCGTAGCCGATTCCGTGTGCGGCGAGAGCCTGCACTTCATCCATCGCGAAGGCGGTATGTAGCAGCGCCTTTGAGGGAATGCAGCCCACGTTTAAGCACACGCCCCCGAGCGTCGCGTAGCGCTCGACAATCACAGTCTTCATAGCAAGATCAGCGCTGCGAAAGGCGGCGGAGTAACCGCCGGGGCCTGCGCCTAGAACGAGCATCTCGCACTCAACGTCGGCCTTGCCGGAATACTTCCCAGGGGTCGGCGCCGCCACCGATGCGGCCGCGGGCTTCGCAGGCGAAGGTGGAGCAGTAACCGCCTCGGGCAGTTCGGCGACCGTACTGCCCTCGACGGTGAGCATGAGGTCGCCTTCACTCACCGTATCTCCGACTCGCACCTTCAACTCTTTGACCACACCCTCCACCGGCGACGGTATTTCCATCGTCGCTTTGTCGGATTCGAGCATAATGAGCGGGACTTCCTTGGTGACCGTGTCGCCCGGCTTCACCATCACTTCGATGACAGGAACGTCCGTGAAATCGCCTATGTCGGGAACTTTGACCTCGATCGTTGGCATGGTGGGTGACCCTTAGATGACCATGCGCCGCATGTCCGCGAGCAGGCCTGCGAAGTGGCTATTGAAGCGTGCGGCTGATGCACCGTCGATGACGCGGTGGTCCCACGACAACGACAGCGGCAGCATGTAGCGCCATGACGATGTTTTGCCATCGTGCGAGACATGGCGCCAGAACGAACGACATACGCCCATGATTGCCACTTCCGGGGCGTTGATGATTGGCGTGAAATACGTGCCGCCAATGCCGCCCAGGCTCGAGATGGTAAACGTCCCGCCTTGCATTTGATCAGGCTTCAGCTTGCCGTCGCGTGCGAGCTTCGCGAGTTCGCCCATCTCCTTCGCGATGTCGACAACGCCCTTCTTGTCGACATCGCGAATCACCGGTACTACGAGTCCGTTAGGCGTATCTGCCGCGAACCCGATGTGCCAGTAATTCTTGACGATGAGGTTATCGCCATCGAGTGAGGAATTGAAGTCAGGAAACTTCCTCAGCGTCGCTACCGCTGCTTTGATCATGAACGCGAGCATTGACACTCGTACGCCGCTCTTGTCGATTTCCTTGTTAAGTTGCACGCGAAATGATTCCAAATCGGTAATGTCCGCGTCGTCGTGATTCGTGACGTGAGGGATCATTACCCAGTTGCGTGCTAGGTTCGCGCCCGAGATCTTTTTGATGCGCGAGAGCGGCTTCGCTTCGATCGGTCCGAACTTGGCGAAGTCGACCTTCGGCCATGGCAGCAGTTCGAGGCCACCGCTCGGTCCACCCGAAGCAGGTGACGGCGGGGCTTTCGATGGCGCGGCGGTTCCCTTGGCTGCCGCCTCGATGTCGGCCTTAAGGATTCGGCCCTTGTCGCCGGTGCCCCGCATCGAGCCGAGGTCAACCCCGACTTCGCGCGCAAATTTGCGTACGCCAGGCCCCGCATAGGCAAGAGAGAAAGCCGATTCGTCCACTGCCTTGCTGCTCGTCATCGCGGACGCTGCCGGCGCCGGCTCGGACCTCGATGTCTCGGCAGAGATCGGCGATGCGCCCACGGCGGGAGCCGGTCCGATAGCGGTCTGTGTGCTGTCGGTAACAAGCGAAAGTACCAGCGATCCTTGGCTTACCGTGTCGCCAACCTTCACAGCGATATCGCGTACCACGCCACTTAGCGGAGCCGGCACGTCCATCGTTGCTTTGTCTGACTCAAGCGTGACCAGCGGGTCTTCCGGCTTCACCGAGTCTCCCGGCTTGACCATGATCTCGATTATCGGGACATCGGTGAAGTCGCCAATGTCGGGCACCCGCACCTCGGCAACACCGCTGAGTGCGTTTGTGGGAGCGGGTGGCGCCGAAATCGCGGCCTTGTGATCCTTCGCCGCCGCCTGCACTGCCGGGGCGTCGGACGACAACATAAGGATGAGCGTGCCCTCCTTGACCTTGTCACCGAGCTTGACCTTGAGCTCCTTGACAGTGCCTGCAAACGGCGCGGGCACGTCCATCGTCGCCTTGTCCGACTCGAGCGTAATCAGTGAGTCCTCGGCCTTCACGGTGTCACCGGGCTTCACCATGATCTCGATGACTGGGACGTCTTCGAAGTCACCGATGTCTGGAACCTTCACTTCTACGGTAGCCATGATCTAGACCGTCCAGGGATCGGGCCGATCGCGATCGAGTCCGTACTGCTTGATGGCCTGATCGACGACGTTTGCTTTCAGCTCGCCGTCGTCTGCAAGCGCCTTCAGCGCGGCGACGGTGACGTAGTGCCGGTTCACCTCGAAGAACTGGCGGAGTTTTAGTCGATAGTCGCTTCGACCAAAGCCGTCGGTGCCGAGAGAGACGTAGCGGCGCGGGATGTGGCTTCGAACCTGATCCGCGTAGTTGCGCATGTAGTCGGTGGCAGCAACCACTGGCCCAGCATGTCCTTCCAAGGCCGTTTCGATAAAGCTCTTGCGCGGTGGTTTGCTCGGATGCAGCAGGTTGTGCCGGTCCGCACTCATGCCGTCGCGCCTGAGCTCATTGAAGCTTGTGGCGCTCCACACATCCGCGTTGACCTTCCAGTCGTTCTTCAGCAGATCGGCGGCGGCAATGACTTCACGCAGGATCGTGCCCGAGCCGAGAAGTTGCACGCGCAGTCCCTTGCCCTTCGCGCCCTCCTTCAGCAAGTACATTCCCTTAGTGATTCCCTCCTCCGCACCCGCCGGCATCGCAGGGTGCGGGTAGTTCTCGTTCATCAAGGTGATGTAGTAATAGACATCCTCTTGCGCCTCCATCATGCGGCGGATGCCTTCACGAACGATCACGACCACTTCATAAGCGAACGTCGGGTCGTAGGACACACAGTTGGGGATTGTTGAAGCCAGCACGTGACTGTGACCGTCCTCGTGCTGCAGACCCTCGCCGTTGAGTGTCGTCCGCCCGGCGGTTCCGCCAAGCAGAAAGCCACGCGCGCGCATGTCACCTGCCGCCCATGCGAGATCGCCGACACGTTGCAGGCCGAACATTGAGTAGTAGATGTAGAACGGAATCATCGGCACGTCGTTGGTGCTGTACGACGTGGCGGCCGCAATCCAGGAACTCATGGCACCTGCTTCGTTGATGCCCTCTTGCAGCACCTGCCCCGATTTGTCTTCTCGGTAATACATGAGCTGGTCAGCGTCCTGCGGCTTGTAAAGCTGACCGACCGCCGAATAGATGCCCAACTGGCGGAACATGCCTTCCATGCCAAACGTCCGCGATTCATCCGGCACGATGGGCACGACGTGCTTGCCGATCACCTTGTCGCGCACGAGCGTGCCGAGCATCTGCACAAATGCCATCGTGGTTGAGATTTCGCGATCGCCGGACGATTGCAGCAGGCGATCAAAATTCGAAAGCGGAGGTGCGGGCAACGACTGCGATTTGGTGCGGCGTTGTGGCAGTGAACCGCCAAGCGCGCCGCGCCGCTCCTGCAAATACTTGAACTCAGGGCTGTCCTTTGGCAGCGAGATGAAAGGCATCTTCGCGATCCTGTCGTCCGGCATCGGAATGTCGAAGCGATCGCGGAACTGCTTCAACGCGTCCTGAGTCATCTTCTTTGCCTGATGGGCGATCATCTGGCCCTCTCCCGACTCGCCCATCCCATAGCCTTTGACCGTCTTGGCGAGAATTACTGTCGGCTGGCCCTGATGCTTGACCGCTGCCGCGTATGCCGCGTACACCTTGAACGGGTCGTGGCCGCCTCGGTTCAGCTTCCACACCTCATCGTCGGAAAGATCAGCAACGAGCGCCTTTAGCTCAGGAGTGTTGAAGAAGTGCTCGCGCACGTACGCGCCGTCTTTGCTCTTGAAGTCCTGATATTGGCCATCGACGCACTCTTCCATGCGCCGAAGGAGAAGGCCCTCAGAATCTTTGGCAAAGAGCTTGTCCCAACTCGAGCCCCAGACGACTTTGATCACGTTCCAGCCAGCGCCGCGGAAAACACCCTCGAGTTCGTTGATGATCTTGCCGTTGCCGCGTACCGGGCCATCAAGGCGCTGCAAGTTGCAGTTAATGACGAATATGAGGTTGTCCAGATGCTCACGTCCCGCGAGCGAGATGGCGCCAAGCGACTCCGGCTCATCGCATTCGCCGTCGCCGAGGAACGCCCACACCTTCCGTCCTTCGGTTTTCGCGAGACCACGGCCGGAGAGATACTTGAGAAACCGCGCCTGGTAGATCGCCATCAAAGGGCCGAGGCCCATCGACACTGTCGGAAACTGCCAAAAGTCCGGCATAAGCCATGGGTGCGGGTACGAGGAAATGCCCTTGCCCTCGCTCTCCTGGCGGTAGTTCAACAGCTGCTGCTCTGTAAGCCGCCCCTCGATGAATGCACGCGCGTAAATGCCCGGGGAGACATGACCTTGCACGTAGATGAGGTCTCCTCCATGGTTGGGGCTGGGGGCATGCCAGAAGTGTCCGAAGCCTATGTCATACAGAAGCGCCGAAGACTGGAAACTCGCAATGTGGCCGCCGAGCTCGGATGATTCCTTGTTCGCACGCAAAATGATGGCCACTGCGTTCCAGCGTATGGCCGAGCGAATCTTGTGTTCGAGCTCGCGGTTTCCAGATGATTTCTCTTCCTGCTCCGGCGGGATCGTATTTCTGTAAGGTGTGTTGAGGGAGAATGCTGGCCGCGCGTTATGGCGCGCCGCTTCATCCCGCAGCTGCGTAAGCAGGTAGCGCGCGCGCTCCGGCCCCGCGTATCGCAGCACTGCACGCAGCGAATCGACCCACTCCCGAGTCTCTACAGGATCGGGATCGTTGAGAATTCCCATAAAGCCCCCTCCAAGCTCAGCGTCGTTCCTAAAGCGCATTTCGCAAGCGCGCTGTCGTGAAAATCAGTTTCTAGCCATGACCACTAGTCCGCGCGTTCACCATCGCGCGCTGTGCTGCCTCACATATGCCGCCTTTCGCCGACAGGCGAAGCCAAGCGATTCAAGCGGCATTGCTCGTCTCTGTGTTGCCTGACTTCGCTACGAACGCCTCCGCCTCCGCCGCACTTTCGAAAATATGCGGTGCGACCCGCCGACGGGCTAGTGATTCACCGAGCTTGAGTCGAAGGAAGGCGCTGGTGGTGTAGCGCGATGCCGTCGTGTAGTAGTTAATTTCCATGTAGCGCACCATCGCTGCATAGGTGTCAGCGACCGCGGCGTCGATCAGGAAATCGTCGTAATTGACGACGAGTGCAACCTTCTTGCCGACCGCCTGGCAGCGTTCCTCCACCGCACGCCGAACACGGTCGACATCGTCGCGATTGCGGACATGGAAGCCTTCGAGGTTGAGAAACAGGATGTTTCGCTTCTCGTCGTAACTCACGCGCGCCGACATCCCGATGCCAAGCAAGGTCTCCTCAAGCTGCATCGGCTCGTCACGAAAGATGCGCGGATCCATGAGACCCGGGTTCCGGACAATGGGCGTGAAGTCCATCTGGGCGAGGATGTCGCGATTGATGTCGATGCCGGGCGCGACCTCGATGAGTTCCATCCCCTCCCGTCCACGCCGGAACACACAGCGTTCCGTCACATAGAGCACGGGCTGCCCGGACTCGGTGGCGTAAGCGCCATTGAAAGTGATCTGCTCGACCGCAGGGATGAACTTGCGCGAACGTCCCTCCTTAACAATCCTGAGGGTCCCGTTTTCAATCACTACTTCCAACCCGCCGGCTGTGAAGGTTCCCGCAAAGACCACGCGGCGCGCACTCTGGCTTATGTTGATGAAGCCACCGGCGCCTGCGAGTCGCGGCCCGAAACGACTCACGTTGACGTGCCCCTCGCCATCGACCTGCGCCATGCCGAGGCAAGCAAGGTCGAGCCCGCCTCCGTCATAAAAGTCGAACTGCTGGTTCTGCTGAATGATCGCCTCCGTGTTAACGGCGGCGCCGAAATCAAGTCCGCTCTGTGGCACGCCGCCGATTACTCCTGGCTCAGCGGTGAGCGTCACGTAGTTGAGAACCTTCTCCTCATTGGCGACTGTTGCCACCCCCTCGGGCATACCGATGCCTAGATTTACAACGCCGCCCATTGGCAACTCGAAGGCGCAGCGCCTGGCGATGACTTTGCGCTCGTCAAGTTTCATTTGGCCCAGCGACTCGAGCGGCACCTTGAACTCCCCCGAAAACGCTGGGTTGTAGGCGGTGCCGTATGTCTGGCGGTGCTGCTCAGGCCTGGCCGTGATGACGCAGTCGACCATCACACCGGGAATCTCGACCTGGCGGGCGCTTAGCGCGCCATATGCGCATACGCGTTCGACTTGGGCAATCACGAAGCCATTGGAGTTCTTCGCTGCCATGGCAAGCGCGAGGTTGTCGAGCACGAGTGCTTCGTGCTCCATCGTGATGTTGCCCGATAGGTCTGCCGTCGTTCCCCGCACAAGCGCGACCGAAATCGGAAAGGCTTTGTAGAACAGCCACTCGTCCCCGTCGATGTTCAGAAGCTTCACGAGGTCTTCATGGGTGCGGTCGTTGATGCGCCCACCGGCTTGGCGAGGATCGACAAAGGTACGCATGCCAATCCTGGTGAGCGTCCCTGCGCGGCGCCCCGCGATGTCACGAAAGAGTTGGGTCAGCGTGCCTAAGGGCAAGTTGTAGGCCTCGATCTCACCCTCGACAGCCATGCGAGCGAGTTTCGGCACAAGCGCCCAGTGGCCACCGATGGCACGCTTTATGAGTCCAGCGTGCGCCAGTCGGTTAAGTCCTTGGTCCTTGCCATCACCCGGCGCGGCCGCGAAGACCAGCGTGAGGTCGCGCGGTGAGCCGGTTTCGACAAAGCGCGTTTCGAGCGCGGCGATCAGCGCGTCTGGCGTACCGCTGCCCACGAAGCCCGAGACGGCAACCGTATCGCCGTCGCGAACGATCGCAATCGCGTCTGCGAGAGGGACGATCTTGTTTTTCATCTCACTCTCTCAACAAGAAATCGCGAATCGCAACGATCTGTTCATCCACCATGAGGGAGGGCGCGTGACCGCAGTCGGACCATTCGATCGTCCGAACGGTACCGGCCGCCGCCGCAGCGCCGCGTTGGGTCATGTCGTCCATCGTGCGTTTGGACAGCAGATCGGAGTCTTTTCCACGCATGATCAGCACAGGACATTTCACTTCATCCCAGAGATGCCACAGCAAGACGTCGAATGCGATCGGCAGCGCGAAGGTGGCGGCGATGGCGGGGTCGTAGTGCCACTGCAGCGTGCCATCTTCACCTTTCACGACGCTATGGCGAGCGATGTGCTGCCACTGCTTGTTGGTGAGTTTGCCAAAGGGTGCCAGCACGTCGCGCAGATAGGTCTCAGCCTCGACGAGGTTGTT
>AR_comb_assmDRAFT_10119133_pt1 | contig 12345 bp, 6 predicted proteins | sample ArasoioldDNA_FD_10543 | JGI IMG/M metagenome (IMG submission 10543) | reverse complement strand
TACGGCGGACCGCTGTGGCTCGCCTATGTCTGCTGGATTTCAGGCGTGTTCCTGCTGTACTGGCCCTGCCGCTGGTTCGCGGGCCTGAAGGCGCGCAGGAAGGATTGGTGGCTCAGTTACCTCTAACGCCTGCAATGACGATTGCAGATTGACGAATACGAACGACGAAAACGAAGACGACACGCCCGTCCGGCCTCGCTACCAAACCCGGCACGCGTGTTCGCCCCGCACCATGGGTTGTCCCGGCTTGCAGCTGAAAGCCTCCCAGAATTCAGGCATGTTGCTGACGGCGCCGATCAGGCGGAACTTGCCCGGCGAGTGCGGATCCGTATCGACCAGAATGCGCGAATAGTCGTCGGTGACGTTCTCGCACCGGCTGACGGCATAGCCCAGGAAGAATCGCTGCTCGGGTGTGAATCCGTCGATGACGGCCGGCGTTTTGCCCGCGAGTGACTTCTTGTACGCGGCCAGTGCCATGCGCACACCGCCATTGTCGGCGGTGTTTTCGCCAAGCGTGAGCTTGCCCTTGAGGAAGATCGGCTGACCGGACGGATCCTTCACTGGGCTGTACTCGCTGTATTGCCTGTCGATGCACGCGGCGCGTGACTCGAACGCCTTCCCGTCCGATTCCGTCCACCAGTCGGTCAGGTTGCCGTCGGCATCGAACTTCCGTCCCTCATCATCGAAGCCGTGCGTCAGCTCGTGACCGACCACGCGACCAATCGCTCCATAGCTGTACGCATCGTCTGCACTCAGATCGAACATGGGGGACTGCAGGATGCCGGCCGGGAACACGATTTCGTTTGCCTGCGGATCGTAGTACGCGTTGACGGTCGGCGGCGTCATGTCCCACTCGGTACGATCGAGCGGCTTTCCAATCTTCGACCATTCGCGCGCCGATTCGAAGCGGGCGCTGCGCACGGTGTTCCCCAGATAGTCGTCGCGAGCGACCGTGACGGTGCCGTAGTCGCGCCACGACTCGGGGAAACCGAGTTTGGCGGTGCGAATCTTGTGCAGCTTCGTCAGCGCCTTCTGACGCGTGGCATCTGACATCCACTCGACCTGTTTGATGCTGTCTTCGAGGGCGGAAAGGACGTTGTTCACGAGTTCCCGCATCTTCTGTTTGCCTTCGGGACCGAAGTAGCGCTCGACGAACAGACGGCCGCCGGCTTCGCCGAGATCGCGATCCACACCGCGCACGCACACCTTCCAGCGCACTTCTCTCGCTTTCGCACCGCGCATGTACTGCCCATTGAAGCGGAAGTCTTCCTCGACGAACGCGGTGGACAAGCGCGGAGCCCCCCAACGGATGACGCGCCAGCGAAGATAGGTCTTGAGATCGTCCATGGGCGTGCGATCGACCAGTGCGCTGGCATCCTTGAAGAAGTTGGGCGTCGCGGTGTTGACGTCAGCAAACGGCGGTGCCTGCGTGTCGGCAAAGTAGCGCGCCAGCTCGAGAGACGGCGCGAGCCGGATCAACTCGTCTCGCGTCATCTTGTGATCGAGGTTGTGCGGATCGCGACGGGCGATCCGGTCCATCGACGACGTGGCCAACGCACTTTCGACCGTCAAGATGGTCTTGGCGCTGGCGGCGGCCCCATCCGGCGCCGTTCCGGCCAGCTCGAACATCTTCTGCACGTGTTCGAGATACTTCGTGCGTCGCTCGACGTTTTTGGGATCTGTCTTGAGGTAGTAGTCCCGGTCGGGGAGCCCGAGTCCGCCCTGATCGACGCCGGCGATGACGTTGTTCGCGTTGCGGAGATCGGGTTCGGCATTGAACGAGAAGAACGCTGAAATGCCGTCCCGATGCAGGGCTGCGATCGCGCCTGCAAGATCGGCCTTTGTCTGGATGCGATCGATTCGATCGAAATACGCCTGCAGCGGCGCGAGGCCCTTCTGCTCGGCCAGCGATTCGTCCATGCACGCGGCGTAATAGTCGCCGACTTGCTGCTCGACGGGGGAGCGCGACGTCGAAGGCGAGGCAGCGGCCTCCAGAATGGTCCGCAGCTTCTCGCGGTTCCGTTCCGCCATCTCGTCGTAGCGGCCCCAGCGCACCTTGTCGTCAGGCAGCGGATTTTTCGCGCGCCAGCCGCCGCAGGCGTATTGGTAGAAGTCCACGCAGGGATCGGCGGTCCGATCCAGTTGTGTCAGGTCGAATCCGTGACTGATCGCGGCGGGTGCCGACGATGGTGACTGCCCCGACGAGGGAACGGTCGTCGCCACCATCAAGAGCACAAGGCTCGCTCGTACGCGCATACGACTCCTGGACGTCATGTTGCGAGATTGATACAGCCGAGGTGTGCTCACCTGGTTGCTTGCCGAGGGTTCGCCGGGTAGAGCACATCAATTCTTATACCAACACACCAATATTCCGCCCATTTCCGAGCCGGAAGCCGGCCGTTCGTCAGGGCCGAGGAGCATCTCGAAGAAAGATTTTGCAGTTCGCGTCAAAAAAGTGTGCAACCCCGGCCATAATGGCGTGCCGCGCCTGTCAGGCGTTCGAGCCCACAACCACGTCATCGGATGGGAACCACAAGCATGAAACGGGTGTTACTGGCTGCCGTCATCGGAGCGCTCCTTCTTCAGCCTGGAACCGCACGCATCGCCGCACAGGGCGGCGGATCATCCCTGAACTTCTTCAAGAACTATTTCATCACCGGCGACTACGTCGTGGGCGGCGCCAGTCTGTGGCGGAAGGGTATCAACGGCCGCGCCACGGTGAACATCGACGTGAGCGGCGTTCCCGCCAGCGTAGACATCCTGTCTGCGTTCCTGTACGTGCAGACGGCGGAAATCGTGCAGTGGTCGGGGATCGATCACGCGAAGTTCGACGGCAATGATCTCGGGCCGGGTGCGAACTCGGCCGCTCAGGCGCTCAACTGGGACCTCGCGACGGTGCCCTGCTGGAGCGTTGGTACGTCGGGCGGGCGCAGGATGGTCACCTATCGCGCCGACGTGCTTCGATACTTCCAGGTTGGTCCGGACGGTAAGCTCGTCGCCAACGGGAACCATACGATCTCGGTGCCCGACTTTGGCTACGCTTTCCTGGATAGCGATGAGAACTCCGGCGAGGGCGGAACCGGGACGGGGCCGCGCGCGGTCGGTGCCAGCCTTGTCGTCGTCTACCGCGATCCCACCAAGCCGTTCAAAGGCATCGTCATTTACGACGGCGGTGTGACCAAGCCGGCGCTGTCCACGTTCACGCAACAGCTCCGGGGTTTCTATCAGGCCGCAGCAACCCCGAGCGCAAGGCTGACGCCGATCGTCGGCGATGGACGCCCGTTGCTGGGGGAGAAGGTGCGCCTCGACGGGCAGGTGATTGCGACCAACCCGTTCGCGAGCACCGAGGGTGCCAAGTGGGACAGCCCTACGTTCGAGAATCTCTCCCTCACCCCAAATGCCGCGTCCACCACCGTGCAGGTGAGTCCCAACGGCATCTTGCCCGACTGCTTGTGCTTCAGCGGCCTTGTGTTCAGCACGGAAGTTCAAGACACGGACGGTGACGGCCTTCTCGACATCTGGGAGTCGTCGACAACGCCGATCCTGGATCCACGCGGCAAGCCGCTTCCGAACCTGAACGCGATGGGGGCGGACCCGAATCGAAAGGATCTGTTCGTCGAGATCGGGTACATGAAGACGGACGCCGACACGGCGTACGGCGGGGTGATCAGGCCCGCGCACTCGCATCAGCCCCCACACGCCGCGATCAAGCTGATGGGCGACGCCTTTGCCAATGCCCCGACCGGTGCCATCCAGCTGCACGTGGATCTCGGGGACAGCTATCCGTCCGGCGAGGGCGATCCGTACATCATCCACGGCGCTGGTCTCGCGCGCGGCGGAGAGGTGATCGACGAGCTCGCCACTACGTGCACACGAGGGGCGACGGACCCGCCTTGGGTGTGTCAGTTCTCCGACTATCCAGGGACCGTCGGCTGGAAGTCGGGCTACCGATTTCTGCGCGACGAGGTGCTCAGCGTGACGCCGCCAAGCGGCGTCCCAGCGCCGCCGCCCGGGGACGATTTCTGCGACGTGCCTGGGTACGCCTGTAACCGGCGATTCGATGAGAACCGCGACCAGATGTTCCGGTACGTGCTGTTCGCACACGCCGTTGGCCTGCCGAAGTCCGAGCTGGCGTGCCTGGACGCGACCGGGACACCAGTTCCAGACGTGAACAACTCGTGTGCCGTCGCCGCCAATCCCGACTTCCACGTGCCACGGACGAACACCGGAATCGGCGACTTCCCTGGTGCGGACGTCCTCGTGACCCTGGGAGGTTTCGACGACAACGATGGAAAGCCCGTGGGCACGCCCTTCATGCAGGCGTCCACCTGGATGCACGAGCTCGGACACAACTTCGAGCGACGCCACGGGGGAGGCGCGCTCGAACCCAACTGCAAGCCGAACTATCTGAGCGCGATGAACTACCTGTACCAACTGCGGGGGCTGCTCGACGATGCGGGCGCGCCGCACCTCGATTACTCACGCGAGGTGATCAACCCACCGGTGGATGAAGGATCGCTCTCCGACGGATCGCTCAGTGCGTTGCCGTATCGCATGGGATGGTTCGTACCGCTGGCCGGAAGTTATCTCGACGGACGCGGCCGCGCCGCGACGAAGCATTGCGACGGCTCGCCCCTGCTGCCGACGGATGTCCCGATGGCGCGAATCGACGCCAGAACGGCTGCGAGCGCCATCGATTGGAATGCGAACGGCACCACCTCCGACACGGCTCTCAGTCTCGACGTCAATTTCGATGGACGCATCGAGAGCGCAGGCGCACCGCTGGTTGGATCGGACGACTGGTCCAACATCGAGCTGAATCAACTCGGAAGCCGGCGGAATGTCGGCGGACTCTATGTTGTTCCTGGTACGACGCTCCTCGCCGTTGGCCCCTTGTCTGCGGACGTCGGGAAGGGCGATCTCGGCAAAGGCGATCTCGGCAAGGGCGATCTCGGCAAGGGCGACCTTGGCAAGGGTGACCTTGGCAAGGGCGACCTCGGCAAGGGCGATCTCGGCAAAGGCGACCTCGGCAAGGGTGACCTAGGCAAAGGTGACCTTGGCGGCGGAGACCTGTTCCTCGGCGACCCGAACAACCCGGGCGGTGAACTGGATGCGGAGACGGCCGCGGGGTGGGGAATCGTTCCTCCGAATGAATTCACCGCCTGCGTGATCGGCGTGGATTGCCCCGAAAGCACGCCGCTCCATCAGGTGAGGCTTGGCTGGACGGCTCCCACCGTTGGCGCCGTGGTGCTCTACTCCGTCTATCGCGTTCCTGGTGCCGAATTGATCCCAGGCCAGCCGTGGGAACTGGTCGGTACGATCGACCCAACGACGTTGCCTCCCGGCCAGACCGCGTTCTCGCTGGTCGATCCCCGATTGATCGCAAATGGTGTCGCGTACACCTACTTCTCGATCGCGACGTACGCTGGCGGGATCCAAAGCGATCCATCGAATCTGCGGACCGTTGTCGGCGTCAACGATCCACCGGTCGCTCAAGCCGATAGCTACACAACCGACGAGGACACACCGCTCGTCGTCCCGGCGAGTGGCGTACTGTCGAACGATACGGATGACACGCCTTCGTCGCTGACCGCGTCGCTCGCCACGCAGCCGGCGCACGGCACGGTGAGCCTGGCCAGTGATGGGGCGTTCACCTACACGCCCGCCGCGAACTACAACGGTCCAGACTCGTTCACGTATACGGCGAACGACGGAGCAGCGGACAGCGCTCCTGCCACCGTCAGCATCACGGTGAAGCCCGTGAACGATCCGCCGACGTCGGGGGCGGATGCGTACGACGCGAGCGAGGACACGGCGCTTGTCCGGAGTGCGCCCGGTGTGTTGGGCAACGATTCGGACATCGATGGCGACGCCTTAACCGCCGTTCTGGTCACGGGACCTTCGCACGGCACACTGGTCCTGAACGCGAACGGAGCGTTCAGCTACACGCCGGCCGCGAACTACAACGGTCCGGACTCGTTCACCTACAAGGCCAACGATGGCACAGCCAATAGTGCGGCCGCGTTGGTGTCGATCACCGTCGGCGCGGTGAACGACCCACCGGTCGCGAGCAGCCAGACGGTCGTCACCGCCGAGGACACGGCGAAAGGGATCACCGTGTCGGCGACCGACGTGGACTCGCCTTCGCTGACGTACACCGTGGTCTCTCCGCCGAGTTACGGAACACTGAGTGGCACACTGCCCAACGTGATCTACACGCCGGCTGCCAACTATTACGGTCCGGACGCGTTCACCTTCAAGGCAAACGACGGCAGTCTGGATTCCAATGTCGCCACCGTCGGGATCACGGTGTCGCCGGTGAACGATCCGCCGACTCTCTCGGACATCGCGGCTCAAACGGTCAAATGCGGCAGCAGCACGGGCCCACTGAGCTTCACCATCGGCGACGAAACGCCCGCCAGCGTCGTCGTGACCGGGACCTCCAGCAATACGACGCTGATACCAAATGCGAACATCGTGTTTGGAGGCAGCGGCGCGAACCGGACCGTGACTGTGACTCCCGCGGGAAGCAAGAGCGGCACCGCGACAATCACGGTGAAAGCGACGGACAGCGGCGGACTCACGGCAACCGATACCTTCGTCGTCACGGTCAACACACCTCTCGTATACGGCGTGATCAATAAGTTGAACCTGCCACCGTCATCGGGCACGACCTTCAAGCCGGGGTCCACGGTGACGATGAAGTGGCAGTTTGCAGGACCTCCGGACTTCGACGCCGACGATGTGCTGAACAGCGTGGACGCGTTGCCGGTGGTGACGTTGCAGGGACCGTACTCGTGCAGCGGATCGCCGTCAGGTGCCGTCCTGACGTTCACCTATGCCGCAGGGAACCTGGCGTTCGTGCTTCCGACCAAGTCGAACGGCTACACGTGGCAATTCAACTGGCTGACCACCACGGCGACCGGAGCTCCGCTGGCAGTCGGTTGCTACAACGTGAAGCTCACCAGTCTGCTGAGCGGGCAGACCTTTGACCGAGGGAAGATTCAGCTGAAATAGGTCAGTGGCGAGGCCGGGCACTAAGTGGGGTCAGGTCTTGAAACCGCAGTTTTTGCACGACGTGGCACCTGCGCTCGTGGGGCCACGTCGTGCAAAGTGCGCGGTTTCAAGACCTGACCCCAACTCAGTGCCCGGCGCGCCGGCGGATCTCTGGCAGGAGGGGATCCTCACCAGCGTTGCCCCGGATGTCGAGATACGCCTGGTACGATTCCGCGAACCGCGCGCTGTGCAGTCCTTCCCGAACGCGGCCCTGGTAATAGTAGGTGGCCGGGAAGTAGCCGTACGTGGGTTCTTCGTCGAGGAACAGCGCCAGCGCTTCCCCCCGGCGCTTGAGACAGCGGTCGAACTCTGAATCGGCCTGGGTGAACGCGCCCGCATCCAAGTAGGCGCGTCCGAGGTCGAAGTGGCCGATCCAGGTATTCATCAGGCCGTTCGCCTCGGTCAGGGTCTTGATGGCCTGGCGGGCGTCCCGACTCTTCAGCGCGATCACGCCGTCGATGATCTTCGCGTACGCCTGCGGTTCGGCCTGGAGCTCGGCGGCGAGCCCGGTGCTGAGCGCGCGAGCTCGCGCGGTGACTCCGGCCTCGGCGAATATGCGCCCGGCCAGGAAGCGGATCTTGACTGCCTGGCTGTGCGCCAGCGCCTGCTCGGCGGCCTCCGCGGCCGGACCGCGCTGTTGCCGCAGCAGCTGCGCGAAGGCGAGTGCCGCGAATTTGTTGGCCGCGCGATCGCCATTTCCGTCCTTCAGGTCGTCAGCCGCTCCCTGCTCGAGGATCCGGACGGCATCCGCGAATCGCCCTTGGTACGTGGCAAGGTCGCCAAGTCCTGAGGCGGCGTACGACGGGCCGACTTCTTCGACGCTGCCGAGATGCTCGTACGATTGGGTGGCCTGCGCGACCTGGCCCTGGCCCGTCTGTGACAAGGCGAGCGCCTGCCAGGACCACGGACTCTGGTCCTGTGCCGCCCGCGCTTCCTGGTCGCCGGTATCGAAATCACCGCTGTAGTTCGCGTAGAGCGCCAGGTTCACACGGTAGAGTGCACGGTTCGGCAGGATCTTGACGACCTGACGCATCTCCTCCATGGCTCTCGGCAGCTCGCGCAGGTAGGTCAGGCACAGCGCGAGATTGTTGCGAGCCGCGGCATCCGACGCGAACCGGCCGATCAGATCGCCGTATTCCTTCACGCAGGACTGATAGTCGCTGGTCACGTAATAGAACAGACCGCGCGTCCGATAGCGTTCGCGCTCCGTCATACCGTCGAGATGCGCTATCGCTTGTTTCACGTATTTCTCGGCATCCTGTTGTCGATCCAGGTTACGGGACGCGATCGCCATCCCCGCATAGGCCAGGCCGAAATTGGGATCCAGCGCGACCGACTTCTTGAAGCTCTGCAGCGCTTCCTCGAATTTGCTGCGCGACAGCGCATCCATGGCCGCCGCGTACTCGCGCACGACGCCCAGTGAGGTGGCCGACAACGTTTCCATGGCGAAGCGTTGTGCGGAGTCCGAGGTGTCGTCACCGAGCCCCTCGCGGATCGCAGTTGCCAGTCTCGTTGTCACCGCCAGCACTTGATCCTTGCCGGCCGCAGTCTCCGTCGCACTGGTGATCACGTGACCGGTGACGGCGTGGGTCGCCTTCAGTGACACGACATAGCTCGTGTCTCGATGCTCCACCGATCCAGCGAGCACGACGCCGACGCCTTGCTTCACCGCGAGCTCGGTCGCCGCACGCTCGTCGAGTTGTTCCGGCGGACGAACGCCAAGACTTCTTCTGATACCGGCCCGATCGTAGGCGCTGATGAACCCCGCGCCCTCCAACGCCAGCTTCAGAATCGGCTCGAGGGAGTGATCGAAGGTCGTGTCACCCGAGCCGTTTCGAATGTCCGCGATGAGCACCGAGACGGGCTCGTGAGCCACCGCCGGCGGCGGACCTTGGGCAAACCACCAGGTCAGGCCGAGCAGCGCGGCAAACACTCCGAGCACTCCGGCCACCAGCCGCCACGTCACACGGCGAACCGCCGGGATCAGCTGACCGGTGTCATCGATGCGGTTCAGGGCCGAGACCAATTCCGCTGTCGTCTGGAACCGCCGCGCAGCGTCTGGCTGAATGCACGTCGTCACCAGGCTGTCTACCGGTTCGGGAATCGCAGGTTCCACCGACCGCGGCGCGGGTGGTGGCTCCTGCATGCGATGAGTGAGCTCCGCCAGCGCGGAATCAGCGCCGCGAGCCCGCGGCTCCTGGAGCAGCATGTCGTAGAGGATCAGGCCGAAGGCGTAGATGTCCGCTCGCTGATCGACCGGTTCTGCCCGAGCCTGTTCCGGCGCCATGTAGGCCACGGTCCCGACGATCGCGCCGGCCACGGTCTGCGTCGAGGTGAACGCCGAGCGCTGGACAGTCGATGCTCCGGGGGACGTTGGATCAGGTCCGCCCGTGGATCGGGCGATGCCGAAGTCCATGATCATCGGCTCACCGGCCTTGTCCACCATGATGTTGGCGGGCTTCAAGTCGCGATGAACCACCCCGGCGGCATGCGCGGCCTCGAGACCGGACGCAATCCCACGCGCAATCTTCAGAACCTGCGCGATCGGCACGTTCTCTTTGCGCCGGATGATCGCAGCGAGCTCCTCACCCTCGATGAACGGCATCGTGATGAACTTGGTGCCGTTGATTTCGCCGATGTCATGGATACGGACGACATTCCGGTGGGTGACCTGTCGCGCGAGCAGCAGCTCCTGCTTGAAGCGTCGCTCCATATGAGCGGTGGCCGCCGGGTCGGCGGAGGCTTCTGGACGAGTGACTTTGAGTGCGACGACCACACCGAGCTCGGCATCCCAGGCCTGGTACACCGCGCCCATGCCGCCGATGCCGAGAAGGCGCACGATGTGGTAGCGGTCGCCGAAGGGCTCTCCGGGAACGAGTGGGCCTGTGGACCCGTCGCGCGCGTGCTTGCTCCGGGCAGCGGGCCCGCCGATGGAGGTCGGAGCCTCCTCGGATGTGCCGAATCCAGTGGCCTCGTCGAACGCGGATCCAGTGCCGGCGAACGCGGGCGGAGGCAGACCGGCGTCGGTCGCCGCGTCAACATCACCGAGTGACGCCAACACGCCGTGAGAGGTAGCGGTGCGCACAACGGCCCCGCAGGCCGAACAGTGGCCGTTGGTGACCGTCGCGCGCCCGTCGCAATTCGGGCAGTTCATCAATGGAGGCAGGTGAAACGGGTTCCCGGGCTGATTATCGCCTCCATGCCGGCAGGACACCAAGAAAAAGGCCCGCGGAAGACCGGCCGTGCGATCGTCGCCGCGCGATCACATTTGACCCGTCGAAACGATCCGGATCGAGGAGACGCAGTCGTTGAGCCCGTCATGGGCGCACGAACCAGGGACCAGTTGAAGGTTCGGTGCGCTCGGTCCCAAGTCGATTGACGGCCCTTGATACCGGGGATCCCGGTAGGCAATAGCGTGCGTACCAGGCGCGACTCGGATCGAGGAAATACAGTCGTTCCAGTCGTAGGTCGTTGCCGGAGCGTCGCTCGTCCCCGTGTCGTGCTCGCAGGGACCGTCGAAGTCCTGCAGGTCGGGAATACTCTGCGCCACCAACGCGGATTCTCCCCGATAGTTCGCATTTTCGTAGACGACCACGCCGGATTCGAGGTCGGATGGCGCTGCGGGCAGAGACGGAGTCGAGCCGCAGCTGGCCGTGGCGAGCAGCGCCGCCAGGAAGATAAACGCGCAACGCATGGTCCACCTGATCCAGGCCGGGATACGTGCCCTCCCGGTTGGCCCGCCGGCACCGACGAGTTGAACCGCTCTCAGCATCGCACATCCGACTCTCCAGGCGCATCGACAAACCCCCAAGACTGCAGGTACGCTGTTTCGATGCGGTTCGGAATCGACCGCCTCCAATCAGTCAACGAGGGGAGCCATTGATGCGTCTCGGGTTGGTCGCGTGTGCGGTCGCCGCCACGGCGGTGACACTGTCGGCCGCCGACGTGAAGTTCACGTCCACATGGAAGGCTCCGGAGGGACAACCACCGAGTTTTCGCGGGAAGAAGGTCATCGCCCTGGTCATCAGTGACGATGTGAATCTCAGGGTGTCGAGCGAAGAAGCGCTTGCGCACGAACTGACGTCACGTGGCGTGGTCGGGACCCCTGCCTATCGGTTGATTCCGAAGGAAGAGCTGACGAACCCTGACAAGGCCCGGGGATGGTTCGAACGCGCGGGCGCAGAGGGCGCGGTTGCCATGCGGCTCGTCGATGCCAAGAAGGTGCAGTCGTACACGCCGGCGACGTTTACATCGATGCCCTACGGTACGCTGTGGGGGTACTATGGCTACGGCTGGGGAACCATGTACATCCCCGGCAGCGTCGACGAGAACACGTACGTCAGCATCGAGACGTTGATTTTCAGCGTGCCTCAGAACCGGCTGCTGTGGGTCGGCGTCAGCGAGAGCAAGAACCCCAAAGACGCGCAGCGCTTGATCGCGGACCTCGTCAAGGAAACCGTGAAGCAACTCCAGAAGCAGGGACTCGTCCGCAAGCCGTAACCGCAGCCGTTCTATAGACCGCCCGCATGCGAGAAGGATTGGAGACATGACACTCAACCAGCTCGGCCGCCGTCACGGACTGGTGGCGCTGTGCGGGTGCATTGCGGCGCTCTGGATGGCCGCTGGCACGTCGTTCGAGGCCAAGAAAATCAAGATCAAGACGCAGGTCGACGATCGGTTCTCGTTCGAGGGGCTTCGCGGCTGGACCTGGTCGCCTGACGGGACCGGGCAGGTGAAGATGGCCACGACGGCGAATGCCGATCCGGAAGCGCTGCGACAGCGCGTCGATCCGGTGATCGTGCCGCTGGTTGAAGAGGAGCTCTCGAAAAAGGGCTTCACGAAGTCGGCCGAGAAGCCCGATCTGATCGTCAACTATTACGTGCTCGTAACTGTCGGACAGTCGTCACAATACATGGGGCAGTTCGTCGGCAGCATCCCGCAGTGGGGCTTGCCGCCGTTCGAGGGCTCGACGACCGCGTTGCGCGCGTTCCCTGTTGGAACGTTGCTCATCGACATGGTGTCACCGTCGGAAAAAGCGGTCGTCTGGCGAGGCGTCGCACAGGCCGAGCTCGATCTCGAGCGGCCGCAGGAAGAGCGCCGACAGCGGCTCGAGCAGGCCGTGCGCGAGGTGCTCGCCAAGTTTCCCCCCAAGCCCAAGAAGAAGTGAGGACACTCCAAGCCGCATGTAGCAAACTTAACAACCTCTTAGCTCGGGGTTAACACTCGATTACCTCCCGTCACTTCTAATGGAACAGGTGCATGATGCAACCTGAGTCCTATACCCCTCGC
>AR_comb_assmDRAFT_10060285_pt1 | contig 12345 bp, 8 predicted proteins | sample ArasoioldDNA_FD_10543 | JGI IMG/M metagenome (IMG submission 10543) | reverse complement strand
CCGCCGCTGCTCAAGGGCTTCAAGGCCGTGCCGCCGCTCGTCACCGACATCGACCTCTCGATGGACGACAGGTTCCTCTACGTCTCCTGCTGGGGCACGGGCGACCTGCAGCAGTACGACGTGTCCGACCCGTTCAAGCCGAGGCTCACCGGCAAAGTGCGGATCGGCGGCATCGTGTCGAGGGCCACGCACCCCGCCGCCAGGAACGGCGCTCTCAACGGCGGCCCGCAGATGGTGGAGATCAGCCGCGACGGCCGGCGCGTCTACGTCACCAACTCGCTCTACGGCGCCATCGATCCGCAGTTCTATCCCGACGGCATCGAGGGGTGGATGGCGAAGCTCGACGCCAAGCCGGAGGGCGGCATCGCGTTCGACGAGACGTTCTTCGTGCAATGGCCTGGGCCGCACCGGCCGCACCAGGTGCGGCTCGAGGGCGGCGACTGCTCGTCGGATTCCTACTGTTATCCCTGAGATGCAACCCGGTGATTGGCGCCTCCGCTTCGCTCGGGTTCTGGCCATGGCTCGCGGTTGCCGGTCTCGGCGCATTTCACGGCTTGAATCCGGGCATGGGGTGGCTGTTCGCGGTGGCGCTCGGCCTTCACCGCCGGGATCGCCGCATCGTCTGGTTCGCGCTTGTGCCGATCGCCTTGGGGCATGCGCTGTCGGTTGCGGTGGTGGCGCTCGTCTTTCTGTGGGCGGGTTGGCTTGCGGACGGAGGAGCGCTCCGCGTCGGCGCCGCGCTCCTCTTGATCGGCTGGGCCCTCTGCCACTGGCGCTTCGGCCATCGCCATCGCGTGCGCTTCGGCATGCAGGTGGGGCTCGCCGGTCTCTTCGTCTGGTCGTTCCTGATGGCAGCCGCCCATGGCGCCGGCCTGATGCTGTGGCCGGCCCTGATGCCGCTCTGTTCCCCGAGCGGCGCCGGCGCAGTCGCGGCGAGCGCACCGCTGGCAGCCGGGCTCGTCGGTGTCGGCGTCCATACGCTGGCGATGCTGTCCGTTACGGCGGCGATCGCCGCCACGGTCTACGAGTGGGTCGGTCTCGAGGTCCTGCGCAGAGCCTGGCTGAACATCGACGCGCTCTGGGTAACGGCCCTCTTGGCGACGGGCATGCTGATGCTGGAGAACCCGTTCTGAGGGAACAGCCGGAAGTGGCGCCGCTGCCGCAGCCACAGTACCGAAAGGTAGGCTCGACATGCGCCGGGCGCCACCGATGCGTTCCATGAGACTCCAATCCACCGTCTTTCCAGGGTCGGCGGCCGAAGAAGATGCCGCTCGACAGGGCACCGCTGCGTGCCCCGTGCGGGTCGCCGCGCGCGGCGAGTTGGCGGCAACACACTCCCATGTGGCGGGTGAGATACTCCGCGAAATGGGGTCGGAGATGACTTGATCCGATATCTACAGCGTAAGAGCAGTTTGACGCGAGCGAGGTTGCCATGTCCATTGTAAATGTAATTACTATTACTCTAGAAGAAGCGCAGGATCAGAAGAAGCAAGAAGTCGCCCTTAGATTGCTTGAAAAATGGTACTTTCTAGAAAGGAAACAAGCCGTTGGAACTTGGGTTGTGGACGGTGGCTGTTATGCAAGCGGTCCCTTCCCCTCGCTCCCTTGGGAAAATCGCACTTGGAATTACAACCCGGTACCGAAAAGCGGACTCCTAACCATCGGCCACAGCGTAGGCCCGAAAGAGCCCTTCAAGGTACACCCCGATTCCGAGAGCGTAACAAACAGCCTCGGCCTCGATCCTTATACTTATGTGGCCTTGTTTGGGATCAGGCGAACCGCAAGCGGGAAATTCCAGGCAGTCTCGGACGAGAGTCCCCAAACCGGTTTGTTCTACCCGCCCGGGAAACCACCAACGCCTGTAACCTGGGAGAGTGAATGGGGCCTGGGTCTGTATCCTTGCCCCAAGAAGTGGGTGTGGGATTCGCCGCGGCCTTCTTAACTGCGTCTAGCCCAGACACCGCGCTAGACGGGTGGCGCAGCCAAGAGTCGTTCCGCCCCGTTTCCGAAAACTGTCCGCACTGTGCCGGCACGATCCCGGCGTGGAGCTGAACGAGGACACTCACCATGACCAAGATTGTCGCTTCGAAGTCGCTGACCACCGCATCCCCACAAATCGACATCCTCGGGTTCACCGCCGGCGCTGTCACCGTTGCGACGGCCGCCGCCTACCGCGTGACGCGGGGAACGAACTACGACGAGCTCACGGGCAGTTTTACCTATGACAGCGTCGGCCGGTTGGTCGGCGGCACGATCACCGGCTGGAAACAGGTAACCGACGGCAGTGTCGCCTTCACGGCCACGGGCATGTCGCTGCCGGTCGCGGATTTCCTCGGCTTGCTCGCTCTCAATGATACGGATGGATTCCTCAGCGCAGTCTTCGGCCACGACGACACGATCACCGGCTCGAACTTCGGCGATATCGTCAACGGCCGCGGCGACGACGACAGCATCGCCGGAGGAGGCGGCGACGATCTGTTGGAAGGCACCGATGACAACGACACGCTCGACGGCGGCGCCGCCAACGATGCCCTTCTCGGCGGCAGCAGCAATGACAGCCTGCTTGGCGGCGCCGGCGATGATCACCTCGACGGGGGCTCCGGCACCGACACGCTCGCCGGCGGGGCCGGCAACGATGTCTATTCCATCGTCGACGGCATTGGCGACGCGATCGTCGAGGCGTCGGGACAAGGCATCGACGCCGTCGTCACGAATCTCGCGAGCTTCGACCTGGCGGCGCTGGCGAATGTCGAGGATCTGAGATTGACCGCACCGGGATCGGCCGGCACGGGCAACGCCCTGAACAACCACATCCGGGCCAAAGGCGGCAACGATACCCTGACCGGCGGCCTGGGCGACGACACGCTGGACGGCGGCGCCGGCGCCGACTCGCTGAGCGGCGGTCAGGGCAACGATACCTACATCGTCGATAATGCCGGCGACACGGTGAGCGAGAATCCGGGCGAGGGCACGGATACGATCGAGACGTCTCTCTCGTTCACACTGGGCAGCCCGGCCCTGTCCAATGTGGAAAACCTGACCCTGCTCGCCGGTGCCGTCGACGGCACCGGCAATGATCTCGCGAACGTCATCACCGGGAACGACGCCGACAACAATCTCCGTGGTCTCGAGGGCAACGATACGCTCATCGGCGGCGCCGGCGAGGATCTCCTGCAAGGCGGCGGTGGCCTGAATGTGCTGAACGGCGGCGACGGCGACGATAACTATCTCGTCGACAGCGCGGGCGACAAGGTGGTGGAGGGGAGCGGCTTGAACGCCGGCTACGATCTGGTCGCCGCTGCGGTCAGCTACACGCTCGCCGCCAATGTGGAAGAACTCGTTCTGGTCAACACGATGAGCGCCGCCCCCAGCACCGGCACCGGCAACGCGGGGAACAACACCATCCTCGGCAACGGCAACGACAACACGCTGCTGGGGCTCGGCGGCGATGACTCCTTGGACGGCGGCGAAGGCGACGACCTGCTCGACGGCGGTGCCGGTCTCGACGACCTGAAGGGCGGCCTCGGCGCCGATACGGTGCTCGGCGGCATCGGCGACGATTTTCTCGACGGCGGCCTCGGCGCCGACAGCATGGCCGGGGGCGCGGGCAACGACTTCTACACGGTCGACGACGCGGGCGACCTGGTGTTGGAGTTGCCGGGGCGGGGCACCGACACCGTCGTCTCCACGAGCGACTTTGCGCTCGGAGCAAACGTCGAGAACCTGCTCCTGCTCGACGGTGCGACGGCCGGCGCGGGCAACGCGCTCAACAACTTCATCGAGGGCACCAGCGGCAGCGACACGCTGTCCGGCAGCCTGGGCAACGACACGCTCGATGGCGGCACTGGCGCGGACTCGCTGATCGGCGGCAAGGGCAACGATGCCTACTTCATCGACGACGCCGGCGACACCGTCACTGAACTGGCCAACGAAGGCACGGATACCGTCCAATCATTCCTCGCCTCGTTCTCAATGGCGGGCCTCGCGTTCGCCAACGTGGAAAACCTGACCCTGCTCGACGGAGCCTTTGAAGGCATTGGCAACGACCTCGCCAACGTCATCACCGGCAACGACGCCGCCAACGAACTCGATGGCGCCGCCGGCAGCGACACGATGACTGGCGGCCAGGGCGACGATCTCTACTTTGTGGAAAGTGCCGGCGACAAGGTGGTGGAACTGGGCGGCATCGGCTCCGGCTTCGACCTCGTCATTGCGTCGGTCAGCTACACGCTTGCCGCCAATGTGGAACAGCTGAACCTGAACGGCACCGGCGCCATCGACGGCACCGGCAACGCCGTGGACAATGTCATCACCGATGTGGGCGCCGGCGACAACAAGCTCTTCAGCTTGCAGGGCAACGACTTCCTGTTCGGCGGCGATGGCAACGACACGCTCGACGGCGGCGCCGGCGACGACACGTTGTCGAGCGGCACGGGTTCGAACCTGCTATTGGGCGGCGCCGGCAATGACGCGCTGTTCGGCATCGGCGCCGACGACACCGTGGCCGGCGGCGCCGGCAACGATCTCTACCGCGTCGACAGCATCGGCGTGACCGTCGTGGAGGCAGCCGGCCAGGGCATCGACACCATTCAGACCACGCTGCTGGACGTCAGTCTGGACACCAAGGCGCTGGCGCATGTGGAGAACCTGGTACTGACGGGCGGCGCTTCGGCGGCCACCGGCAACGCCCTGAACAATGCCCTCTCGGGCAGAGCCGGCGACGACACGCTCACGGGCGGCTTCGGCAACGACACGCTCGATGGCGGCGGCGGCGCCGACTCGCTCCGGGGCGGCAAGGGCAACGACGTCTACGTCATCGACGACCTCTTCAACACGGTGACGGAGGATGCGGACGCGGGCACGGACACGATCCGGAGCAGCCTCTCCACGATCAATCTTGGCGCAGCGGCATTCGCCAACGTCGAAAACCTGACCCTGGTTGGTGGCGCGCTGAGCGGCCAAGGCAATGGCCTCGCCAATGTCATCACCGGCAACGACAAAGATAACGAGCTGATCGGCGGCGGCGGCAACGACACGCTGATCGGCGGCGCCGGCGCCGACACGCTCATCGGCAGTCCCGACGATACCGTCGTGCTCATGACCGGTGGTAGCGGTTCCGATACCTACACTGTCCAGAGCACTCACACCAAGATCGTGGAGGCCGCAGGCAAGGATTCGGGCATCGATACCGTCATTGTCGATGCGCCAGTCACGGAATACAGGCTGGACGCCAATGTTGAGAACCTGATCGACTTCGGCGGCACCGTCGGCATCGGCAATGCCTCGAACAACCGGATCACCGCCGGCGCCGGCGCCAGCGACGGCAAGTTCCTCGGATTGGCGGGCGACGACTCTCTGGACGGCGGCGACGGCAGCGACACGCTGGACGGCGGCGCCGGCGATGACGTGCTCGACGGCGGCGAGGGCAGCGACAGCCTGTTGGGCGGCGCCGGGAACGACGTCTACGTCGTCGATGAATCCGGCGATGTCGTCATCGAAGCCACCGGCCGGGGCATCGATACCGTCTTTGTCGGCTTTGCCGCCGCGAACTACATCCTGGCCGACAACGTCGAGAACCTGTCTCTGATGGTCGGCTTTGGCGTGGGCGATGCGCTCGCCGGCACGGGCAACAGCCTCAACAACGAGATCTTCGGCAACCTCAACGCCAATCGGCTGGAAGGCCTCGCCGGCAACGACACGCTCGATGGCAGCGACGGTGCGGACACGCTGATCGGCGGCAAGGGCAACGACACGTACCTCTTCGTCGACGCCGGCGATACCGTGATCGAGAATCCCGGCGAGGGCACGGACACGATCCAGACGTTGCTCGCCTCGTTCTCACTGGACACACCGGCGTTTGCCGACATCGAAAACCTGACGCTGCTCGGCACCGGCAACATCGACGGCATCGGTAATGCCGGCGACAACGTTATCACCGGCAACGACGGCAGAAACGGTCTCGATGGCGCCGCCGGCGACGACACGATGATCGGCGGCAAGGGCGCCGATAGCTATGTCGTTAGGGACGCCCAGGACAAGATCGTGGAACTGGCGGGTGCGGATTCGGGCTACGATGTGGTCTTTGCCTCCGTCAGCTACACGCTGAGCGCCAATGTCGAGCAGCTCGAGCTGCAAGGCAGCGCGGTCACCGGCACCGGCAATGCCGCGGACAATGTCATCATCGGCAGCGCCGTCGCCAACAAACTCCTCGGCCTTGCGGGCAATGACGGTCTGAACGGCGGCGGCGGCGACGACACGCTGGATGGCGGCGCCGGCAATGACCTCGTCTTGGGCGGCGACGGCAACGACAGCCTGCTGGGCGGCGCCAACGACGACGTGCTCTCCGGCGATGCTGGCGCCGACAGCATGGCCGGCGGGACCGGCAACGACAGATACGTCGTCGATAGCGGCGCGGACCGGATCATCGAGCAGGCAGGACAGGGCATCGACAGCGTGACCGTGGAGGCCGGCAGCTACACGCTCGGCGCCAATGTCGAGAATGCTGACCTGTTCAACAATGCCGGAACCGTGGGCAATGACCTGGCGAACCTGATCGCCGGCGATACCGCCTTCAGCGGCAACAACGCCCTGTCCGGCGGCGGCGGCAACGATACGCTCGTCGGAGGCACGGGCTCGGATACCATGACCGGTGGCGCCGGGCACGATGTCTTCGCCGCCACCGACATCGACGGCGCTCCCGATATCGTCATCGATTTCGATGCAGGTCCCCTGGGCGACGCGCTGGACCTTTCAGACCTGCTGGTGGATTTCGACGCCGGCGCATCGAATCCCGGCGATTTCGTGCAGTTCGCCAATGCCTCCGGCAGCACGACCGTGAGGGTGGATGTCGACGGCGCCGCCAATGGCGTGAGTTTCGTCGATGCCTGCCTGCTGCAGGGGGTGACGCTGACCAACGTCAACCAAGCGGCGATGGAGGGCAACCTTGTGCTGACGTGATGACGTGTGCGTCACACCGCAACAAGCCACGGCATTCCCCACGTTCTGCGCCTTGTTCGCTGTCCGGGTCAAAGCCGACCGGGGATCGGTAGATCACGGCGTTGTGGTTGCAAGGAGGCTCCCATCGAAGCGCGTTCTGAAACCTACATCGCTCTATGAGCGAGGTCTTGCGGCCTTCCGGTCTGCCGGTGACTTGAGGTTATCGTCTCGGGATTATGGAGTTCTGACGAGTTCCGAACAACGACGGCGTCGACTAGAATTAAAATGCCAACTACAGAACGCAAGGAGAGCAGCCATGAAGCTCAAGGGTGACTATCAGTACTGGGAAACTCTTGGTGTGTTGGTCAGAGCTTCGCTCGTGGGGAAAGAAGACAAGGACTACCTGTGGACACAGTGCCAGGCCCTCGGGCTGGCGATGACCAAGCAGACAGAGTTCATTTCAATCGCGTTGCAGCACGTTCTGGACGAGTTGGAGTTACTGCGGCGCGATCTCACGGGGCAAAAACGCTAGCGGTTGAGCCGAAAGGATCCGCCGTCACCAGCAAAGCCGGTAACCGCGCTAGCAGCTGCTGAAAAATGGTTTTGATGCGTGGCGCCAAGCAACAATGATTCGAAAACGAGACCCGACGCGCATGGTCGATTCAATAGGCGCTCAAACGGACGTCGCGCGATAAATCGCGCCAGCTGTGACGACTGTCACGGCATGCGCGGGAAGATATCTGGTGTCCCTCCCTGCTTGGAGACGGATGGTAGCGACGACAGGGACATGCGCGTTGTGGAGGCTGGTATGAGACTGCCCGGTCTATACTTTTGGGTTTACTCTGCTCTTGTGCTTTAATCCCGGCACCGCCGGCACAAGGCCCGAATGATCATTGCCAAGCTCGACCGGCTGTCGCGCTCGGTCGCATTCATCTCGACTATGCTCGAGGCCGGAGTCGACTTCGTCGCCTGCGACATGCCGATGGCCAACAAGCTGACGATCCACATCCTAGCTGCCGTCGCCGAGCACGAGCGAGAATGATCTCCGCGCCGGAACAGTGACACTTGTCAGCATTATCAGTCGTGCGGAATCCGAATTTCGCGCGATTTTTCGCCCTCGGTCAGGTAACCAGATTTGGCTGCGCGTCGGGTGTACCGGGGTGGGCGGATGGATCGTCATCGGCCGCCGGGCGCGGCCATTGCGCAGGTGTCCCCTAGCCAACTGCGTGCGCTCGGGTGTTCAGGACGACGCCCTCAATCCTTGAATTCATCGACGCATTGTTGGTGCATTGAATAATCTCCTTAACATCACCAAATGTCCATTTAATGGTGTCAGAGTAAAGCAGAGCTGCTATGCTGCTATTGTTCAGCTTTCCAGCATGCGCAGCATACCTCGGTCGATCGCATCATGAAGCCTCTGATTGGATACCGTCGCGTCAGCACGCGCGAGCAGGGACGGTCGGGACTTGGTCTCGAGGCGCAGACCGCCGCCGTCGAAGCCTATGCTGCGTCTCGCAGTGCGCAGATCCTCGCCTGGTATGAGGATGTGCAGTCGGGTGCCGATCGCACGCGGCCGGGTCTGGAACGCGCCCTGGCGGCCTGCAAACAACGCCGGGCCCGGCTGATGGTGGCTAAGCTCGACCGCTTGTCGCGTGATGTCGAGGTGATCGCCAGCTTTATGAACCGCGTCGACTTCGGCTGTGCGGACATGCCTGACGCCGATCGTTTCCAGCTGCACGTGTATGCCGCGCTGGCCGAGCAGGAGCGCAAGGCCATCGGCCAGCGAACGCGGGCGGCGCTCGCCGCTGCCAAGCGCCGGGGCATCAAGCTCGGCAACCCCAAGGGGACGGCCGGCGCAGCCCGCGCCGCCGCGGCCGAGCGCCAGGCTGCTGCTCGAGCCTATGCCGAGAGCATCCGGGCGAAGATCGAGCTCTGCCGTAAGCAATGCGGCGAAGACCTGTCAGCCCTCGCGCGATCTCTGACCACGTTCGCTGTGCCGACCGCACGTGGCAAGACAACCTGGCATCCGATACAGGTAAAACGGCTACTGGCGCTGCTTCAGGCCGAGAGTTAGCTCAGCGGATCGTGCGGTTGACCGTTCTTGGCCGGGGCGCCGGCGGCAACGCCCAGGGCCGCGATGATCGCGTCAATGTGGGCGAGTGCCGCCGCCTTGTCGCCGAGGTCGATCGCGACCCGACACATTCTGTGCCGTTGCAGAAGGTTTTGCATTTCGTGCCAGGCGCGTAGCGCCAGTTCCTCACGGCTCAGCTCGGTTATCGGAACGTTGAGCAGTGGCACTTCATCGGGCTTGTCGCGGCCGACCATGCCGCCGATCTCCGCCAACAACCGCATGGCCCGGATACGGTCGGCTGACGAGCTGCTGGGATCGTCGGCGATGAGCTTCAAATGCTCGATGTTCGCGGGCGTCTCCGCGCGCGCCGGCTGCCGCGCCAATTGGCGTTCGGCCACGGCCGCGGCATCGAGCATAGGGGCGCCGTTGGGCTTCGCCGTGAACTTCCGCCGTACAGTGCCGCCGCTGCGCGTCATCGCGACCTCTAGATCCGCTTGAATGCTGACCAGACCGCCCGCTCGAACGCTTCCTGTTCGCTCGGCGTCCGGACGGTATCATCAGCAGCCAGCGCTGCCTTGGTCTCGCGGAACTCGGCGCGCCGAGCCTTGCGGATCTCAGCGATCTCTCGAGCGCGCAGGCGCCGCGGCGTCCATGGGCGATCCGGACGCGATCCGCCGCCGTGCATCCTGCAGACCTTCTTGCCTTTGCGCGCAACAACTCGGCAGCGTTTGCCGGTCGACTTCGCCGTCGCCGTGCACCGCGGCAGCGGGCAGCCCGGGCCCCAGCGATACGGACGCGTCGCAATGATCCCGGCGGCGGTGAACGCGGCACGGTGCGCGTCGCCGCCATGCAATCCGCCAAGCTGACGTCCCGTGAGTCTCATCTGCCACAGCCTCGATCGGGGTGAAGCTCCCTTAAGGCACTCGCAATATGTGGTGCAGGCCAATGCTTGCCGTCAAGCTCGTCTGATTCTCCAACGGAATGTTTCCGTCGCTAGGACCGAGCCCAGCGGGCTCGTCCCTTTGCGCCCCTATTGTTGACCCGATAACCCGTTCGACCCTCGCGCGCGCGCGCAGATCAGCGAGATTTTTCCACAGTAGTAGTACAATGGGTTATGGAGCCTTCCTAAAGGGGCCAGATAAGTTAGGGTCGCGTGGGCTGCAGCCCCTGGTTTAACCCTATTAGAACCTTCCCCGGTGCTGCAGTTTGACCCATTCGACCTTTTCGACCCGATCGACCCGCCGATCAAATCGACCCTACTTCAAGCGAGTGGATCGGATTTGTCGGTGCCTGCACCACTATGCGGGATCGGCGTGAAATTCTGTGCTCCCCCTATGCCACGCTTCCATAGTCCTCGCGCCGTTGGATGCACTAAACCCCGCTGGCGCATTCGGCGAAGCGCAGACTTGACGCTATCCAAAGTCAGTCCGGTTGACTCGATGATCTCCTTGCGGGTTATCGGTTCGCCCGCGATCTCCAGCACTTGCAGGATTTTTTGTTCGGTCACGGAGCCGACGACCTGTCTCGCCTCGCCCAGCACGGTCCACGATCCCGTCGCCTTGTCGAAGGCCATCGCAAGGTCGCTGTCATTTTCGATGTCGCGGCCGGTGAGCGCGAGTATGCCTCCGTTCTCTCCACGCGCGCGTGTAAGCACCATATTGGTGTCTGCCGTTCCGGTCATCCCCATCGACCCCGACACCATGTCGAAAATGTCCGATGCGTCGGCCTTGCGAGTGTGGTGCACCAGGACGAGCGCGATGTTATGAGCATGGGCGAGTTTCGCAAGTACACTGAGGTCAGCCACATCCTGAGCGTAGATGCCCTTGTCGCGGTCAGGTTTGCCTCTGATCTTGCCGAACGTATCGACGATGACGAGGCGTACGCTGCGATGATCTGTGAGCCATTGGTCAAGAGCCTGTAGTCCACCGTCGTCGATACGCGGCCACTCGATGTGAAAATGCAATCCTGCCGGTGCTGGTCTGTCAGCGCCGAGAATAATGCCCATTCGTTTCTTCAGTCGCCGCCGGTTGTCCTCCAGCGCTAGATAGAGCACTTCAGCCTGGCCGGTCTGGTAGCGCCCGAAGGCTGTATCTCCGTTCGCTACGGCGAGCGCGATGTTGTAGGCCAGCCAGCTCTTGCCGATCTTCGCCTTTCCGGCCAGGAGTGTCAGCCCTGCCGGCAGAATATCGTGTACGACCCAGTGCAATTCGGGAAACGACATTGCGTCAAGCTCAACGGCTGTGAATGTCGTTGGCACGACGGCGTGGATACCGCTGCTGTCCGTTCTCGACGGGGCGCTCGGCGGCACCCTGTAGGAGTGACTTGGCGTGCCATTGCCAGCGGGTGCCGGATCCTGCAACACCGGGAACGGCATTACAGAATTATCTTTCAAATCAGCGACTGTCAGCACGCCCTGCCGATACCACTCCTGCACGTAGTCCGCTGAGTTTCGGCCCTCGCAGTGCGTGTGCAGGCAGTACACCACAAAGCGCTTGCCGGCGCGGCCGTCGTCCACGAAGCAGTCCTCTGGCTTGCTTTCTTTGGAATGCGCGGCTTCGAACGGGCACCACACGTGGCGGCGGCCAGCATTGACGTATCCTGAGAATATGGCGCCGCTACCCCGAGCTTCGGCGGCGTCCAGCGCGGCGGTAATGCGGAACGATTCGGCCGTCAACCTGGCCCAGTTGTCGAAGTGAAAATCTGCCGGCCACTTGCATGGAGGGTATTCGGCTAGGTGCTTAGGTCGGCTTCGTTCAATCTCCGACCTGGAACTGACTTCGGTCCGCGCTCCTATAGCAGTAAACCGTTCGAGATCGTCGGGCGAAATCAAGTGGCCGGCGATTGTGAATGACCGGAACTCGTCGAGCCGCTCCTCCAGCACGCGAGGCGTGTAGAAGATCTGCTGACGCTTGGCCGAAACCCCGTCGATGGACGCGCCTAGTCCGATGGCATCAGCGAAGCCAAGGACGGCGTGGCGCCAGAGGTCGCGGCTAGCTTCCCAGGGACTAAGCAGCGGAAAGTAGAACCTGTACTTGGGGCAGGGCTGATGTTGAAAGACGGCATTGCGGTTGTCCTTGCCCTCGAAGCCGGTCAGGACCGCGCCGGCCGCAATCTCCGGTCGCATGTTCTTCACCGTCATCAGATACTCGGCCGCCGTGCCGTCGGGGTATTGCCCCAGCCATTCCTCCCAACTCCTGCGGGGGCTTCGGCTGATCGTGCCGAGATGGCCGTGCGTCGTGTGTCCGATGCCGTAGTAGCCCTCACGCACAAGTCGCGCGACGCATTCATCAGCGCTGATACCGCAATCGATATCAAGCACCACCATGCACATGGCCAAG
>AR_comb_assmDRAFT_11462540_pt1 | contig 12355 bp, 10 predicted proteins | sample ArasoioldDNA_FD_10543 | JGI IMG/M metagenome (IMG submission 10543) | reverse complement strand
AATTGTGATCCCAAAACTTGTCAATACCCAACTTGTCCAAAAGACAAGCAATGTCTGACCACCACATCTGTGGCGAGCAAACAATAAATGTTGAATAAACATTTAAGCCACTTCCCTTTGGAAGTGGCTTTGTTATTTTCATCGGATGCTAAACTCTTAACGTCGAACGAGCGTTCCAAAACTACCTGGCCGGCGGACTCCTTATCCTTTACGCGGAAATTGCCTCTTTTGCCTTAACACGTACCACATTTGAGAAGAAGTAAACCGATTCTGACGGCAGACATAAGAATTTTGTACCTGTCCTTCGGAAGTTTCGAAGCTAGTTGTACAATATGACCACGTCCCTTTGTGCTCGTCTTGTCTGATTACATTGATGGTACTTGTCATTTCAAATTTATTTATTGTTAGATTGTTACATGAGAATTATTTAGCAACAGCCGCTGCCTGGATCACAACATTTCCGATCATCTTTGGCAGGTTTCTCTGCGTAGACCGTAATGCTTTGGATACTGACATTACTCTTCTTGTATTGACTGATCTGTTCAGCACTCAGGTACTCACTCAGGATATCGTCGGGCAACACAATCTTTTTCTGTTTTTGGAGAGTCAGGTTTATGAAACCTGCTTCCCGGATAATGTCAAGGTATTCCTGTTTCTGAATGGCGCCGGAAATACAGCCCGCGTACAATTCAGCAATTTCTTTCCATCTTTCAGGAAGCTCACCTTCCAAAACAATGTCTGAAATTGAGAAATGTGCTCCCGGTTTTAATACTCTGTAAATCTCACTGAATACCTTGTGCTTGTTTGGGACCAAATTCAACACGCAGTTACTTACTATCACGTCAGCTTTGTTGCTCGTGACAGGCACGTTTTCGATATCACCCTGCCTGAATTCCACATTGTTAAAACCCCTGACCTCGGCATTTTTCCTTGCCCTTTCGATCATGGCAGGAGTAAAGTCAATGCCAATCACTTTGCCTGCTTCTCCCACCTCGTGCCTGGCAATAAAGGCGTCATTGCCAGCACCACTCCCAAGATCAATAACTGTATCGCCGTTTTTTATTTTTGCAAATTGAGTTGGCAACCCGCACCCCAGACCCAAATCTGCGTCTGGATTATATCCCTCCAGCTTGCTGTAATCATCGGTCATGATATTGTACACATCGTCGCCACAACATGCCGATGTTGCGCCACAGCATGATGACTGGTTGACTCCTTTGTCCTGTAAAGCGATCTCTGAATATTTCTCTTTTACGACTTCTTTTACCTGTTCCATGGTTTCCATGATGTTTTTTTTATTTGTTTATTGTAATATTACGATGAATATGATTAAAAAAAACTAACAACAATTCTCCACATAAGGAACGAAAAATGCCTCTAATTCCTTTCTGTATTGCTTCCACATCTTCCCGTCGATACAGTAACAAACACTGGTGCCGTCAATGGTTCCCTGAATAAGACCAACGTTCTTTAGTTCCTTTAAGTGCTGTGAAATGGTAGCCTGGGCAAGACCTAACTCCTCAACGAGATCTCCATTGATGCAAGTATTACTTTTTACAAGCTGCTGAATGATCGCGATTCTTGCAGGATGTCCGAGCGCCTTCATCATTTGAGCAAGCTTATTCTGCTTTTCCGTAAATATTTTCGTCTTTGTAGCTCCCATATTAATCGCAATATTACGATAAATATTTAAGCGAAAAAAATTTTTTGTTGTTAAAAAGACCGACCCGCCATGAGAAACGGCGGGCCGGAGAAACTGCACGAGAAATCTACTCATCCCGATAATCCCGATAGCTATCGGGATCGGGACAACCCAATGGCTCAAAGTGAGCGAGGGAGAAATTCTGCTAAGAAGAGTAAGAACTGAATGCAAGATGTGCCGATTGCGTTAACCCGTTATTACACCAATATTACCTTAGCGTTAAAAAAAAAGGCCGGAAGTACTTCCGGCCGTCAAAGAAATTTGGCTACTGCCCATAATTAAATTTCGTCCATCCTTTCCACCACGTAGATAATTCACCAGCCGGAGCAATTGCGCCACGAAACGTTACCGTTTTATCAAAGAATGAGTCGCCAGAAAATTTAGCATCGGTGAAACTTGCTCCTGCAATAATTTTCACATTCCCTGCAGAAGGACTTCCGAAAGGAGTTGGATCTGGCGCTATATAATTAAAGGGTTGGATCAATTTTGCATCAGTAGCGTTTGCAAGAATATCATTATTAAAATAAGGGGTGTTAAACCACGCGAGAATACTTGCATCGGTCGCACCGGTAGGAGTGCTGGTGCTCGGCGCATATTTTATGTTCACCGTATTTCCCGCCAGGGTCGTATTGCGGATGCGAAGGCTGCTATCATCGATATTTTTATCAGTAGGAGTGCCCGTGCTTGCATCGATCAAAACCGCCTGCGGCCACCCCATGATAATTGAATTGAAAATATTGATAGTTGAGTTTCTTCTTATCTGCGCACCTGCACGGTATAAACTGCTGCCAATACTTGATAAGGTAGCCCTGGGTCCGATAGCTGTGATATTTGAAAATATTGCACTGGTCTTCGGCGTAGACGTGGTTCCACTTGCATTGTTATCACTCTCGAACGCTTCGGAAGTAGAAATATCTGCAATTAATGAGTCGCGCAGAACGAGTCCAAATTGTACCTTTCCACTAAAACCATTGTCGGTGTCAAAATCATCATCCTGTGTTTTATAAGCAATCAGATACTTACAATTTACGCTCCCACCAAACCACTCATAAGCATCATCCTTTGCATAAGAGACTTCTATGTGATCAATTGTCGTTCCACTGCCGACAGCAGCAAGAGTCAAACTGTTGATTTCCTTATCCGGCTGATAGGCGTACCCGGCATACTCAATGCGGACATATTGTAACGCACCTGAGTTGTCATTGTCAACAGGCGTGGGAGCGACTGCGTCACCTGAACCTGCAAGTCCGTCGCCATTTGCATTATCAATACCACCTTCAACCTGGTATAAGCCGTTTACTCCATTATAACTTAAATTATATCCAGCCTTACCACAAAGCACAATGCCGCCCCAATCGCCTGATTGAGGATTTGGTGACGCGGAGGTAAAGATGATTGGTTCCGTGGGTGTGCCCTTAGCTATGATCTTGGATCCGCGGGTAATAATCAGGGCCGCAACGTCAGAACCGCTAAACGATCCTTTAATCACCGTCCCTGGTTCAATGGTTAATGTATGATTACCGACTATATATACGAGTCCTTTTAAAATATAGGTGTTCTGCTTATGAAATGTGGTGTCACCATTGATTCTACCCACGATTGTAATAGTTTGTCCCGTAGTTCCGCCGCCACCGCCGGGTTGAGTGACTACAATAACCTGGCCGTCTTCTTCAATTTTTCTACAGCTGTTCAGAGCGAGAGCAGCAAGACAAGACAATAAAAAAAGATACGTTTTCATTTGTGTTTTTTATTTAAGATTTTACGAATGAGTAGCTAAATGTGATACCAAACGTGGTCCCAAATTTTCTTGTAAATCGGTAAGCATCGGTATTCTTTTGGAAACTTGCTTTGCCACTCGCATTCTGATAGAAATATTGTGTCGTATTAAGAATGTCGGAGACATTCAGTTTTAACTCAGCTCTGTTTTGAACTAATTTTTTGGTAAGCTGGAAATCAAGCAGCGGGCGCGGAGCTTCATAAATATCCGGCAGACCTCCAGCAGCTGTTACATCACCGACGAGATAAATTCGTTCACCAATCTGGTTAAATAATAATGTCGCACTCAAACCATGCTTTTCCATATCGTATAGCAGCCCCACATTGATTAAATAAGGTGACTGGCCCTGCAGTGATCTGTCAACTTTGAACCTGCTGTCTGTTACACGGCTGTAGATATAGGCCCCATTCGCCTGGAAAGTGAAATTTTTTAAGCCGTCACTTATGAAATCAAGCTTTTTGCGCAATTCGATTTCGGCGCCGTAAGCAGTGGCTTTCTCTACATTCTGATAATTGAATGTGCTGGCCCCTCCGCTTCCTTCATTAAATATTTGCTCGATCGGCTTGTCAAAATATTTATAAAACACTCCAATAGTGAATACCTCGCCCACCGTTGGATATAGTTCATAGCGGATATCAGCATTTGAAACCTTCGTTCTTTGAAGCAGGGGATTACCTTGCACCGAAGCGTTCATTTCAAAGTCATAAAGATTTAAGAAAGAAAGTTCACGCAACTCAGGGCGAATGACAGTTTGCGAACCCGAAACCCTGAGGTTGGTTTTATTATTAATTCTGAATGTTGCATTCAATCCGGGTAAATAATCTCTCAGTTGTGAATGGCTATGGCGTGGATCCCACGTCTTCACACTTCCCACCAATTGATCATAGTCCTCTACACGAAGACCCCATACGACGCGAACTACTTTTGAAAACTGGTTGTCGAATTGAAGATACCCGGCATTCAAAATCGTATTTGCCATGTATCTGAACGTATTTCCTTTGATTGCATCAAACGCGATTTGTGTACTATTCGGGCTGCCATCGCCGAAACTTTCTGGTGCAAATATTTTATCGGGCGGCAGTTGCCTTAGCGCGTCGTTGTCTTTTGGAAGATAGTTGGCAAAAAGCTGTGCATCATACAGACGGTCTTTTATCTGAAGCATATAACCGCCTTTTATGGTTTGTTTTTGTGCAAGCCAGTCGAATGTGTACCCAAGGTCACCACCTGCGGTGTAGATATAATCGCTCAGGGTTTGATAGATGCGGCTTCCGCTTTGTTGCGAAAGTGAGTTTGAGATAATAGCTCGCCACGGATCATTTGAACCGGCTGTCTTTGAATATACAAGCCGTAATTGATCCGGTATATAGCCACTCAAAATATTGAATGAACCGTACCACTTAAAATTGAGCGGGGATGCAAGTTTGTGTTCACCTGTAGCCTGTACGTTGAAAAACATATTTTCCTTGAACGTGATCTCCGAACCTTTTACTTCCTCATTGCGCGAGAAGTCATTGCCAGCACGTAGTGTAGTCGAGCTGGGCGTATTCACATTGAAGATGGATTTGACCGATATTTTATTCAACGGATTTAACTGCATGGTAAGACCACCCAAGGCCCCCCACGAAATGTCCTTGACATACCTGTCATCATTCAGGTCAACGTTAGTACTAAAAACATTGTTGGATACAGAATTTTGTCTGTTTAGTTGATCGATATACTTGTTGGTTTTGTTATAAAGAACTCCAAATATGCCGCCCAAAGTTTTTCCCCGGACCTTGGTATTGAAACCTCCCGCTGCCTGAAAAAGAATATTCATAGGAGCCGAGTATTGTTGGGGTGACCAGGCGTTTCTTAACTGCTGACCGATGGCGGTCTTTTGCGCAGGTGATAAAGTATCGAACCCGGATTTTGTAGTATAGCCGGGCGGTAATGCTCTTGTACCATCTTCAATTCCGAGCCAGTCGAACTTTCCGCCCTGCCCGTCTTTATAAAACTTCTTCCACGTGGTTTGAGTGTTAAACCCTGTCCCCACCTCTACGTTGAAAAAATTCTTAGCAGGAATGTCCCTTGTATTTACCTGGATCAATCCACCGGCCCACTCACCTGGATATTCGGGAACAAATGCTTTGTTGATTATCAGGTTATCAATCATGCGTGCGGGAATAAGGTCAAACGAAAAAGTTTTCCGATCTGGTTCCGTACTTGTGAGCAAAATGCCATTTATCATCGCCTGGTTATAGCGGTCGGCCAATCCTCTCACAACAATAAACCTACCTTCCTGAATGCTGGCACCGGGTGTGCGCTTTAATACTTCTCCCGTATTCTTATCGGGTGAACGCCGGATGCTTTCTGCAGAAATGACCGAGGCTACTGTATTTGTATTTTTTTGGAACGATATAATTGAAGCAACCGTTTCCAACCTCGCGGAAGACTTTTTCGCGGTGACTACCACATTTTGCTCAGACTTAGCCTTTACCTCCAATACTATGTTTAACTCGTTTACCTGTCCATTCCCTGCTTCTACATCAGTAACCGTTTTTGGCTCATATCCAATACCAGTAAATTGCAATTCATATTTCCTCCCGGACGAAAGATTTAAAGAAAACCTGCCTTCCAAATCAGTGGTAGTACCGCCTTGCGCACCCGTAATCTTTATTGATACACCTGCAACCGGCTCATTTTTGTCATTCCTTACCTTACCGCTGAGTTTAACCGTCTGAGCATCAGCGAAGGAAGAAATAAAACCAATGCACACTGTTCCGATCAATAGTCTAAGCAGTGAAGTCATACACAGTTTTCAACAAAGGAATGTTGCTCAGATTACCCGCATGTTACTGCCAGGTTAAGGAATTATGACCTGAATGTTACGGGAACATTAACAAGAATGCTAGAAGCGAAATTGGAGGCGCCAGGTAAAAATATTATCCTTCGCATCTGTGGTATAGTTTGTCAACTGCGTCAATTCATTTTTGACGAATTCATAATAGAGGGTTGTTTTAATATGGTCATTGAAATAATAAATATAACCCAGCCCCAACGTGGAATATTTTATATCCGCCGGAGTAAAATTACCGCTTGGCTTTCCTATTTCTTTTGCAGAAATCTTTGTATTTGGATCGTACCAATCATATTTCACGATCAACTCGTGTTTTTCATTGATTATGTCCTGAAGAAAATAAAAAAATGCACCATTGAAATTTCGGAGATACAGTGGAACAAGAGGAATTGTTCCTGGATTAGTAGTGGTCACTGCGTTACCGGGCTGTGTTCCCATCCAATATTCGGCTCTCCCTTCTGTGTGGCCCCATCCATGCTTCAAAACAACTTGCACATCCGCACCATAATAATGCCTTGGTGCGATTTGACCGATGTTGTCGAGAGAAGAATCAACCATGAATACTTCGGCGCCATTTGGAGCTGTTCCCATTTCGTAAACATAATTTGACTGCTGACGCCATCCACCGTATAACAATGACAGTCCGCCACTGATCTTTACTTTATTCAATTCAACCGGCTTAACGGTCAATCTGCTTATCAGATCTTTATGGCTGTCGAAATCCGTGATTCCCGACAATCCCTGTCCATTGAAGAGCCCGGCGTCGAGTTTTATAAATCTATTTTTTGCCTGGCGACGCAACGGTTCATATGTCACCATGACGCCCACGTCTCTTTCTGTCGGCATTAAAATTTGCGACATCCTTCCTCGCTCAGGACTTTCGCGGTATGCCGAAGAAAGATTTACCTCGTAGCCGAATGGCCTCGCAAACAAGCCGGCAGTGAATGAGAAATTATGGCCCTTGGTCTCATACAAGCGTATGAACATGTCCCTAACATTGACTCCTCGCTCAGTAGCGTCGATCTGGAAAGTAAATAAAGCCCGGGGGTATCGGTCTGTAGTTGTTAGCAGGTAATCCAGCTTTACTCTTGCTCTCCTCAACATAAAACGACTCTTGGAAAATGGCGGGAAATCGCCGCCACTGTACGATTTCGCTCCTTCGGTATCAGCAACCTGGAATTGAGGCTGCATATAGCCACCAAATTGAAGATTTTCAAAACGTTTCAAGAAGGGGCGCACGGTATCTTTAATATACAGTAACGATGAATCAAGGTCAGCAAGATAGCGCTGGGGAGAAGCAGAAAGCGAGATATTAAGAAGCGAAAACCCCAGCAAAAATGCCTTGATTCTTCGATCGATCATTCGTCAGATTTAACAGTGCAGGCGAAAATGAAGCGCAATATAATTAGTTCCGTTTATGAAATTCATGTTACCGAATTATTAGATTGATATTATCTCTATATTAATTTATTATTAATTCTGGTTAGCCGCCCGGCAGCTAATCGTAAGCGGGTAACTTCGCTAAACTTAAATTTTAGACCATGGCAGTCAACTCATTCATGAAAATATTCCTGCCCAAAAACAGGATATTTTACGATCTCTTTGAAAAAGTGGCTACTAACGTTGCGATTATGGGGACCAAGCTGAAAAATGTAGTAGAAGAATCTGATTTTGATAAAAGGGCTTCATTGATATCCCAGCTTGAGGACTTGGAGCATGATAATGATGAGCTCACCCATCGCATTTTTACCGAGCTTGGCCGAAATTTTATTACTCCCTTTGACCGGGAGGATATACACTACCTGGCAACTGCCCTGGATGACATTGCTGATTATATTTACGCTTCCGCGAAAAAAATAAATTTCTACAGGGTTAACCCAAATGATAGCGGTTTGCAAAAATTAGCCGACATGATCGAGCAAAGTGCGTTGCAGGTAAAAATTGCCGTCGGAGAAATTCGGAATATGAAAAACATGCGACAAATGACCGAGGCCCTGGTAAAAATAAATAGCATTGAAAACCAGGCTGACGATATTTTTGATATGAGCATTGAAAGGCTTTTTGCAACTGAGGCCGATGCCAAAGAAGTAATCAAGAAAAGGGAAATTTACCAGGTCATGGAAATTGTGACTGATAAATGTGAGGATGCGAGTAACGTGATAGAATCAATTATTATTAAATACGCCTAGGAAATAGCAAATGCGAGAATTGCACAACGTGTCGGGCCATTCTCAAATTCTCAAATTCCCACTATGAGTTTTTTAATTGTGATCATCGCGCTGGCTTTGATCTTTGACTACATAAACGGATTTCACGATGCAGCCAATTCTATTGCTACCGTTGTTTCTACAAAAGTTCTTACTCCTTTCCAGGCGGTATTGTGGGCAGCAGTCTTCAATTTCGTAGCATTCTTCATCTTCAAGGATCACAATGTTGCCAACACGATTTCAAAGACTGTAAAAAGTGAATTCATCACTTTGCCGGTGGTATTTGCCGGTTTGATAGCCGCCATAGCATGGAACCTGCTGACCTGGTGGTTTGGTATTCCTTCCTCCTCTTCTCACACGCTAATTGGAGGTTTTGCCGGGGCAGGCATTGCCCACGCAGGCACCTTCGGCGCCATTGAAGCTGACCCTGTAATTAAAACGGCGAGTTTCATCTTTTTAGCGCCACTCGTGGGAATGATTATGGCGTTCATTATTTCCTTGTGGTTTATCCATGCTTTTGAAAAAGGAATTTGGCCACGGCTAATCTCACTTGCCGTCATTGTTTTCGTAGTCACTTTTTTATATTTCAGCCTTGAATATGATCCCGACAAATTGAAGTCGCATTATGAATCTTATATTCTCAGAGTTATTTTCTTCTCCAGGAACTTTAAATGGCTTTTGTTAGGATTGATCTTAATCGTGATCTCAATCTTTACGCTTTACCTAAGTCGACTAAATGCAAATAAGGCTAATAAATGGTTCAAGCGACTACAATTGGTGTCGTCAGCCATATTTAGTATTGGTCATGGCGGCAATGACGCGCAGAAAGTAATGGGTATTATCACTGCCGCGCTAATCTCCAATGGGACTATTCAAAAATTCGAACAGATGCCGATATGGGTTCCGCTGGCGTGTTACACCGCTATTGCGGTTGGAACCATGAGTGGCGGCTGGAGGATCATAAAGACGATGGGCACGAGAATTACAAAAGTTACCCCATTTGAAGGCGTAGCGGCAGAAACGGCTGGCGCTCTTACTCTGTTTGGGACAGAAAACTTAAAAATCCCGGTAAGCACTACTCACACCATCACCGGCGCAATTATTGGTGTGGGCGCCACGAAACGATTATCTGCTGTGCGCTGGGGAGTGACCGTAAATCTTTTATGGGCATGGATATTGACGATTCCTGTCAGCGGTTTGTTAGCAGCTGCGATCTATTCCCTGGTACGTTTATTCCTTTAAAAGTTTTTCCTCATTTTTGCGTTAAGCAAAGTTCAAAGCATGGCTAAAATATTAGTTACCGGTGGATGTGGTTATATCGGTTCTCACACACTTGTTGATCTTACGGAAAATGGGTATGACGTTATTTCCGTTGATAACAATAAGCGATCCAATCCAATCATTTTAGAGGAAGTTGAGAAGATAACAGGAAAGAAAATCAAGAATTACAAAGTTGATCTTTGCAATTTTGATGACACGTTTGCAATTTTCCAGGAAAACACAGACATACAAGGAGTCATACATTTTGCCGCATATAAATCTGTGGGTGAATCAGTTGACAGGCCGCTGTTGTATTTTGAAAATAACATCCTTTCTCTGATCAATGTTTTGAAATGTGTAAACGAATTTGAAATCCCATGGTTCGTGTTCTCATCTTCGTGCACGGTATACGGCAATCCAGATGAAATACCTGTAACGGAGGCCAGTATGCCTAAACCGGCCGCATCGCCTTATGGTTATACTAAACAAATGGGTGAGCAAATTGTAAATGAGTTTGCGAAGTCGGCCGGTACGCAATGCATCTTGCTGCGCTATTTTAACCCTGTCGGCGCACACCCTTCTACCATCATTGGTGAATTGCCAGTAGGTAAACCCGAAAACCTGGTGCCCGCCATTACACAAACAGCCATTGGCAAAATAAAAAAGATGTTTGTGTACGGGAATGACTATCCCACGCGCGACGGCAGTTGCCTGAGAGATTTTATCCACGTCTGTGACATAGCTCATGCACACACACTCGCCATAAAATATTTACAAAACGTAAAGATAGACCTGCTTTGCGAAGTTTTCAATTTGGGAACGGGTAATGGCGTAACCGTGTTGGAAGCCATCCATTCTTTCGAAAAAGTGAGTGGGGTAAAATTGAATTATGAGATCGGGCCCCGACGAGCTGGCGATATAGTTGCCATTTACGCAAACAACGATCTTGCAAAAAAAGTACTGGGGTGGCAACCACAATATTCACTCGACGATATGATGTTAACCGCTTGGAAGTGGGAACAGCGATTGACAGCAGATGACAAAATCTTTACCCGCCAGCCAAGAGAGTTGAATTGAAGACCTCATAGTCGGTCTGTAAGATTAGAGTACATCTCCCCCTTTTCTCACACATTTACGGCCAATTCACCAATCATCTCTTTTGCCATAGCGACAATATGCGAGGCGTTGATCCCTGCATCGTCAAGCAATTCATCTTTTGTCCCAGATTGTGAAATTTTTGTCACCGCCATCTTGATAACGCGCCCATTCTCGTTCGTTAGTGCTGCCGTGACAAAGTCGCCCATGCCGCCGTGCTCAAAATGATCTTCGACAGTGATAAGAATTTTTCGCTTCGTTTCTTGCAAGCATTTCCGAAGTGTACTTTTATCGATAGGATTGATCGAGTAGCAATCCACCACCCGAATATTTATACCTTCTTTTTTCAGTTCATCTGCAGCCTTTAATGCCTCGAACACTGTGATGCCTGTGGCAGCAACCGTCAACTGGTCACTCGTAGATTGACGTAACACCTTTGAACCGCCAATCGCAAATTCCTCGCTGGGATCATATACCACAGGAGTTTTCGCCCGAAGCGTTCGCATATAGGCAAACCCTTTATGTGTTACCATTTGAGGAACCAACTTAACCGTTGAAATGGCATCGGCAGGCTGCAGAACCAAAGTGTCGGGCATCGTGCCGAAAAGTGAAATGTCCTCAAGACCCATTTGTGAAGGACCATCTTCTCCGATCGAAACACCTACATGAGAGCCGACAAACTTGATGTTTGCCTCGGAAACTCTTGCCATACGGACTTGATCAGCTGCTCTTGTAAAAAATGCAGCAAACGTAGCGACGAAAGGAATCTTCCCAAGCCTTGATAATCCTGCAGCAACAGAAACCATGTTTTGTTCGGCGATATAACATTCTCCAAAGCGCTCTGGAAATGCCTTCTTAAAAATTTCAGTGAAGGTCGAGTTCATTACGTCGGCGTCGAGCGCGTAAATTTCTTTGTTCTTTTCTGCCAGCTTAACCAATACGTCCCCAAAAACCTCACGCGTAGCATATTCTTTGTTTTTATCAAATGCAATGTCAATCGTAATTTTTCCACTCGCACTCACCGGTAGTTTCGTCTCTGCAGGTTTCTTAAGTTTAAATCTTACGTTGTCATCGACATTACCTAACTCGTCTAACGCTTTCTGTAATTCATCCTTTTTTAGCGGCTTCCCATGCCAATTGTCTTTATTTTCCAAAAAAGAAATGCCTTTACCCTTAAATGTTTTTGCAACAATTGCATGTGGCTTCCCATTCATGTTCTTCGTTGCTGCCTCAAAGGCTTTGTCAATCTCATTCAAATCGTGGCCGTCAATGGCGATTACCTCAAATCCAAATGATTGAAAACGATCAACGTATTTTTGAATGTCGTGACCAAACATTGTTTCCTGGCTTTGGGCCAGGCGATTGATATCAAGGATGGCAATTAGATTATCCAGCTTTTCATGAGAAGCGAAATTTGCTGCCTCCCAAACCTGGCCTTCTGCTAATTCCCCGTCCCCAGTCAGAACATAAGTCTTGTA
>AR_comb_assmDRAFT_10318999_pt1 | contig 12355 bp, 12 predicted proteins | sample ArasoioldDNA_FD_10543 | JGI IMG/M metagenome (IMG submission 10543) | reverse complement strand
CCAGCTCACTACAGCACTGTAATTTTTCAAAAGACTTTTGCTAACTCACTTAGGTCTGATACACCACGAGCAGGGTCAGTTCGAAGTGGCACTACAGCATTACCGCAGAGCGTTACAACTGCGGCCGGATTACGCCAAAGCTCATAGTAATTTGGGGGTGTTGCTCCAGGCGCAAGGGCAGCTCGCTGACGCCGTGGCACACCTGCAGCATGCCGTGCGGCTGCAGCCAGATTATGTCGAAGCATACTGTAATCTGGGGGTGATACTCCAGGCGCAAGGCCATGTCGAGGATGCCATTGCTACGTTTGAACACGCTTTACAGTACAAACCAGACTTCGTGCAAGCGCACTGGAATCGCGCTGTCGCATGGCTCCTCAGTGGGAATTTTCAGGAGGGCTGGCGTGAGTATGAATGGCGCTGGCGGCGTCCAGATAGCCCGCCGCCCGCGTTTGCACAACCACGCTGGGATGGCACGCCGTTTCCGCAGCAGACTCTCCTCATCTATGCGGAGCAAGGATTGGGGGACACGATCCAGTTTGTGCGTTATCTGCCCTACGTCGCAGCACGTGGCACACACGTTGTCCTGGCCTGTCAACCTGTGCTAGCGCGTCTCTTACGTGCGTGTCCTGGGGTGCAGACACTCGTGGTGAAAGACCGGCCGGAGATGGCGTGTCAGCCGTTTGATCTGTACATCCCCCTCCTGAGCCTGCCCGGGCTCTTTGCGACCACGGCAGCGACCATTCCCACTGACGTCCCCTACTTGACGGCCGAGCCCGAGCTGGTGCAACAATGGCGCACGCGGTTAGGGGCGGAGGAGGCCTTTCGGGTCGGTCTCGTATGGGCCGGCAATCCGTCACACAAGAATGACCGGAATCGCTCCTGCTCTCTGGCAACCCTGGCACCGCTAGCGCACGTCCCACACCTGGCGCTGTTCAGTCTGCAAACCGGCCCTGCGGCGGGGCAAATAGATCAGCCGCCACGCGGTATGGTCCTCCACGATGTGGGACGTCAGCTGGGCGATTTTGCTGACACTGCAGCAGTGATAGCGCACCTCGATCTGGTAATTACGGTTGATACTGCCGTCGCCCATCTGGCAGGAGCCATGGGCAAACCTGTCTGGACCCTGTTGCCTTTTGCCCCCGATTGGCGTTGGGGACAGCATAATGCCCACACGCCATGGTATCCCACCATGCGGCTGTTTCGCCAACCAGCTCCAGGCGCCTGGGAAGCCGTGTGCCAGAGTGTTGTAGAAGCCCTTACCGCCCTCCTCGATCATCGTACTCACGATACAGAGCAGGGGCTGGTCGTGCACCAATCGTGTCTGACGCCTGCTGCCGGAGAAGCACCCCGGTGAGCGATGCTCTTGTCCCCAGTGCCGCATCCCCCATGGGAGCCGTGTTGGTCCAGGGCTTTCAGTTTTCTTTGCGAGAATGAAGGAGTTGCGATGCCCCCCGTCACAGCGAGTTTCAACATCAATCGTCCCGGCTTAGAACGTGACGTCGTTCTGCAACTCGACCCCGAATGCTTCAGTCAGGGGCTCATGCTCGACTACTTCCGTTCTGGCCAACTCCTCGAACCCGAAACAAGTGCGCTGGTGGACATGCTTCTACAGCCGGGTGACACATTCCTCGACATTGGTGGTCACGTCGGCTTTTTTTCCATGCTTGCAGCTGGGCTGGTTGGCCCCACCGGTCGCGTCTACGTCTTCGAGCCAGAACGCGCCAATTACGCACACCTGCTCACCCACATCGCCCTGAATCATTTCCATCACGTCTTCCCCTTCCAATGGGCCGTCGGCCATAGCACTGCTGTGGTTGACTTTTTCACGAACCTCGACAACGACGGTGGGCACGCCCTCTGGGATCCTGGTCGCCACCCTTTCAACCAGAAGAGCCGTCAACAGGTCTCCAAAGAATCTGTATTCCTCGTCAGCCTTGACGACATTTTCGGGAGTGCTCAGCCCGGTTTCGCCAAGCTCATCAAGATCGACACTGAGGGTAACGAGGCACATGTCCTGCGTGGCGCCCGCAACTTTCTCACCCGCGCCCAGGTCCCCGCCGTCATCGCCGAGATCAACCAGTTCGGTCTCGCACAGCTCGGCTCGTCCGAGCAGGAGATGCGCACCCTGATGACCGATCTCGGCTACACGACCTATGCCCTGCTGGGCAACCTGCCCGTACGACTTGCTCCACACGAGTCCATCCAGAGCAACTACGTGTATAACGTTCTCTTCGCGCATCCCCAACTCCAGCAAATTGTCGCCGACAGATGGCCTCAGGACGCCAAGGCCGTTACTCTTCCATCCGGTTACACCTCCTGATTGTCGCGCCATGCCATTGCGTCTGCGGTATAGATGGGTGGGAGAACGCCTGGTAGGGTTGTCTGGCCACCCGGGTGACCAGCGCCTAGTTCGATATATCGCAGGCCCTACTCGGCACGGGGTCTGGTCGTCAGAAACCTCAAGTTTTCTTGCTCTCGACCGATGAATAAAGACAGATAATACACGTAGGTTGGTCTACGTTGCGACCGAGGAGACAAGTCCATGTCGTCATTAGGGACCATCAGCGGGTTAGGCGTTGGCTCAAAACTCGATCTGCAGGGCACCCTGGATAAATTACGCCAGGTCGACGATGCCGCTGTGACTGCACTGCAGACCAAAGAAACCAAAGCCAAGGCCCAACTCGTCGCCTTCGACAGCGTTAATGCCAAGTTCCTGGCGGTGAAAACCAATGCCCTGTCGCTCTCACTCGAGAGCAACTTCTTGACCAAAAAAATTTCTGGGCTAACGGAGAGCGTGGCCTCAGCGACAGTCGTCCTCGGCATCCCGAACGCGACGCATGACCTTGAGGTGACACGGTTAGCCACGAAAAGTGCGTTTCAATCTGACGGCGTGGCCACCGCCGACAGCGCGGTGACGGCGTCTGACCAGACGTTGGCCTATAAGCTGGGGACAAGCGGTCAGACCATCAATGTCACCGTGAAGGCCAACACGACGCTGACCCAACTGGCCGATCTCATCAACAAAGCCTCAGATAATCCTGGGGTCACTGCCACAGTAGTCAACTCGGGTACGAAAGACAACCCATTTCACCTGGTCTTGAGCGCTAATAAAACCGGCGAAGACAACCGCATCAGCCTAGTCTCGTCCCCCACGAGCCTGGCCCTGACCGAACTCCAAGGAGCCAATGGGGCCTCGTTAAACGCCTCGCTCAAGGTCGATGGTCTGACCTATGAGCGCCAGAGCAACACTGGGATTACGGACGTGCTGCAAGGGGTCACCCTGAACCTGAAAGGTGCGGGCAGTACCTCGTTCCAGATTACGTCCGATACGAGCAGTATCGCCGACTCCGTCAAGGACCTTGTCAAAGCTTTTCAGGACGCCATCCAGGAGGTCAAGACCCAGACGGCCTACGACAGTCAGACACGCACCTTTAGCCCGCTCGCCAATTCCAGCGCGCTGCAAGGCTTGTCTGGCCAGTTGAGTGCGTTACTAGGGAGCAAGGTCAATACAGGAGGCACCATTACCAGCCTGTTCGATCTTGGGCTGCAGTTCAATCGCGAGGGCAGTATTACCTTGAACGAAGATACGCTGACGAAAGCATTGGCAGACCATCCGGACGATGTGAGAACCTTGTTTGCCGGCAAGACGGGCGTCACAGGTCTGGGAACCCTGCTCACGGACACCTTCAGCAACCTTACGCAGCCGGCATCTGGCGCCATTGCCACAGAAAAGCAGGCTACGCAAGCACAGATCGACCGTCTCGACGCTAATATTGCCTCAACGAAAGCACGGCTGGATAAACGCTATGACACTCTGGCACGGCAATTCGCCGCCCTGGATAGGTATGCGGCGCAGATGCAGCAACAGGGCGACTATTTAAGCAATTTTATTACTTCGATAAACAACGCCAAGCAATCCTAGACCTAAAGCAGACAGGTATTTCACTATAAACGAGAGGAGCCTCAATGGCAACGCATTACGCACGCACGGCGTATCTGCAGGCAAAAGTATAACCAGAGACCGATCCCAAGCGTCTGATTCTCATGCTCTATGAGGGAGTACTGGAAGATCTTCGGCTGGCGAAGGAAGGGATCGAGCAGCAGGATGCGCGCAAGCGTGGAGAGCATCTGAGCCGTGCCGTGGCGATTATCTCGACTCTGCTCACATCGTTACACAACGACACGATGGATGAGTCCATTACCTTCTTACGTGGACTCTATCAGAGTGTGTTGTTAGAACTAGCCAAAGTGGCGGTCACGCATGACGTCCATGTCCTGGACCTCGCCTTCCGGTATCTGGAGCGTCTCAAGCAGATCTGGGAACATGATGTCATGGGCCTGCACACGTCCAGGCAGGAGGAGCCGCCACAGGGGGTACCTCGGGAAGTCGCCAGCTTTGTAGGAGTCCCCAGGGTAGCCCAGCGCAGCCTGTACGGAGCTTCTGCTACGGTTACACGGCATACCATTTCTGTTTAGGCTGTATCAGAGCGAAGAAGAGGCTATGCAGGTGCTTTCTGAGACACTTTGGGGTGCATGCAACGACTATCAGGCCATGCAACAGGCACATCTGCATTGCCTGGAAACAGCCGCATCACCCGATATGGAGCGGCTCGTGTTCGAACGTGAGCAGCGCTTCGCCGACCTCCAGAACCGTCTGACGGCACTGGCCTATCAGTGGCAGAGAGCCGCTCCGGAACCCGCGCTCGTGTCTGCCCTCCAGGAGCATCTCACGGCACTCCGAGCAGGCGACGTGATCCTGGACGAGTGTTTGCAGGCGTATCGTGTGACTCTTGCGCAGACTCGCGCTCAGCTCCAACAGGGGCAAAAGGTGCTGGTTGGCTATGGCAACCAGGCTGCCAGGGGGGCGCTCAGGGTCGTTGATCGGTCTGGCTAAACCCGCCCTTCTGCTCTCACTCCCTGCCCCCTCTCGTGTATCCATACTTGACAAAAGCCAGCCATTGCAGGTACACCGCTGTGTAGACTCAGATGCAGCGCGCTGCCGCCAGCGCCTGGAATCCTCTGGCGACCTCTACCACTACATGATCACCTTTGGCTCGCTCGCAGATAAGCTGATAGGACGCGACCACTTGGCCGCTTGCTGGCATGAGGCATAGACACACATGCTCCTCTGGGGAAGTCTTGGACTTGCCATTATCCTGGGCCTGGGAAGTGCCTACTACACTATGTTCTCCATGCCTGGCCGCTCCTATGCTGGAGCGTTCCAACCACTGCGTGCTGATGAGATGGCCCTCCGCGACCGTCTGCAGCAACACGTTCGCATGCTGGCAGGAGAGATTGGTGAGCGACAGGTCTGGCGTCCAGCGGGGCTCGACCGCGCCGCTCAGTATATCGAAGCGACGTGGCAGGCGCAGGGTTACCAGGTGGCGCGGCAACCCGTGGTAGCTGAGGGTAAGACGGTGTACAACCTCGAAGTCGCACTCTCAGGGAGTCTGCGCCGTGCTGAAATTGTCATTGTGGGAGGGCACTATGATGCCGTCATCGGGAGCCCTGGCGCCAACGATAACGCCTCTGGCACCGCGGCAGTGCTAGAGTTAGCGCACCTGCTGGCAGGGCAGCAGCTCGCACGTACAGTGCGTTTGGTGGTCTTTGTGAATGAGGAAGCCCCATTCTTTCGGACGGACGCTATGGGCAGTTGGCTCTACGCCCGCCAGTCACGCGCCCGTGGTGAGCAGGTCGTAGCCATGCTTTCCCTTGAGACTATCGGCTTTTACTCCGACGTCGGAGGCAGTCAGCACTATCCCTTTCCGTTTGGCTTGTTCTATCCGCGTACCGGCAATTTTATTGGGTTTGTCGGGGATATCGCCTCGCGAGCGCTCGTGCGTCGTAGCATTGCGGCGTTTCGCCAGCATACCCCCTTCCCTTCCGAAGGTGTCGCAGCCCCGGGCTGGATGACTGGTATCGGCTGGTCAGACCACTGGGCCTTCTGGCAGGAGGGCTATCCTGGGGTGATGGTCACGGATACGGCCCTGTTCCGCTACGCCCCCTACCACACCAGCAAGGACACGCCAGACCAGATCAACTATGAGCACATGGCACGCGTCGTTGCCGGGCTGGCACGGGTGGTTACCACTCTGGCGGACGCGCCTACACCCTAAGAGAAGCAGATCAGTATTTGGCGAGCAGGGAAAAATCGATCTGTTTACGCGTCAAATTGACATTGTCCACGCGCACCCGCACGTGGTCACCCAGACGATAGGTTTGGCCCGTATGCTGCCCAACTAGCCAGAAGCGTTCCGGGTAATAGATAAAATAATCGGGCAGCCAGCTGATGTGTACCAGCCCCTCGACGAAAAGGTTGTCGAGTTCGACGAACAGCCCGAACTGCGTCACACCCGTGATCACTCCGTCGTACTCCTCGCCCAGCTTATCCAGCATGAATTCGACTTTTTTGAGATTTTCGACCTCGCGCTCCGCATCATCCGCGAGGCGCTCGCTCGTCGAGGTGGATGTCGCAATCTCTGGCAAAGCCTGTATCCAGAACTCGCGTCGTGCCGCCGACATGCCGCCAGGCACGGCGCTGTCACGCAGTAGGCGGTGCACGATCAGGTCGGGGTAGCGCCGGATGGGGGAGGTAAAGTGCGTATAGTGCGTACAGGCGAGGCCGAAATGGCCACTGTTGTCAACAGCATAATGCGCCCGTGGCAGGGCGCGTAACAAGAGATGGTTGATGAGCGGGGCTTCAGGCGTGCCCTGCACGGCGTCCAAAAGCGCCTGCACCGCGCCTGGCTGGAGGCGGCCTATGTCCGGGAGCATATACCCGAAGGTGCGCACAAAGGCGCTGAACTGCGCGAGTTTCTCCGGACTGGGAGGCTCATGCACACGATACAGGGCTGGCACGCCGAGCCCTGTAAGGTGCGCCGCGACGGTGCGATTGGCCAGCAGCATCAATTCTTCGATGAGCATGTGGGCGCGGGTGCGCTCGGCGTGCACAATGGTATCAATCTTGCCCTCGATGTCGAGCACGATATCAGCCTCGGGGAGATCGAAGTCGAGGCTCCCAGCGGCAAGGCACTGCTGCCGTAACACTGACGCCAGATGGTCCATGCGTTCCAGCACCGCACCAATGGCTGGATTCCAGCTATCGAGGGCACGCGGGTTACCGTCCAGATACTCGGCCACCCGAGTGTACGTCAGGCGTGCCTGGCTGCGGATGACTGTGTCCACGATCTCGTAGCGCACGGTGCGTGCGTCCGCCGTGAGTTCGATGAAGACGCTAAGCGTCAGGCGGTCCACCTCAGGCTGCAGACAACAAATGTCGTGTGACAGATGGGCTGGCAGCATTGGGATCACGCGGTCTGGAAAATAGACGCTAGTGCCACGCTGGGCGGCCTCATGGTCCATGGGACTGCCTTCGTGGACGTAAAAGCTCACATCAGCAATGTGCACGCCGAGCCGCATATGTTTGTTGGCAAGGAGTTCTAAAGATACAGCATCGTCAAAATCGCGTGCTGTTTCGCCATCAATAGTAAACGTGATCAGGTCGCGCAAGTCGCGCCGGCCGGCGATGTCTTGTAGCGTTACCTCTGGTGCCACAGCTGCCGCTGCAGCATCCACCTCGGGTGGGAAGGCAGTCGACAGGCCATACTTGCGCAGAATGAGCCGCAGCTCCATATCGGGAGCGTCGGCCCTTCCCAGCACCTCGACAATGCGCCCATGCGGATACTCTTGCGTCAAGGCATAGCGGATGATTTCCGCCACGGCCATAGACCCGCGTTGCGCCTGCAGACGGTCCTGTGGCGCAATAAAAATGTCTGGGCAGACGCGGGCGTCCAGCGGCAGGAGCCAGCAGTGCTTGCCGAGCATCTCCACACGCCCGACAACTTCTTGCTGCCCCCGTTCGAGCACCTGCACCACACGCCCACGGCGACGCTCACCGTACTGCTGCCGCGTCTCCAGACGCACCAGGACGCGGTCGCCATGCATCACACCCTGCATGGCGTGGCGTGGCAGATAGATATCATCCTCCTGCTCGTCATCTGGCACCACAAAGCCGTACCCATCAGCATGCCGCCTCACCACCCCAGCGAGTGTGTCTAGACGTTGCGGCAAGGCGTAGCGCGTGCCATGCAAGAGCACCAGCTTTCCCCTGGCCGCGATGGCTCGGATGGCATCGCGGAAGGCTGGCCGCTCCTCAGCAGGCACTGCAAAGTGCCGGATTAATCGCTTCATTGTGTACTGCTGTTGCCCCGTGCCCTGAAATAGCTGGAGCACTTGTAGCTCACTCGGAAGACTCATGTTACTCTGCCTCTTATCCCCTCCCCCCTGGGAGAGGGCGCTAAGGCACTGCTACTGCTCTTCCTCTACCTGCACCTGGATCATCCGACCATAGCGCTTAGCTTGACTCATCACGCTGCCCGCTCGCAGCGCTGTTTTAAGGGGCAAACCCGCCGCCTGCAAGGCTTTCGATATCCAGGAGTTACACGTATTGAACAGGCTATAGTCGCCTTCGGCCAGATAAAACATGCTGTGCCGATGATTGTGGCCAGGGCCAAGAGGGATTGTCTGGTCAGCGACATCTCGTTTGTACGTTGCATGGATGAAGCCCACCAGTTCCTCCAGACCCTGTCGTGAGAGGGGAATTTCGAGAATATCTGCATGGGGAAAATAGCGTGTCACGGTGGTAGACAGCCCGATTACAAACAGCACGCTTGCCGGTGATTTTAAGGCTGCTTGCACAAGGATACCCAGCCCGGCCCGTGGTGTTTGATAAAATTCGCGATCCCCCCAGCCCACTTCCAGATAGAGCGCCTCGGGGAAGTCAGCTTTTTCCGGCCAGAGACGCGGATCAATGTCGTCGTATTTGACAACCAGGCCTGTATGCCAGTCATGTCTCACTACGTAAATATACCGTGGCTCTTCCTGCACAGACACAGGATATAACGGGGTCCCAGGCGTCGTACAGCCAACCCCGCTAAGCAAAACGGTCATGAGCAACAGGCATTTTAGCAAGGCTGGAGACATACGGCCCATCCTGGCCTCACGCAACGCCGCAACGCTCTACCTCTGCCCCAGCAAGAATGAGCGCACGATGGTATACGTCTCGTCCGGCATCTCCTCAGCCAGAAAATGCCCGCACGGCAATGACTGGCCGCGCACATCGGTGGCATAGTCGCGCCAGATTTGCAGGACGTCCTGCGTGCGGCCCACATAGCCTTTCGCACTCCATAAGACAAAGAGGGGACAGGTCACCTTCTTACCAGCGTTCAGGTCGGCCTCATCGTAGATCAGGTCAATACTCGCCCCAGCGCGGTAATCCTCACAGGTGGCATGGATCGTCGCGGCGTCGAAGCAGCGGATGTATTCCGCCAGAGCCTCAGGGGCATGCGCTTCCGGGGTACGTCCAAATGAATTTTGCAGAAAGCGTTCAGGGACTGCCCCAATGAGCCTTTCGGGCAAGTCGTAAGGCTGGATAAGGAAGAACCAGTGATACGTTGATGTCGCCATCTCTTTATTGACGATGCGGAACATCTTATGAGTTGGAATAATATCCAGCAGGGCGAGCCTCTGCACGCGCTGTGGGTGATCCAGGGTCAGGCGATGTGACACGCGCGCTCCACGGTCGTGACCCACCACGTTAAAGGTCTCAAAACCCAATTGTTGCATGACTTCGACGTGGTCTTGCGCCATGGCCCGTTTGGCATACGTGAGGTGCTCTGGGTCCCCGTGCGGCTTGCCGCTGTCCCCATAGCCGCGCAGGTCTGGAGCTACGACAGTAAAATCCTGCGCTAGACGTGGGGCAATCTTGTGCCACATGGCATGGGTCTGCGGATAGCCGTGCAGTAGCAGTAAGCCTGGGCCACTGCCGCCCTTGACGAGGTTGATGGTCGTGCCGCTGGTGGTGATCTGCCGGTGCTCAAAGCCTTCGAACATGCTGTGCCCCCTTTCTGCACTTGACCATGCGTACTGGTGGCAAATATCATGGAGCATACAGTGAGAGTCAAGCGCAAAAAGGGAGAGCGCCACCATGCACGAGACGCGTACCCTGGCCCAGTTCGTCGCGCAGATACAGTACGCCGACCTACCTCCGAGCCTCATTGACGAATGCAAGATCGCCGTGCTGGACACTTTTGCAGCCGGTTTCGTTGGTGCCCTACAGCCGTGGGCGCAGCGAGTTGTTGAGCTCGTTCGAGCCCTCGGGGGCACCCCCGAGGCGTCGGTGCTGCACCAGGCCTGGCAGACGGATATATCCCGCGCAGCCCTGGCCAATGGTACCATGATCGGAGCCTTCGAGTGCGAGCCGCTGACAGGGTCGCACGCCTGCGGCACAGTGTTCCCGGCCGCGCTGGCGGTCTGTGAGCGCGAGCATTGTGACGGCAAAGCGTTCCTGACAGCGCTGGCGGTCGGTTTTGAAGTCTCAGCGCGTATTGCGCGCACGGCGGTCGGGCTGGAGAGCGTGCGTGGTTTCCACAATCCAGGCACGCAGGGACCTTTTGGGGCAGCGGTGGCGGTAGGCAAACTGTACGGCTGTGATCAGGAGACGCTCGTCAGTGCCATGGGGCTGGCCGGTTCCTGTAGCGCTGGCCTCCTGGAGTTTGCCTGGAGCGGGGCTGATACCAAACGCCTGCACCTGGGTCGGGCCAGCCAGCTTGGTCTGGAGAGCACCCTGCTAGCGCGCCAAGGACTCCGTGGCCCGGCCACCGTGCTCGAAGGCCGCTACGGGTATTTTAACGCGTTCTCGATGCCGCCGAAGCTGGACAGGCTTGTGGATGGGCTGGGAACGGACTGGGCCATCCAACCGCCCTCGTTAAAATCCTATGCGACCCATGTCACGCATCAAGCTGTAGTCCAGGCGATCCAGGATTTTCAACGAGCACATCCACTGCAACCGCAGTACATCACGCGCGTGGTTATTCGCGGCGCCCCGCGCATCATGGAAGAGCGCCACACCGTGCGCGCGCCTGAAAGCATCATGGGTGGGCAGTACAGCCTGCCATTTACCACCGCGGTAGCGCTCACACGCGATCTATCCAATCCTTTGGTCTACAACGATGAGGCTATGCGTGACCCGGTGGTACGCGACCTGGCACAGCGCATCGAATTAGTGTCCGTGGAGGATGCCCCGCACGCCGGCCCAGCCTCCCTACAAGCAGAGATACGGCTCGAATACGCTGGTCAGCACTATACCCTGGCGACGCAACCCCATAAAGGGGCACCGCACAACCCCTTTACCTGGGAGGAGGTGTGTGACAAGTTCCGGCGCTTCACGGCCTCTATCATTAGTGCCAGGCAAGCTACAGCCCTCATCGAAGCGGTAGGCAGTCTGGAGGAGGCCATGGATATGGCCACGGTCGCCCAATTCGTCACGCGCGTGTAAAGCCTGCTTTCCAAGCCATGATCTTTCCGCTAACCGGTCAGGCAATCCCGATCTAGCGATCTCGGCTCCACACCTGCTGCCAGAGGTCAAGCCGGGGCTTCAGCGGGTCGGTGCCGACGGTCACGCCCGAGTTGGTGAAGTGAATGAGTCGATCGATCGTGGGATCGTGCCGTGGCCACAGCGGTCGTCCGTCGCCATTGGGGTCGCCGGTTAGCCCGAAGCTCACCCAGTAGGCGCTAGTCAGAGCCCCCATCGCCTTGTCGGTCGGGGTCACCTTGTCAGGCCCGACGAGAGCCGCCGGGACGTTCATGGTGAAAGGAATTTCATAGCCGTGCAGGGTCCCCATGTGCTGGCCCCGCTGCGCTCCCGACACATAGGCGAAGCGGTAGAGCCACACGGGCTGACCGGCGCGCGCCATCTCGTTGGCGAAGTGACGCACCGGTTCGACGAACGTCCGATCAGTGAAGACCTGCTGCTTGAGTTCGTCGAGTGTGTGGTTGCTGAGCGGGTCGTAAAGCCTGCGGGCCTGATCCGTGTCCGAACCGAACAGGGCGAAGCGGGCGCAGTTGATTGTTGAAGATGACCCACATACGCACCGTGGGCACGGGCAGATCCGGGTAGAGCGCGGCCCATTCGGCGGGCAGGGTCCGCTCCTCGCGCGTGCCGCTACCGTACAGGATATTGCCGGTGACGCCACCATCGACGTAGAGCGCTCCGTCAATCACGCGGAAGGGGAATGCGACGGGAATCCCGGCGGAGGCCAGGAGAATGCGATGCACACGATCGACATCACCACTATCCACGGCGCGCCGCACCTCGCTGCCGACATCCCAGACCCAACTGCCGCCGTCGTCCACGTCGGACGTATTGACGAGCAGAAAGCGCCCCTGTCTACTCGCGTCCGCGATGCGCCGGAGCATGGCGACGTCCAGGCGTGCGCGCATCTCGCGCTCCAGCCCGGGCACGGTGGCAAACGACTCATTGGCCGGCAGAAAGTAGAGCGGCCAGCGCTGCTTGACC